>Ga0315909_10010138_pt1 | contig 10090 bp, 16 predicted proteins | sample LakEriMetagenome_11_FD_203527 | JGI IMG/M metagenome (GOLD analysis project Ga0315909, IMG submission 203527) | Freshwater fungal communities from buoy surface, Lake Erie, Ohio, United States - Buoy 2 MA125 | ecosystem: Environmental > Aquatic > Freshwater > Lake | place: USA: Lake Erie, Ohio...
CATCTATGTCGAAGTAGCCCATGCTCCTATTCTACCTAGGAGGCTATCATTTGTCTGGACTGGGGCCGATACGTGGAAGGAAAGCATGTTTCTCTCTTTTGTTTATAGATATTTATTTATATCTTTTTTCTTAAACGTCAAGGGGTTTTGAGAAAAAAGTTAGTGTTTCTGAAAATTTTTCCAAAAGAGGAACGGATCTTTCATACGCCTCGGTCTCCCACCATCTGTCTTCGTATGGAATATGAGAATGCTCGTCCAAGATTCTTCCGAGTTCCTGAGTCATGTATTGTTTAACATGGATCATCTCGTGAGCTATCGTAATGAACACTCGACCTATGTCTCTGTTCATAGTCTTTATGAGAATAAGATACGAGCCTTCGTCGACATCGATGCACTGACCAACGTTCTCATCCATATCCTCGCTAACGATATCCAAACTACGAGGAAGAATCGAGAGTTCCTTTGCCAGGAACTCTACAAATTCTTTTGCGAGCCAATCGTAGCTATCATCGAGCTCGATGTTGACTATCATTTCCAGTCGTCTTCTTTTTGAAAGATATCCCACATGACCAGCTCTAGTTCATACGCCTCCTGCTCCCAAGGAGACTCGAAGTATGGTACATCGTATTCTTTTCCTAACCACCTCGAGGGTTGTCTACCATCTTCTGGAATAACCAACTCGCCACGAATGAACTGACGAGCGTGAACCATCTCGTGAAACAGTGTTACTATGATCTTCTTCTTGTCCATCTTCGAGTTAATGAAGATTGTAACGCCGTCTTCATCATAGTCGCAGTAACCGCATCTATCGTGTTCGAACTTATCACTAAAGTCTATCTCTATATAGTCGTCAAGGTCAAGGAACTTCGAAGCGAATAGGATAGCACCGTCTATTAGTTGATCCGATATCTTTTTTGGTTTATCGTATGTGACGTAGTACATTATGCGATCTCTTCGAGGTCTTTAATGAACTGTTGGTCAGGAGTCGTACGAGTCCAATACTTGTGTTCTTTCTCAGCTTCGGCAATCTCCTGCTCGAGCTGCTTAACCATCTCATCGGTAAGACTCAAGATGTTGATCCGCAGCAGTCTATTAATGTCGTCTTCAGAGATAACATCGGTGTGCGTAGTGATCTGTTTACCAACGTCATCCTTAGTCTTGTTCTTGAACTCGATCTTATTGTCGAGAACAGCCTGAATGAACTGCATCTTTACGTATAGCCAACGCTTCAGTTCAGAGATCTCTTTCTTACGAAGATCAATGCGCTTCTGCAGGATCTCCAAACGAAACTTGCAGAAGTCACGGATGAGTTCGCGTTCGTCGGTATACTCTCGAAGTTTGCCGTTCTGGTCGATAACCGTCAGGTTCTCGCTCATTGGTTTACTGAGCTTGAAGTTCTTGACGATCTTTTCATCCGACCAGTTCGCAGAATTATTCTGCTTGAGTTTTACTTCAAAACGAAAACCGGTTTTGTCGCAGAGATCGTCATAACCAACGATCTCATCCGACTCTTCGAGGTCGTCGAGAACCTTTACATACGACTCTCGATCAAACCCGTAAGGAACTTCAGTAATCAGAATAACGGTCTTGCTCTTTCTTTCGAAGACGCCGTTGCAATAGTACCGATTCTCATCTGCGTTGTAAACAACGGTTCCGGTAAACTCTGGAAACTTCACTGGAAGCTTCTTCGTTATATTACCATACATAAGGAATTCACGACAGGCACCAGAAAGTGCGTCTGGGTCACGAGGAAGAATGTTTGTGGCGAACCCTGTTGCAATACCTTTCGTTCCGTTCACTAGAACTAAAGGAATGACCGGTAGATAGAAGGCAGGAGGTTCGTGTTCCGGATCCTCGTGAGCGGGTGAGATGTCAAGATCCTTGATGTACTTATCAAAGTTCTTATGAAGACGAGTATAGACGTAACGAGGAGCACCTGCATCCTGAACCAGACGAGTACCAAACGATCCTCGACCCTCGATAAGGCAGATGTTGTTATTCCAAGTGGCAGCCATAAGCTGACCGGAACCAGCAGCACTAGCCTCACCGTGGTTATAGCCATAGTCGCTGATGATACCAGAGATTGCGCTTACCTTCTTGAAGTCGCTCTTCGAGTTGAGAATCGAAGAGTACAGATAGAAGCGCTGAACGGGTTTTAAACCGTCGATCATATTTGGAATGGCTCGAGCTTCGACCGTATACATAGCGAACGATTTCCATTCGTTCTTGGCTACGGACGAGATTGGGTATTCCTTTTTATTCACGAGTGATTCCTTTTCCTTACTCGTTTCCATTATATCATCAACCAGGAAATCTGTCAACTGTGTCATGAGAACATGAACTCCTTTCGCGGTGCCGAGTCATCACCAAACATCATCTGGAAATAAGAGGCATCGTCCACAGTAACTACATCGTACACTGGGGTATTGATGATCCGATCGTACTCTTCTTCTGTAAGACTACCCAGACCCTTGATGTAACGATGTTTCCATCCTGTCTGTTTTGTTTTGAACTCTGTGGCATCTTCATACGTATAGAACCAACGGACTTCCTTACCATGAGTAGAGATCATGATCGGAGTACGCGTAATGTACACTCGCTTCTCTTTGAGGAGTCTCGGCCAGAATTTGTAAAAGAACGCAATCAGCAGAGGAGAGATATGACCGATACCATCGTGGTCAGCGTCCGTTAGAGATGCGATCTGACTGTATGTCATGTTATCCACACTGTCGGGATCGTTGATGTCGAGACCAAGAACGGCAACGAGTTCACTGAGTTCTTTGTTCTTAAGTACCTCAGAAGGTTTCATATCCCAGGTATTCATGATCACACCTCGAAGCGGATATGCTCCTACCTTATCAGGATCGCGAACCTTAAGAAGGAAGCCCATAGCTGAGTCACCTTCTACAATCTTGAGAGTAGCATCCGGCTTATTTGCTGAGATATGTTTTGCTACCTTTACTTTCTTCAGTTTCTTCTGAGCAAGAGCAGCGTCACGACGATCGGCAGCTTGCTTCTTTGCAACCTGAGCTTCGACGATAGGGTCAATGATATCAGCTGCGGCGAAGATCTTTTTTGCCAGATAGACGAAGTCTTTGATATTCGCACCGTCATAGTGTTCTTTGATGTTGCTCATCGGGTTCGTCAGGCGTTCCTTCGTCTGACTGTCGAACTTAGGATTTACGAAGTTGCGAGCGAACATAACGAAAGTAAGACCACCCTTAATGGTACTCTTTGCGACTTCGATCTTGTACCTACGTTTGATGAGAGACACGAGCTCATCGACTACGCCGTTCACAACGTAATCCACGTATGCGCCACCCTGTCGAGTGTTAACACCGTTTACGAAACTGTTGGATCTGAACCCATCGTCCGAAGAAGCAAAGAAGAACGTAAGGTCACGAGACACTTCAGAAATAACGGAAGCTTCTTCTTTGACAAACATCGAAGCGTACTTCTTGATGTTCGCTACTTGAATTCGTTTCTTATTGAATGAGAATGCGATCTCTGGGAACGCCATCTGAAGACTGACAAGACGATCCTCGAGGAGAGAGATCGTATCTAGATCTGACAGCGAGTTGACTTCAAAAAGAGAGAAGTCAGGCGTGAATATAACTTCGGTGCCAGAACCGTCACGGTCCTTCTTTACTACTTTAACGTCTAGGCTGCCATCCTTGCACTGAACTTCGAGCATCTTTCCGTTCTGCCAGGTTCTACCTACGAACTTCGAAGAGAGGAAGTTTGTAGCAGCAGAGCCAACACCGTTGGTTCCGATAGTAACACGATTATCGTCGAAGCTGGTACCTGCATTTACCTTTGTCCACGCAGCAACAGGACGAGGAATCTTTGTCTTTGTTGTATCGTCATAGACGTCTTCCTGAGGAATACCACGACCGTTATCAGTAACAGTCACCCGGTCATCTTCGATCGAAACGTTGATTTTATTCGCATGTTGAAAGTTTGTTCGAATGGCTTCGTCGATCGAGTTGTCGAGAATTTCATCGATCATCTTAGAGAGAGCCGGAACGTATACTGACTTTTTCCAAGACCCAAGTACAAACCGATCTACTTCTTCACGAGAAGACGAACCCATGTACATGCCGATTCGCGTACGCACGTGATCACGCGCAGTTAGAATCTTAAACTCTTCTTTTGCCATACTATACTCCTTAGGGCGGTCAATACTAGTATATACTGATTCTATTGAAATGTAAACAAAAAAGAGCCGCATAGATGGTTCTATGCGGCTCTCTTTATATTATATTATTCTTTGTTCTTTGAAACGTATGCCTGTGTTCCGTAGAAAGCGGCTACGATAGCGGCTACTGATACGAAGTATATGCTAGCCATGTTACCGATGATGGTCGCCGCTTGATATAATTCTAGAGCCTCGGCTAGAACTACTGTGAACGGATACAAGAGCATGCCAAACAATGAGAACCAGGCCATATGTCTCTGCGCGTCTTGTTTTTTATCTTCGTTTTCAATCTTAAGTTTTCTATCTTGCAGTTCAATCATTGTCTCGGCGTTTTTTATTTCAGGATCGTCAGCATGACAATCATTTTCTTCTAATTCTTTTTTGATCTTAACAGACATATGAGCCTCCTATGTGTAAGACCGCCTGCAGTCATCATATAGTTAGGTTCGCTTTAGTGCAGATATCCATGACACGTATTATTAAACATTAAATGGATTTAAAAACTTCCACCTTCGATGATACCCTCTTGGCCCGGTGCGGCTTCCTGCCCAACAAACTTATTTGATGCAGCGTCAAACGATATAAAGTAGCCATCCTCAATCGTAGACATGTCTACGTCGTCTAACCTTCTCATAAGAACTTCACCACCGCCACCTAAAGATCCTAACTGCACGTTAATCTTTGTTAAGAAATCTGTGTAATGTTTTTTCAGATCTTCGAATGTTACGAACTCCGTTTGTTCTTTAAGATTACGCGGATGTTTTTTATTTTCTGAAAAAGCTAGTATAGATGGATTAACTTCTGGCTTACGATATGCTTTGTCTACATATTCTTTGATCTGTTGAACTTCTGTTTTTGGCTGTTCGACTGTATTTTCTACTAAAGACTGGTGTTGAGGATCAGGTTTTTGCTCCTCTTTAATCTTAACGCTTTTAAGAGCCTGCTCTTCTAAAAGATTCTTTTCTTTTTCAAGTTCTAAACGAACTTTTTCGGCTTCTTCTAGTCTAACACGTTCTATTTCTTCAGCTTCAATTCTTTTTAATTTTTCTTGTTGAAGTTTTTTTATGTTCGCGAGTTCTTCGCTTAGCATACCAGCAAATTGTTTAAGGTGTGGTTCTGCTGCGGCAATTGAAACTTTTTTCGGTACTTTTGATTTTTTTTCTATTGCATGAGATGGTTCTGTATTTTGCGCAATATTCATTTCGTTAGAAATATTACTACCTCGATGGTTTTCTTCATGCAATTCTTTTTGTGACGATCTCTTTGAAAGATCGTCAAGATACTTTATTGTGCTTAAAATAGATTCACTTTGATTCATTTTTTCTCTTACCGTTTTGACTAAGATTATAAATTATTTATAATATATGAGCGGTCTATAGTTTAAGACATTTAACAATTTTAGGATCTGTTCTCACTGGAACCGGGGGTTCTTTCTCACCTTTAGCCGATTCTTCTAAAGCCTTTTCTAATTTAGATATGTCCCATTTCGCCATTTCTCTTTTCCTAAAATAAAATGTGTTTGTTAAAATTTTCTAGTGCCTGTTATGTTAACTTTTTGACTTTGAGGACACGTCTGCCAATCATAAATCCATATTTTGTGCGGGTAGTAGTAATAGGAAGTGCTTATATTCTTTTCAGCTCTATATTCACATATTTTTACAAAGGTGTTTTGGTTATTCATCCATAGGTGAGTATAGAATACTCCAGATAAAAGTAATTCGACCATAGAATTACCACCAGTACTTTACAACGCCTACCCAATATACCATACCAATCAACATACCACTTGCTAACACTATAAAAGATAAAATCATAATTCCATCAATAAGATTTTGTCTTAGCTCTTGCTGTCTATATATTGTGTCTTGGCGTTGTTTTGCAATCTGTCGTCTCATGGCCATTAGTTCGTCCCATGCATTAGAGCCGTAACGATACATAAGGAGAGTTCTTAATTCTTTTTCTTGCTCTGCAATTTTCTTCGTGTGCATTAGCAATGCTAGAGATTCCTCTTCAATAGAACCACTAGCAAACAGTTTTTTAAATAATGGGGGATTTTTGTTTTCCTGCTCTGCTCTACGCAAGTCAGATACGGCACCAAACCACTTTCCTAGTTGTTGAACCGTATCTTCAAATTCGCGCCCAGCCGCAACCATTCGTGTTACCATACTATAAGCTGATGTAGCCATAGCAATAGCAGATACTGGATCTAACATTCATCTCTCCTCGATTACACATTGTATAATCAAAGATAACATAATAAATTAAACCACGATATTAAGTATCTTTATATTTATAATTTTAAGTGTTGGTGCTCCCGGAAGGACTCTAACCCTCAACCCTCGGTTTCGAAGACCGGCGCTCTTACGTTGAGCTACGGAAGCGTAATTTCTGACTAAGTGCAATTCTGTTACAGGAATCGAACCCATATTTCCCCACCGTTCCGCAGGGCGTCCTCTCCGTTAGACGAAACAGTCTACCACCTCGTTATCTCGGCAAAGACAATCACTGGGTAGTCACTTAGTCAAGGTGGTTGCCGCCACCTATTCAAATTTCTGGGCCATCTCACAATTGGGACTCTTACCCCTGCATCTGAGCTATGACTCAGACCGTGTTACCCGATACGCCGAGTAGCCCTGTGGCGTATGCAGTGTTCTCATTGTAGCAGATGTCGACCTCTCCTACAACGTTTTATTGGCGCTCCTGGAATGAGTTGAACATTCGTAAGCAGGCTTCGTAGACCCGCCACCGGATCCGCCGGCAGAAGCATTATGGCATATAAAGACCTTCGATTTCTGAATCAACAATCATCTCAGGCATGTCGTCGATCCAAACATCGATATTGATCTTGTGAACGTGATGCATAAAGTGTCGTTTCGGGCGTAGACCCGTTCCGAAGCAATTCTCAGCACCGATGATACGACCAATAGTCATCTTAGGATCATCCATATGTTGAGTGCCACGAGCAGATACACAGTAAACTTTATGTCCACGGTCAAGAGCTTGTTGTGCGAACCAGTTCCACAAGAGTGGATCTTTGGTGTAGGTGTCGTCATAGTCGATTGAAATGTTCATTTTCTTCTCCTCTACACCATCATAATCTAAACTGTTCCACATGTAAACTACAAAGTTGTCTTTTCTTTGCCAGTATGTGGTGGATTATCAACCCAATTACTGTCACCAAAGTCAAGAACTTCATAGTCGCCGTTTTTGATAGCTTTGTTCACTTCAAGTAATCCATTCACGATATCGATGATAGGAGTATCCACGAATGAGTCACCGGGAGAGAACTGAAAGTTTAGTAGATCGACTCCATCATGTCGCACCTTTTCAGTGTAAAGATAACGAACGAGTTCGTACTTAGCATTTCGCTCTCGTACATATTTCTTTTCATCATCAGTGAGTTCTTCACCCGATAACGACCTCATAGTCAATTCAAATGCTTTATCAAACATAACTAAATCCTTATCTGGTGCTGCTAGGAGGTAACGATCCTCCGTCCCATCCTTACCAAAGATGTATAATACCTCTATACTATAGCAGCGTTGTTGGTGTTCCTACTAGGAATTGAACCTAGACCCGCCCCATGTCACGGGATTGAGCAAACCATTACACCATAGGAACGTTTATATAAGTTTTTCTCGCTTCAATACAGCTATCACTGATTCTTCTAAAGAATCATTATCTTTGATTGTACCGACGCCAAGATAGCCAGGCCCACTTATATAATAGAAGCGGATAGGTTGCGATGTTCCGAGAACACTTTCTCCAATAGTGTAAGACCTATGCCCAACTTTATATTTGTAATCTTCACAAACTCTCATAGTATTACCTTTTATTATTGGTATCCCCAGCGGGTGTCGATCCCGCTTCTTCGCCTTGAAAGGGCGATGATCTAGCCAACGTAATCTATGGGGACGTTGTATATGGTGGGAGAGGAGGGAATCGAACCCGTCCGAGCGTTGCCGCGATGGAGTTACAGTCCACTGCCTCACCTTGAGGCGTCTCTCCCAAATTGGTCCCTTCTACAGGTAACGATCCTGTGTCTAACGGTTATCAGCCATTCGCTCTACCTTTGAGCTAAGAAGGGTAACTAAATTACGGCCCACCGTTAACTGAGCAGTCTCTCAAGCATTTTCACTCTGCTTTTTTATCGTCGGCTCAAGCACGGTGGGAACGCAGGCCGACGTTGTTCTGGAATAGTTTATCTCGAGAAACACTAAACTCAGACCAACCTATTTTGGTGCGGATGAAGAGAATCGAACTCCTGACACCATGCTCTTCAGGCACGTGCTCTACCAACTGAGCTACATCCGCATATTGGTGTACCGGGAGAATTTTGAAATCTCGACCTTGGGATTAAGAGTCCCCTGCTCTTCCTCTGAGCTACCGGTGCATTACTTAGAAGATACACTGACCAATACCATTTCTGGTCCGATAGGTTTATTTTATGTGGCGGCCTAAATACCACTCAGTGTATCATCAAAGTAATGGTGGATCCGGTCGGACTCGAACCGACGTACTCCGATTAAAAGTCGGGTGCTAAAACCACCTCAGCTACGGATCCACTCTTTGCGAAGCGCCACCTTATCGTCACGGCGTTCCACCTTTTTAGTCTTTCCATGAGCGCCCGATGGGCGTTTGGAAAGATGAAGGACGAAAGGATTTCGTGCCTTCGGAAGTTCCTTATGTTTCATTTTCTTTCTCTCTAAACTGGACGGTCATCTTGCCGTCAGGCCATTTTTTCAACACATACATGTTGTATTTCCATACACCATATGAACGGTGCACTTTATTAAGATAGCTTAAGTTTCCGGTATGTATCATTTCGTCCTCATTACTATCTCTGTCTATACTGATTCTATACAGATGTCAATAGCGAAGATCTGCAACAGAGTCAAGATCTACTTCACGAATATCCGGATCGTATCGAGACGAAGTGAGCGGAGATTCTGCAGCCCAGTCGCTCCAAGCAGTAAGAGCGCGTTCACGAGTGGAATACACTCCGAGTAGAGACGATCCTTCGTACGGGACGGACCATAGAAGTACAAAAACAGTCATTTCGTTTATCCTTATGAAGCTTTAAGAGCGTCTGCTAGTTCTTTCCAAGTGAAACCGACATTCATCTCAGCATTCTTAGCAGCAGCTTCGAAGTCTGCAAAAGGACCAGCTGAGGTGAAGTTATCGAGTAGACGACCTTCAGGGGTAAAGAGCATGTACTGGTTAGCATAGTTCTTATTGATGATAACCGGCTTAATCGAGTTGGTAGCAGTGAAGGTGTTGCCAGTCTGTTCGAACTTCATCAAGAGAGTCATGGACGGTTCCTTTCGTTCCTTACATTATTAGAATACACTGATTCTAAACGAATGTAAATAGAAAAGTGCACATTATCATAAAATATTTTTGGTGGTGCCAGATGGACTCGAACCATCTCTTCGGGCTTATGAGACCCAAGTCGTTACCGTAACGTGTCACCGTATATTGGCACCGGAGGTAGGAATCGAACCCACTACGCAGGGTTTTGGAGACCCTCGCTCTACCACTGAGCTACACCGGCAATATTGGAGGTGAGTGTCAGAATCGAACTGACTACTTGCGTGCTTCGGATTTGCAATCCGACCCCTTACCATCCGGGCCACCCACCGATTCTATTTACAGTTGCACTCTTTGGATTCGAACCAGCCCAACCTGATACAACAGGACGAAACTAACCTTGCGCCATTACGGACTAGAGAGCATGTGAAAATAGAATTTGTTTATCTCTCGGGTTTTTCAGCTTTCGCTTTCATCACCGAGGCCGCCCATTCGAGTTTGTTTATAGTGGTTACTCGCAGTCTCGTTCCGCGTATCCACTTTAGTCATGAAAAAACCCTCCGAGGGTTTTCCTGGAGGGTT
>Ga0315909_10010140_pt1 | contig 10089 bp, 23 predicted proteins | sample LakEriMetagenome_11_FD_203527 | JGI IMG/M metagenome (GOLD analysis project Ga0315909, IMG submission 203527) | Freshwater fungal communities from buoy surface, Lake Erie, Ohio, United States - Buoy 2 MA125 | ecosystem: Environmental > Aquatic > Freshwater > Lake | place: USA: Lake Erie, Ohio...
TGCGCCAATACTAACCAATCTAAATCACCTGAGCATATAAAGAGAATAAAGAAGTCCCTCAATGAGTATCAGAATTCACCAGAGGGTCTTGCTAATGCTAAGAGACAATCACTTAGAGCCTCTGCTATGCGTAATGATGAACCGCTGCCAGTCACAATCGAGGACTTTGCAGTTGATATACCAGACACTACCGAACTTAGCGATTATGACCTCGATGGATATAGTCGTGCTGAGAATTGGTAGAACCCACCCGCATCCACCCTTCCATTATACCAGATAACCACCGAAAAGTCAAGTAATACCGCTGGCCCGTTGTTGTATAAAAGCAACAGTATTTCTTTAACGGAATCAATGACTTACACCAGGCTTGACTATTGCCGCTTTTTATGCGATAATTACCATATACTGAGAAATGGATATATTATGAAACCTACCTATGACCAATTAGTTGCGCTTGTGCAGTACCTTTCCGTACCTGCTGAGTATGAGAATTTACCGCTTCAAGATGCTCCTAAATCCGCTATTGAATATTGCATAAAGAACCGCAAGTCCCATCCGTTTAGTGAAAAAACCGAATTTGATACCGAAGAAAAATTAGATTCCGTTGTTGACCATATCGTAGAATTATTGCAAGATTATGCCTATGATTTTGACTATGACCAGCGTGACCGTATTGCTGAAGTATTATCTGAGAACCAACCAATATGATGCGTAAAAAAAGATCCGACCGAAATTATGTGCTGTATCAGTTGACCGCTGATAATGAGACCTATATTGGACTTACAGTTGCTCAGGGTCAAGCATTCCTCCGTAGTGTAAAGGTTCGAGTGCAGAAGCATTTGTCCCGTGCTAAGAGAGAAAATAAAGAATGGTCACTATATTCCTTCCTCAGAGAAAACCCAGAGACCACTATACAATATGAGGTCATCGAGGTTGTGCGTGGTCGTAAGCCTGCGTACCAAAGAGAGCGTGAGCTAATTGCAGAGTATGAACCAACCCTTAATACATTCTAATGGAGAACTAATCGTGGCACCTACAATCGAAGAAATTAACGCCCTATGCCGGGAAATTGCAGAGGAAACTACTGATATTACCGAAGAGGAATTGGCCTTGCTGGAACTGGAAAAGCAATACGAATTCATGAGCTATGCGGATGAAGCGGCCGATGCGGATGCGGAGTATTACGGTGTTGCTTAAAAACAACACAATCTTGACTAATCCGGTCAAGTATTAATGGTGCTGGTTGACAATTCGGCACTTTGCTGATACAATTATACCATACTGAGAAATTAATTGAAAGGAACTCAAATGTCTAATTTTACTTTTGCCTGTGCTTCTGTTAACGGTTTAACCCTTGCACAAAAGCGTGAGACTATTAAAGCTCTCCGTGAATCAATCAAAGCTGAAGTTGCTATTCGTAAAGAACAGCGCTTCCTTACTAAGTCACAAAAAGCGCTTGCTAAGACTGCTCGTGCTGCTGTGAAGGCCGAGAAAGCCGCTGAGCGTGCTGCTAAGAAAGCTGCTCGTATCGCTGCCTTAGAAGCGAAGTTGAATGCTTTGAAAAACCCTGTTGGTACTGCTGCTCGCAAAGCCAATAAGAAACCATCGAAAGTATCAGTAACCAAAGTTGCTGTTGCTGCTTAATAAAGGAATATAATGAGCGAAGTCTTGACCAGTTGGGAAGAAATGACAGTCCTAGAGCAAATGCAATGCCAATATTGGGACATGTATAAGGATGCATATGGCGTCCGACCCCGTGGTATTGATACCTCCAATTGGTCAGAGGCTGAATTCATGGCTGAGTTTGATACCCTTGCTAAAGTGATTGATGCAGAGTATATTGCTCGTAAAGAAGCAGAAGCACAGGCTATCGTAGCGTTTGAGGACCGTGTGACCAATCTAATGCACACCGGTACCAATCGTGAGCGTATTATTGCATGGCTGATGGATGCAGAGGGTGCCAATGGCGACCACGAATATTTTTGCTTTACGCAAGGTCTGCCGTATGGGTATTTTAAGAATATGGAGAAATAAAATGGGCAAGATGAAAGAACTATTGCTGGAGATTGTAGAAGCCTATGATTACAATGGCTTGACAATTAAGCAAATAAGTGATACCTATGGGATGCCAGAGGATCAAGTCATAGCAATACTGAGTGAGCATAGTATGACATTCGCTTAGGTCAAAAGCAAAAACCACATAGGACAGTTGGAAGGAGTCCTCTAAAGCAGGTCTACTATTGCTCAAGAATCCTTTGCTGTTCTCTCACTAGGACAAAAGCAGAAACCGGACAGAGAACCACAATAAAATTTTTTTCGGCCAGGAAACACACAGGAAAGATGGTTATATGAAATTAGTGCAAAATGTATTGAAAACACAATATGAAGATTTACACAATACCTATATGAAAGCGCATAATGAAGAAGTGCGTTCCCGTATGGAACTCAATAAATTTCAGAAAGAGGTTTCGAGACTAGTCAAATGGTCTCAGGACTCTGGCGTTGTATACCTTTCATACGGACTGGAAGTCTATGAGGTACATAAGAATAAGAAGAAGCGTGCAAGCGGTACTAATACATTCAAAGTCTTAAAGGCGAAAAGAGTGATTTGTAATGAATACTGGAGAGATATGGATTCTCTCCGTGTGGATATTGTGTTTGATAACTTAGGTGAATATAAATGAGTAAATGGGATTTCGTAATTAAAGAACTAAAAGCACTCCAGCAAGATACGCCAGATACACAGGTTATCATAGAAGCGTATGTTGAGTGGGTATTACTCAATGGATATAAAATTTCAAAGAAGGAAACTTTCAATGCCAAAAGTGGTAATTAATACATGTTATGGCGGATTCGGTCTTTCTGAGTCCTCTCTAAGTGAATACAAGAAGCGTAGAGATATTACAGAGGATATCTGGTATTGGGACATTCCACGGGATTGCCCTCACCTTGTCGCAATGGTCGAAGAAGGTGGTACGGATGTAAACGGAACTTATTCGGATCTAAAAGTGGTGGATATTCCTGATGATGTGAATTGGTACATCGAGGAATACGATGGCATGGAGCATGTGGCCGAAAGACACAGGACTTGGAGTTAATATGAGTCCAATTGAAATTATCGGATTAACGAAACGCCAAAAGATTCTGGCCGATATTATATGGGGTATTGAAGATTGGGCTCAGGTCGAAATCTTTATTAATTCCTTATCGAAGCGGGATAGAATCGATTGTGAAGGTATTATCGAAATGATGCGGATGTCGATTGTCGAACAAATAGCGGATGAACTAAAAGATAAAAAGAATGAATACCCGGAAGCGTCCCTTGTTATTGATAGGATTCGTAGGCAAAAGTGATGGATTGGCGCTTGACAAACAAATGAATAGCTCATATAATAGCGGTGTTCCGTTTGAGATACTAGAAAGGTACCGAAATGCTTAGAAGTATAATGAAAGTAATATTATGGATAGCCGTTATTGTGACCCTCTTTAATGAGTTATATCTGAATACGATTATTAATTTGTTGATTTTGGTGTTATTGGAACTCCAAGATATTAAAGAAGGAAAGAAGAATGAGTAGTAATTTGCGTAAAGATTCTATGACCGGAGTTATAGAGTATGAAGGTCTTTCGAAAGTTAACCTCCATTTTTCGGAATGGTGGAACGGAGAAGGTCTTGATATCGAATTTGGTGAAGAAGAAAAACGAATCCACCTCCATACGGATGAAATCCATGCCTTGGTTGTGGCGTTTGTTGCCACTGGAATGGTCGATATGAACGAAGTGAACGAACATGTGGACCGAATGAAGTTTGATTCTTTAATGCGTGAAGAATCGATTAAACGAATAAGGAGTAGTTATGCCTGAAAATAAAACTGTGAATAATAATAGTATCGGATTCTTTGGACTCTTGACGCTGATTTTTATTACCTTGAAACTGACCGGTTATATCGATTGGTCTTGGTGGTTAGTCTTAATGCCTCTGTTCGTACCTGTAATTATTATCTTTGCCATTTTGGTGATTATGTTAGTAATGGGTGCCAGAGTTAGGCAGCGCCGGAACCGTTAAAGGTTATGTGTTGTGCCCAAAATACGGATAGAGTTGACAAATGAATGATTATCTGTTATGATGTTTATTATGTTTTATATTATGGAGAAAAGTGATGTATAAAAGATTAGCAGTTGTTTCTGCGGTAGTTTTATTGAGTGCTTGTTCGAGTATGCCGTTTGGTGATAAGCGAGTGCAGGCAGAAGATTCGGTTACTGCCGAGTTTATGGGCGGTGACTTGAAAATCACCTATACAAAAGACGGAAAGTTTGAATCCATGACGGCGGCAGGAACTGCTCGAGTGACTTCTACTCTACCATCCGCAACAGAAGAAGCCTTTATTGTGGCGAACCTCCGTGCAAAGCAAAAGGTTGTCGAGTTTATGAAGAATGAACTGGAAGGCGAAAAGTTTACCAAGACAGTCTATAACTCATTGCAAGAAGGTCAGGCTATTAATAATCAGGCCAACAATGAAGTGAATACTAAAATTGCAGGCGATGTGCAAGAAAATATCAAATCAAAAACTAAGGCAATCCTACAAGGTGTCTATGTTGAATCTAAAAAGTTTGATACTGCAACGAATACCGTTCGTGTGGTCGTAAAGACTGGAACGAAAGATATTCAGACTGCAAAAGAAATGCGTATGTTGATGGGTAACTAATGCGAAAACTTCTGATAGGATGCCTCTTTACGGCATCCACGGCAGTATCAGCACAACCGGCATTTGACACATTCACCTTACTCTCGTTAATCTTTCAAGGTGTTCGATTCTCAATGGAAGAATCATCACCAAAGGAGATTATCGTTACTTCAAAGGGAACTGGTAAGACACAACAAGAAGCCATTGATTCGGCATTATTTGCATCGGTTCAAAAGGCAATCGGTGTTCTGGTTGTATCTGACCAAACTGTTCAAAATGACAAAGTGATTCGTAACCTGGTTGCCTCGTATTCTTCTGGCATTGTCAATGAATATAAAATCAACAAATGTTCAGGTGTGCCGATTACATGCGAAGTAACCGCTAAGGTATCTCCGTGGAAGTTTATGCGTAGATTAGAAGGTGAAGCACAAACTATCAAAGTGAACGGAAACGATTTGGCTGCTCAGGCAACAACCGCTCGTAATACGCTGATACACCGAGAAAAGATTACACGATATTACATGTCACAAATTCGGCAATCAGGTTTGGATGTGATTGTAAAAAAACTTGAAATTATACCATCAACTGGTAAAGATGTAAAGTTGGTGATTGATTATGAAGTAAAATGGAACAAACAATTCAAAGACCATATTCTATCTTATCTAAAGAGATTGGAGAAAGATACGGTTCTGAATCAATCTGAAAACGAACAAATCTATATTCAATGGGCACCTACGGGAATGTTTGATAATCGGGTGCGTATCAATACCTATGATAATGATTTTCGTATGATGATGGAATACTACATGTTTGAACCAGTCAAGGTGAAGTTTAACGAATTGGATTTATGCGTGGAACACCGAATGGATAACAATGTGTTTACAATTGATTGGTACGGGTTAAGGCGACAAAAGACAATTTTTGTCAATCCTGACAAGTTACAAAATTTACAATCAATTTCCATGCAGATAGGATGCGCTTCCTAGAGTGTTGTTTTTTAGCAACACTTGACCGGATTAGTCAACTATTGACTTGACAATTCGGCAGTTAGCTGATATAATACTTCCATGATAGTTGATAAGGAAACAAAAATGTCTGCATTAAAAGAATACACCCTCGAAATTTACAAAGTTGACCGCAGAATTAAAGGTGGTTACAAAAAAGTTGAAGTTATCGATTTTGCGCCTTCAACCAAAGATTTTATTGACAGCGCCGCTTCTGATTATATGGATAATGGTTACCTTGTTAAAGTTTTCGAAACCTATGTTACCAAAACTAATTTAATGGGTGGTAAAGAATTTAAAGAGCGTTATGACACTCCGTCATTTTGCTCACCTTCCTCAGAATCTTATTGGAGTATGTAATCATGGCATATATGAATCAAGAAAAGAAAGCGGTTATTGCCGCCAAGGTTAAACCGATTTTGAAAAAATACAAACTAAAAGGTAGTTTGTCGGTGCATAACCATTCGAGTATTACCTTAACCATCAAATCTGGTCCTATCGATTTTGGTGGCGATAATATTCAAGTGAATCATTATTGGTTAGATGACCATTATGGCGACCGACCAAAGGCGTTGAAAGCGCTGAAAGAATTGAAAGATGCTTTAATGGCAGCTGATTATTATGATGAGTCGGATGCTCAGACTGATTATTTTAATACTGCTTATTATTATCATATTAATGTTGGAAAATGGAATAAACCATATGTTGTTTCCGTGTAAAGTTAAATGGATTGCAACGGCGGTTACCTTGGTTGGTGCCATGGCGACCGCTTTGCAATATGACCCGCTAAACATTTATTTGTTAAATGCAGGCGCCATTTTGTTTTTGTGGTGGGCAGTCCTCATTAAAGATAAAGCAATGATAACTGTTAATGCTGGTTTGTTGGCAACATATATTTTGGGAATTTTTATAAGGTTATAAAATGAAAGTGAAAATTAGACCTCGCAATTTGGTTGCGAAGGATTTACGCACTCCTAAATATAGGATGCGTGTTGTTGCATCCGTAAAAGGATATAACCGCAAATCCGAAAACCAAACATTGCGTAAGGAATTATCGTATGGATGAAAGACTAAAACCTAGTGAGTATGATGGCATTTATTTTTTGCCAGGAAATACTGACGATGAGTTAATGCTGAGTTGTTGGGAATTTAAAACGGATTCGGAATTCGCAAACTCGAAACCTCTAGGTGATAGTCAAATTGGTCACACATACCATATTGCCTTCTTCACTAAAGATGAGGAGGGTCATCCGGTATTTGATGAACATTTTGAAGCGATTTTAGGTGACCCTGAAACTTACCTAAAAAATCTGACTGGTTCAGGACTGTATGGGTGTATTATAAAGAAAACCGAAGCATCAGGCAAATGGTTTGAAGAATACCTCAAAAGAGCGATGAAACATGTTAAGATTAGTAAAATGAAATCGTATGCTGAATCAATTGCAAACACATAGAAAGTGAGATTATATTATGCCTAATTGGTGTTCTAACAATGCGGAATTTAACAATGAAGATGTTGCTGAGGTTGCAAGACTAGAAGCACACTTAAAAATGTTGGACGAAAATAAAGAAGCTCGTGATGAAAACGGACTCTTAGCATTTTTCGTACCACGACCACCAGAAGAAAGTGAAAACTGGTATAATTGGAATGTTTCAAATTGGGGAACCAAATGGGAAGCATCCATTTATTCATGGGAAAAAGTGAGTGACACATGCATTACAATTAATTTTGATACCGCATGGGCACCACCTACGATTTTTTATGAGACCGTGGCACAAAATACTGATTGGTATGTTACTGCCACTTATTGGGAACCTGGAATGGGATTCGTAGGTTCGAATGAGGGTGGTTTTGATGAATGTTATGAGTATTCCTGTGCTGAAGATATTGAAAATATTCCCGAAACATTGGTTGATGAGTATAACTTGCACGACCAATTCGAGGAAGATGAAGAATGGGACGCTGAAGAAGAAATGGAAAAGATTATGAGTGACTTTAATGTTGAAGAAGAACCAAAAGGCAGTCAAATTAACACTCCCGAAGGTCGTGAGTGGTTGAAAGGACTGTTACGAAGTGAAAAAGTGAAGGTCACATTCACTAAAAAAGACGGAACCGACCGAGAAATGCTTTGCACATTGGTGAGTGACAAAATCCCAAGTGAAAAAGCACCAAAAAACACCGGGAAATCTGGTTCCGATGATGCACTTGCAGTTTTTGATTTAGAAAAAACTGAATGGCGCAGTTTCCGTTGGGATTCTGTAAAGAAAATTGAGTTTACACTTGGAGAATAGTAGTATGAGTAAGAAATCTAGCAAGAAAAAGTCAAAAAAGCAAATATTTGTGGTTGAAACCGTAAATACTTTCTATGAAGTTCATTTGGTTGAAGCTTCTAGTGAAGCAGAAGCGAAGGTAATCGTTGACCATAGCGATTACAATGCATCGAAGTGGTTAGGGCAACAAATTGCAAATATTTCCGTGTTCAAACAGGAAGATATGCCTCGTTTGAAGCAATTAGATTCGTATTTTTTCGAAGGGTATGCTACGACCACCGAAGATGGTGACTTAGTTTACAAAAGACCAGATGGTTCTGTGAACGGCGGCATGTCCACAACAAATATTTCTGGATATCTGAAAAATATTCAGGCAGAAGTATAAAAAGAGCTTGACTTTTACTAAATACTTTGATACAATAACACTATTATGAATAACTTAATACATTTATCGACAACGCTCTGCTCCATGCTCCCTGAGACATGGCAGGCCGCTTATCGCTCACCAAGAAGTGATAATAAAGGCTTTATTGGACGGGTTGGGTTTGTGTAATTAGTTTTTCTTAGTAGAAAATCACAAACCCTAGACCTAAAAAATCTAGGGTTTTTTGTTCTTTAAAAATTTGAGTTGTTTTGTTGGCGCATAGTGTAATGGTAACACCACGGACTTTGACTCCGTTATTTCAGGTTCGAGCCCTGATGCGCCTGCCAAATGGAAGTGTGGCCGAGTCCGGTTTATGGCACTAGTCTTGAAAACTAGCGAATCGAAAGGTTCCGTGAGTTCGAATCTCACCGCTTCCGCCATATTAAAACACATTATCGAGGAGCGAGTTCTTCACCATGGGCTCCGACCATAAAGAGAGATAGTGTGTTTTAATATGGAAGATTGGCCGAGTGGTTAAGGCAGCGGTTTGCTAAACCGTCATTCAGAAATGGGTGGATCAGTTCGATTCTGATATCTTCCGCCAAAATGTGGGTGTGCAACTGAAAGGCGAGGTAGCGGATTGCAAATCCGTATTATGCAGGTTCGAATCCTGTCACCCACTCCATGTTAGTTAGTAAATTGAAAACAAAAGTAGTGTTGTGAAAATACAACACACAGACACTTGACAGTTCGGCCAAAGTCTGTATAATACGATTTGTAGGTTGAGAAATCAATCAAATGTTCTTTAAAAATTTGAGTTGTTTAATATGCTCGGTTCGTCTATCGGTTAGGACGCTGCCCTTTCAAGGCGGAAAGACCAGTTCGATTCTGGTACCGAGTACCATATTAAATTACATTAGGTTACCAACTCCAGTAGGTGACTTAGAGGTGAGATATCTGTGGCCGCACAGACTCCTCTTTGTTCACATGAAGCAATCCGACTGTGCTGGATTAAGTTGAATCGTAATGTGGAAGTTGTCTTATCGGCAGACGAAGCCGTGAGAAGCCAGATGAAGTTCTGGAACGACAATGACATCCTAGTGTAATTTAATATGGTATCATTGTTAAGTGTTATCAGGGTATCGTTATAGGACGCTATGACTATACGGGCCTAACTGTGCGAGGAACAGGTCCTGATATAACCGTTATTCGCTTGTGAGTGTTAGCTACATTGTTCACGAATTGACACGATAACACTTAACAATGGTAAAGTTTGGGGGTATAACTTAGTGGCAAAGTAACCGGCTTTTAACCGGTAAACCAGAGTTCAATTCTCTGTGCCCCTACCAATAGAATACAAAAACGAAAAATGTGCGCTTCGTTCTCTGCAAAGAGTTTAGCAAGGGTTTGATACGGTAATGCCTTCTGTATCATGTAACAGGCAATTCCTTGTTAGCATTAAGTTTTGGAGAGTGAGAAGCATTGGTGACTTCAGCAGACTGTAAATCTGTCCTCCTTCGGGATACCACGGGGTTCGATTCCCTGACTCTCCACCAAATTTAGGTGCGTTCATATAATGGTCATTATCTCGGATTGTCTATCCGAAGATGGGAGTTCGATTCTCCCACGCATCGCCAATTTATCGCAGAGTATGGAAGTGGTCATCCGTCTGGTCTCATAAGCCATGAAATCGTTGGTTCGAATCCAACCTCTGCAACCAAGTTTATTCCAGAGTAGCACAGCGGTAGTGCAGTTGACTGTTAAT
>Ga0315909_10010141_pt1 | contig 10089 bp, 10 predicted proteins | sample LakEriMetagenome_11_FD_203527 | JGI IMG/M metagenome (GOLD analysis project Ga0315909, IMG submission 203527) | Freshwater fungal communities from buoy surface, Lake Erie, Ohio, United States - Buoy 2 MA125 | ecosystem: Environmental > Aquatic > Freshwater > Lake | place: USA: Lake Erie, Ohio...
AGGCACCATGGTCGCGACATTCCGCTGTTTGCAAAGCGGGCAAACTGTTACGTTTACGCTCCAGCACGACATTGACAGTATGAAGGGCCACGCTGGCTACGTTCGTATTGACGACGACGCGCCGGTTGAGGATTCATCCCACATTGTAGTCATGCGGCCACCAGAGCCAGTACGGCGGCCGGGACGACCAAGGAAGATGGAAAATGTCTGATATTGATCCAAGAGAGTTTGGGAAATTGGAAGCCCAAGTCGAAGCCTTACAGAAGGAAGTCCACGCGCTGCGCGACGACGTCAAGCAGTTGCTGGAGATGGCCAACAAGTCCAAAGGTGGGCTTTGGGTTGGTATGTCGGTCGCGTCAGCCATCGGCGGCGTGATCACGTTTGTTGCAGATCGACTCTTTATTAAGGGGTGACATTATGCCAATGGTTGACGGAAAAAAGTACCCATACACGAAGAAAGGCAAGCAAGCTGCCGCTTCGGCCAAGATTAGCAAGCTGCGCAAAGAAGGCTACCCACAGAAACAAGCGGTGGCTATTGGTCTTAGCATGGCCGGTTTGGCCAAGAAAAAGGCCAAGAAATGAAGGCGCCCGTTTGGGATAAAAAGCGACCCAAGGGGCTAGGGCCATCTAAACCGTTGTCGCCCACCAAAAAGGCGGCGGCGAAAAAGATGGCCAAGGCTGCCGGTCGACCCTACCCGAACCTGATCGACAACATGAGGGCAGCGAGGAAGAAATGAAGACTCCAGCCTGGCAGCGAAAAGCCGGTCAAAACCCTAAGGGCGGCTTGAACGCCAAAGGCCGCGCGTCTTATAATGCAGCAACAGGGGGAACCCTGAAAGCGCCGGTTAAAGCCGGCGATAACCCACGACGAGCTTCTTTTCTCGCCAGGATGGGCAACATGCCCGGCCCGGAATACAAAGATGGCAAGCCTACACGGCTCTTGCTCTCTTTGAAAGCCTGGGGCGCATCATCCAAGGCGGACGCAAAGGCAAAAGCTAGCGCTATATCCGCAAGGAATAAGGCGAAAAGCAAATGACCTACTTAGAACTCGTCAATGATGTGCTGATCCGCTTGCGCGAGCAGACGGTATCGACCGTCAGTCTGACCACCTACTCCACACTAATCGGTAAGTTCGTCAACGATGCCAAGCGCCAGATCGAAGACGCCTACGATTGGAACGCACTTGGCGTTGAGGTTGATGTCACTACCTCCGCCGGTGTGTATGAATACGCTTTGACTGGCGCTGGTCAGAAGTTCCGCGTCAGCAGTGAACCACTCAACACGACGTCCAATGTCGTGATGCAAAATATCTCAGTTGGAGATATGCGCAGGAAGCAGAACCTTCAGCCGTTTGTAGACTCCGTACCAACACAATACTGTTTCGAAGGTGTCGACAACAGCGGCGACGCCAAAGTGCAGTTATGGGGCCGCCCTAACGGTGTTTACACCATCAAGTTTTTTCTGACTGTGCCGCAAGCAGTGTTATCGTCGGATTCGACGATGGTGCTGGTGCCGGACGTGCTGGTGACACAAAATGCTTACGCCAGAGCGTTGGTTGAGCGCGGCGAAGATGGCGGCCTTAATTCTTCAGAAGCATATGCGCTTTACAGAAGTATGCTGTCTGACTATATAGCGCTGGAAGCTACTCGCTTTCCTGAGATGCAGGAGTTCGTGCCGACATGAGCCAGGCGCTACAGGTCAACACTATCTCTGCACCAGGCTTTTTTGGCCTGAACACCCAAGATTCGCCGATGGATTTGGCGGCGGGGTTTGCGCTGCAAGCAACTAACTGCGTTATTGACCAGTATGGTCGGATCGGCGCGCGCAAAGGCTGGTCGAAAGTTAATTCATCGTCAGGAAATTTGGGCGCGAATAGCGTCGGCGTCATTCATGAGTTAGTTGGTGCGGATGGTACCTACACTATTCTGTTTGCCGGCAATAATAAGTTATTCAAGTTAGACGGCAGCAATGCTGTCGTTGAGTTGACGTACGGTGGCGGCGGCACTGCGCCGACGATCAGCGCCAACAACTGGCAATGTGCGTCGCTAAACGGCATCACGTACTTTTTCCAGACAGGCCACGACCCTTTAATCTATGACCCTGCGGTAAGCAGTACAACCTACCGCCGCGTCTCTGAAAAAACAGGCTACGCTGCTACTGTACCGTCTGCGGATTGCGTTATCTCAGCCTACGGTCGTTTATGGGCTGCTAATACAGCAGGCGATAAACAAACACTGTATTTTTCGGATTTGATTGCTGGCCACGTATGGTCAACCGGCACGGCGGGGTCGCTTAACGTCAATACCGTATGGCCGAATGGGCCAGACGAAATTGTCGCGTTGGCGGCGCATAACGGTTTCTTGTTCATCTTTGGTAAGCGCCAGATTTTGGTGTACCAGGGTGCAACAGCCCCCTCGACAATGTCGCTTTACGACACGGTAGGGGGTATCGGCTGTATCGCCCGCGACTCAGTTCAAAACACAAACACAGACGTCGTGTTTTTGTCGAACAGCGGCGTGCGGTCAGTGTTACGTACGATTCAAGAAAAGTCTGCGCCGTTTCGTGACTTGAGCAAAAATGTCCGCAATGACCTTGTGCAGATGGCCGCAGGCGAAACGCCGTCTAACATCAAAGCAGTCTATTCCGAAATTAACGCGTTTTACTTGATTACGTTTCCGACGGCTAACTTTGTTTATGTATTTGACACCCGAGGCGTATTGGAAGATGGGTCATCTAGGGTGACTACATGGCGCGATATTGCTCCTACTGCGCTGTTGTCTCGGCGTAATGGCGATTTACTGATCGGTAAGACAGGGTACATCGGAAAATACAACGGCTATTTAGATGATTCTGAAGCATACCGTCTGTATTACTACACCAACCAATCTGACTTAGGTGATCAAAGCGTAACATCGATACTAAAGCGAATCGGCGTCGTTGTAGTCGGCGGCACTAACCAGACGGTTACTATTAAGTGGGCATTTGATTTCAGTGAAAATTTCTATTCGCAAAATGCTCAAATCCCCACGCAAGGCGTGTCGGAATATGGCATTGCGGAGTACGGCGCAAACGGCGTTCCAGTAGCGCAATATAGCGGCGGTATTGCGCTACAAACACTTTATGCGCAGGGGACTGGGTCAGGCCGTATTGTGCAGACAGGCTATGAAGCTGAGATTAATTCGTCGGAGTTGTCTATCCAAAAAATTGAAATTCTCACCAAGAACGGGCGAGTATCATGAGTAACTACACAAAAAGTACAGACTTCGCGTCGAAAGATTCTTTGGCATCTGGTAATGCGTCTAAGATTGTCAAAGGCACTGAAATCGACACAGAATTCAACAATATTGCCACGGCTATTGCAACCAAAGCAGACCTTGCATCGCCGACATTTACAGGCACGCCCTCACTGCCTTCAGGCGCCACGGGTGTCACACAATCCACGTCGGATGACAGCACTAAATTAGCTACAACAGCGTTTGTGCAAGACGTACTGGATGCGGTGAAAAGTTCTTTATATCCTGTTGGGTCGATCTATACCAATGCAACGAGCAGCACAAACCCTGGTACGTTGTTGGGGTTTGGCACTTGGACAGCATTCGGTGCTGGACGATTTATGGTTGGTTTAGACGCTGGCGATGCTTCGTTTGATACTGCGGAAGAAACTGGCGGCTCTAAAAACGCTATTGTCGTAAGCCACACGCATACTGCAACTGTTACAGACCCAGGACACGCGCATACGTATAACGCGCAGGACAGAGTTGCGGGTGGCGGCGGGGGCTATAGCTTATCAAGAACTAACGCAAATGAAGGCACTAACCTAACTGGTTTAGGTAGTGGTTCGATTAACGCTAATACTACAGGTATTTCTGTAGGTAACAGTACAGAAGGTTCATCAGGCACCAACGCTAATTTACCGCCGTACATAGTTGTTTATATGTGGAAGCGGACTGCATGACCACAGATACATTACCTGACCAGCAGCTAACCCATCATTTTTCCGACGGGCTATATGCTAAAGAAATTCATGTCTATGCAGGGCAGGCGATATTGAAGCACACGCATGACTTTAGCCACTTGTCGATTCTGGCTAAAGGTAAGGTGGCAGTACTGGTAGGTGACGAGATTCAGATTGTTCACGCGCCAGCGTGTTTAGAGATTAAGGCAGGCATCACGCACGGCGTGAAGGCCATTGAAGATTGTGTTTGGTATTGCATCCACGCGACTGATGAGAAAGACCCGGCCAAAGTGGATAACGTGTTGATTAAAGGAGAATGACATGCCTGTTAATGCCGCACTTATAGTGGGCGGGGCAAACCTACTTGGTAGCGCGATGCAGTCGCGTTCGGCTAGACGAGCTGCTGCGGAAGCCGCCGCGAGTAATATTGCCGCCGCACGTATTGCTGCTGAAGAAGCCCGGTTCCGTCCAGTAGGCATTACGACGCGTTTTGGGCAAAGCCAATTCACGTATGGCCCGGATGGTCGAGTATCTGGCGCTAGATATACAGTATCTCCAGAACTGCGCGCGTATCAAGATGAGCTTATGGGCTTGGCTAACACGACGGGGTTGGATCTTGCCGCCGCCGCGCCAGGGCTATACGCACCGCTGACAGACGCTTCAGGCCGACTGTTTAATTTGGGTCAGCGTTATTTAGCCGAGTCGCCGGAACAAGTAGCACAACGCTACATGACCTCGCAGCTCGACATCTTGGCGCCGCAACGTGAGCGTCAATTGGCCGAGTTGCGTAACCGAGAGTTTCAAACCGGCCGCACTGGTCTGGCTGTCGGCGCAACTAGTTTGCGTCCTGGGGGTGGTGCAGGACTTGGCGCTACAAACCCTGAGATGGAAGCGTACTACAACGCGCTCGCGCAGCAGGACGCCGAGTTGGCGGCTAGAGCGCAAACAGAAGGCCAACGTCAATTGGCGTTTGGCACCACGCTGTTTGGTACCGGTGCTGATCTGCTAGGTGGATACCAGCGCGGTTTGGTCGGCTCACTCGCACCGTTCCAAGCCTACCTTGGTGCAGCAGGTGACATCGAGGCGCTTGGTCAGCAACCGTTGGATATCGGCGCGCAACTAGGCGGCCGTCAAGCATCGCCAGCAGGCGCACAAGCATTGTTAAGCGGCGGTCAACGTGCAGCAGATATCCAAATGCAAGCGGCTATGTTGAACCCAACGGCTTCGTTCTTGCAAGGGATTGGCACCAATCAAGATTTGACAGCGGCATTAGGACGGGAGTTGAGGGGTTTGTTTAGTGGTAGCAGTACTCCAGCCTACAATCAAACGCAGCTAAGAAGCGACTTTGCCGGAGCTAGTCCGTTTACTAACTACTTCACCCCTAACCCAAATGCGAGGGCGCAAGGCTATGGCTACTACTGACATCTTAGGTCTGTTCACCTCGCCGGAACAGTACCAGCAGCAACGCGATTTGATGATGCAGCGCCAAGCGGCGGAGCTAGCGCAACTTGATCCGTACCAGAGCATTCGGTTCAATGCGATCCGTGCGGGCCAGCAGTTCGGTCGCGGCTTGGCCGGCATCTTGGGCGCGGAAGACCCACAGTTGCGCATGATCACCGCGCGTCAGTCGGCGCTGCAAGGTATCAATCTAGCCGAACCCGAGTCGATCTTCAACGCCGCTCGACAACTTGCTGATGCGGGCGATCAGCAAGGCGCGTTAATGCTGGCCGATTATGGCCGCAAAGCTGCCGCTGATGCTGCATTGGTTACACAACGCTCGCGTGAAGCGCGTGCAGCAGCTACACCGAAAGAATTGCAAGTGGCGGAGGCCCGCGCGACGCTACAGCGCGATATACGCATGTTAGAAGCTATGGCTGCATCGCCAGACCGCGACGCAAAACTTCAGTTGGCCAGAGATACATTGGCGTCGTTGCCTTTAGGAAAATCACAGACTTTTGGTGAAGACCGTGAAGCCAAGTCGTTAGAGTTGTTTAATAAGCCGTTTAGCGAACTAACAACTGATGAGCGCGCGAAGGTTAACACCGCGATAGCAAAGCCGCAAAAAGAAGACCGATTTGGTGTAGACCGTGAGGCTGTTGCCGAAGAAATTTATGGTAAGTCGTTTGCTCAACTAAACCAAACAGAGAAGGCTGCGGTTAATAAACGCGTCGACGAGGAAAAAGGCAGGCAGGCCGAGAAGGCTTCACCAAAATTTGTGATGCCGGGGCAAAAGGAACCTATTGACATACCTAAACTTCGTAAAAATTTAAGAGAGACCTTAGACCCCTATAAATCAACAATTGACGCAGGCGATTCTGCAATTAAATTGCTAACGCAAGCAAAAGAAACTAATAATGCGTCATCATTTAACGCGGGGATTACCGAACTTGCCAAGATGACGCAAGGTGGTGGTCGTTTGAGTAACCAAGATGTAGAACTTGCGCGTAAAGACCCTGCGGTGTTAAGTAGGGCTACAGATATGATTTCGACGGCGGTATTTGGTCGGCCAAGTAAATACACTATTGATGACATATTAAAAACCGTAAAGACCCTGCGTGAAGTCGCAGCAGTTAAGTACACTCGCGAATTAAACACGCAGAAGAAAATAGCTTCTAAAGCCAAAATAGACCAAGAGACTATTGACGTACTCTTTGAAGATACGACGTTGCCGTCTGTCGCGCCGTCTGCAGACGGCAAACCAGCAGGCGGTAAAGTGCGTAAGAAATGGTCTGACTTACCTTAACGAGGCAAAACATGGATGTCACGCTCCCAAACGGCGCGGTCATTACAGACGTACCAGAAACTGCTACCCGCGAAGAGATACGCGATAAAGCTATTCGTGCGGGTTTAGCTACGGCTGCGGACTTTGGTGATTATCGCGCGGAAGCCACCAAACGTGGCGTGACAAGCACAGCAGGCGCTGTCACGGGCGTCAGTCAGATGATCTCTGACTACATGACGCGCCTTGGCATCAACCCATATGAGCTAGGCGCAAGAGCAGCAGGACTGCCGCCAGAGCCGGCCAGAACGCCGATGGAATCGTTCCGCCGTGGTCAAGCGGCAGTCACCGAACCCGCAGGACGTTTGTTCTCCGCGCTTGGTATGCCAATGACCGGCGCTATGCCGCAGACGTTTGGTGAGCGCGTGTTGGCCACAGGTATTGAAGCCGTGACTGACCCTGCGTCGTATCTGTTTCCGCCGCTGGCTGCCGTGCGCCGCTTTGGCGTCCCTGCGCAGATCGTCGCCCGTCCAGGCGAGCAGTTTGTTGTAGGCGCGGGCGCTGAAACAGGTGGCACTGCGGGCGAACAGGTTGGTGGCACGCCTGGCCGCGTAGTTGGCGCGCTTTTTGGCGGCGCAGGCGCAGGTTACGCAACTGGTACGGCCTTGAAGACTGGCCCATTAGCAGGTAAGGCGTACGATAAAGCGGCTGAAGTTGTAAATAAACTGCGCGGTGTGCAGCCCGAGAATGAGTTGCTGCGCGATGTCGATAGCCGCATCAATAACATCTTTATCGCTGCCGGCGCGGCCGATCCGAACTTCCTAACCACACTGCAACAAGCAGTCAAGGCGCAAGAAGGCGTATCGCTGAAAGCGCCAGGTAGCCCACGCGTGCAAATGCCGATTAGCGCGTTGATGGCCGATAACCCAGTCATCATCAGCTTCATCGAGAACTTGTCGTCGCGTGATCCGGTCTTCAAGGCCAAGTATGGTGATCAATTCACCCGCGCCAAAACGGATCTACGGGCTAACCAGATTCGTCTGTTTGGTGACCCCGCTAAGGTTGATCTGGCGACACTGAAGCCAGAAGAGCTTGCGCTAATCAGCGGCGCTACAGAGAAGTCGGTGCAGCGCCGAGTGCGGTCGCTTGACCAACAGATCGCGGACGCTTATAGCGCGCCGGTGCTTGACCCGAACGCGTTCGGCGCTCGAATCGAAAAGCTGGTGGCCGACAAAGAGAAGCAGGCGATTGCAGAAGTTAAGCCGCTGTACACTGAAGCATTCAATATCGCCAGCGCCAAGGGTGTAACGCTGCCAGCCGGATCAGTCGACGACATCTATAACTTCGTTGCAGGCACGCAGGCGTCCGACATATTCAAGACGTTCCCGAGCATCTACAACAAGGTGCGCGCGCGCTTCCGTCCGACAGAAACTGAAGCCAGCCCAATTCTGACCGCAGAGGGTGTGCCAGCCACGCCTGCAGGCGTCAGATTCGCCGAGGCAACGGTTGAAGATTTGGATTCCTTGAAGCGCGAGATTAACAAGCAACTGCGCAAATCGAACGACCCAGCAGACATTCGTCTGTTGAGCGAATTAAAGACCCGCGTATCTGGCCATATCGAGAATCTCGACCCAGAATTTGTCGCCGCGTACCGCAATGCGGACAAAGCTTATTTGGAAAAAGTTGGTCTGCCGTTTAACAGCGAGACGCTAAAGAACGTCGATCGCAAGAAGTTTGTAGAACAGATCGCGCCGGCCATTATCGGTAACAAGTCGAATGTCGACGACTTCATCCGCGCGACCGGCGAAGAAGGTGTTCGTGTCGCACGCGATGCGTTCTACGACAGCTTTACCAAAGCCGCGCTGAAGAACGACGTTATCGATCCCAAGGCAGCCAATAAATGGTTGTCTAAGAACCGCAGCGGTATGGCGTTGATTCCTGGTTTGGAAGATGAGCTGCGCGCGTCGGTCAATAACGTACAACAGTTGCAAGGCAAGAAGGCCGCGCTCGAGGCCGACTTCCGCCGCGTGTCTGGCGAGCAATTGATACGCGAGAAAGGCTATTCTAATCCGGCCGAGCTGGTGTCGCGCATGTATAGCGACCGCAACTTCACGAACAAACTGCTGAACCAATACGGCGGCAATAAAGACATCTTGAATGCCGTGCGGTCGTACATGCTAGACGACATCGTGTCTGCCGCCGATCCGGTGGCCATGCTGAACGACCGCAATCGTGCGGCAGTGTTCAATCGTGTATTTGGGCCGACGTATGCGCAGAAGGTGGCTGACTTCGCGGTGGCATCTGAGCGGCTGTCCAAAGACCCCACGCAGGTATCGTTCCGTGGCGAGACAGTTCCGCGCACGCCGATCGAAGAGATGACCGGCTTGCCGCCGGAAATGATCATTTCCCGCATATATCAGCCGCTAACCGGATGGCTATACGCCACGACGTCGCTTTTCAGTAAGTACTGGGCGAACGCTGCGTCGAAAGCGACGGAAGAAAAACTGAAGAATTTGCTGTTAAACCCGTCTGACGCAGTCAAGGTGTTTGAGGCCGTCGCGCCCAAGGTGCAGAAGTTTGACCCCGCAAAAATTAACGAAGCAATCAATATCGGCAAGAAATATGGCATCCAATGGGTCGAAGATGCAGTTAACGACCTGACCACCGGCGCAGCACGCGGTGCAGTTCGCGGCGCTGCTACGGAAGGTACCGTCGTGCCGGCACCCGATATGGAGATGGAGGAATAAATTGACCCGCTAACCCTTCTTGCTGCTGCCAACGCTGCCGTTGCGGCGGTCAAGAAGGGCTGCCAACTTTACAAGGACATCAAGAGCGCCAGTGGCGAGGTGTCCGAAGTACTGAAGGATTTGCGCGAGCAGTTTGATAGGGTGACGGGCGGCAGTCCGACACTTGAGCAGAAGCAGAAGTACAACGCCGAGGTGCAGCGCGTCCAGGAGATCGCCAAGGCCGATCCGAACGACGTCTACACCGAGATTGGCGACCATTTAGGCGCGTTGATGGATAGTTATGACGCGTTGAGCAAGGCGCTGTTGGCCGAGCAGATGGAGGGCAAGAAGGTCTACAAGGGTGAAGAGAGCGTCGGGCGCCGCGCGCTGCGTCGGATCATCATCACGACACGTTTGGACGCGATGCTGACCGAGATACGCGAGACGATGGTGTACCGAGCGCCGCCAGAGTTGGGCGCATTGTGGAGTAAGTTCGAAGAGATGTGGCAGACGATCGTGGCCGAGCAAGACGAGGCGCACGCAGAAGAGCTTAGATTAATCCAGATGGCACGATGGCGACGCAGAAAAAGGGTGGCGGAACTAAAGGCCAAAGCAACTTGGATATCGGCAACCGTTTTCGTAGTACTGTGGGGAATTCTAGTAATGTGGCTAACAACGAAAAGCGTGAC
>Ga0315909_10010146_pt1 | contig 10083 bp, 10 predicted proteins | sample LakEriMetagenome_11_FD_203527 | JGI IMG/M metagenome (GOLD analysis project Ga0315909, IMG submission 203527) | Freshwater fungal communities from buoy surface, Lake Erie, Ohio, United States - Buoy 2 MA125 | ecosystem: Environmental > Aquatic > Freshwater > Lake | place: USA: Lake Erie, Ohio...
TGACATTATTTCTTCAACACTTATTAACCTAGGTTTTGAAGTTGAACGCGCACATCACGAAGTAGGAACTGCTGGTCAAGCAGAAATTAACTACAAGTTCAACACATTATTAAACGCAGCAGATCAAGTGATGTTGTTTAAATATGTTGTTAAAAACGTAGCTTTCCTAAACGGTCACACTGCAACCTTTATGCCTAAACCAATGTTTGGTGATAACGGTTCAGGTATGCATTGTCATCAATCCTTGTGGAAAGATGGCAAACCTTTGTTTTATGACGAAAAAGGTTATGCCGGATTATCCGACATTGCACGTTGGTACATCGGTGGATTGTTAAAGCACGCACCATCATTGCTTGCTTTTACTAACCCAACTGTTAACTCGTATCACCGTTTAGTTCCAGGATATGAAGCACCAGTGAACTTGGTTTACTCACAAAGAAACCGTTCAGCTGCAATTCGTATTCCAATCACAGGATCCAATCCAAAAGCTAAACGAATTGAGTTTAGAGTTCCAGATCCTGCATGTAATCCTTATCTTGCATTTGCTGCAATGATGATGGCTGGTATTGATGGTGTGAAAAACAGAATTGAACCACCAACACCAGTTGATAAGGATCTTTACGAATTACCACCAGATGAAGCAAAATCTGTGCCACAAGTTCCTGGTTCTTTAGATGCAGTGCTAACTGCATTAGAAAAAGACAAGGACTACTTGACAGCAGGTGGTGTATTTACTCCAGATCTAATCGATACCTGGATTGAATACAAGAGAACCAAGGAAGTGGACCCAATTCGTTTGCGTCCAACGCCTTACGAATACCAGCTGTATTACGACATCTAAATAGTCGAATTAAACACCCCCAACAAGGCAATTGTTGGGGGTGTTTTCATTTAATGACCCATTTATTCACACTTGTGCTTTAACCTGAAAAATGGAAAAAGGAGAAGTAATGGCTAAACCGACAGTTAAAGAAATTAAATCCTTACAAAACTTCAACAGAATTGCTGGAGTTTTTCACCTTTTGCAAATGTTGGCAGTCTTAGCACTTGCAAACGATTTTGCATTGCCAATGACTGGGACTTACTTGAATGGTCCTCCAGGAACAACATTTAGTGCACCTGTTGTAATCCTAGAAACCCCAGTTGGACTAGCAGTTGCGCTATTTCTTGGGTTGTCTGCTCTTTTTCACTTTATTGTTTCAAGTGGAAATTTCTTTAAGAGATATTCAGCTTCACTTATGAAGAATCAAAACATCTTTCGTTGGGTTGAGTATTCACTTTCTTCATCTGTGATGATTGTTTTGATTGCACAAATTTGTGGAATCGCAGACATTGTTGCCCTGTTAGCAATATTTGGGGTAAACGCTTCCATGATTCTTTTTGGCTGGCTCCAAGAGAAATACACCCAACCTAAAGATGGAGATTTACTGCCATTCTGGTTTGGTTGCATAGCTGGAATTGTTCCTTGGATTGGATTACTAATTTATGTAATCGCACCAGGATCAACTTCTGATGTGGCAGTGCCAGGATTTGTTTATGGCATCATCATTTCTCTGTTCCTGTTCTTTAACTCTTTTGCCCTGGTTCAATACTTGCAATACAAGGGCAAAGGGAAATGGAGTAATTACCTCAGAGGAGAACGTGCTTACATTGTGTTGAGTTTAGTTGCAAAATCAGCACTTGCTTGGCAAATCTTCTCAGGAACGTTAATTCCTGCTTAACTAGATTTGGGTTGGCCTTTGAAAGTGAAGGCCAACCCCTTTTTTTCAAATCATTATTACCTAACTCACATATTCTCCTCAGGCCATTCTCAAAATTAGGAGTATTCTAGAGAGTGAGGAGAATATTATGAAAATTAAATTTGGTAAAAAAGATGGAATTTATTTAGCTGCAATTGGCCTAATTGTCTTAATCGCCTTAAGGGTCATCAATAGCGACTCAGGTAGTCACATGATGGGTGATACCAACTCAACTGGGATGAATAATTCCCAATCATCCAGTGAATTACAAATGAATGAATTTATGTTTGCAGAAATGATGATTCCTCATCATCAACAAGCTGTTGACATGTCAGATTTAGCTTTAAAGAAATCAACCAACCCAAGCATCTTAGATCTTGCGCAACGCATTAAGGACGCTCAAAGTGCTGAAATTGTACAAATGAAATCTTGGCTTGGTGGAGAATCATCTAACACAATGATGAGTGATCATTCAGGTCATTCTATGGGTGGCATGTTGACCGAAGAAGAATTTTCAAAACTTGAGTCAGCCTCCGGTGCTGAATTCGACAAATTATTTCTTGAGGGCATGATTGCTCATCATGAAGGAGCAATTGATATGTCAAGAATGATTAAAGACACTACAACCAAAGAAGTTAATGCTTTTGGTTTAAATGTTGTTGAAGTGCAATCTGCAGAAATTCGTGAGATGAAAGAGATTCTAGAAAGCCTCTAGAATTAAATCTTTTCTTCTCTCATTTTCCAAGGGGCACCGTATTGATTAACTAGATCAAGATAAGGCTTGGGATCAAACCATTCAGGTCCCATAATGCTTGTTGGTTTCCAAGTTTTGTTGTGAATTAATTCCATTGCAATAACGGGATTTAAAGCGGTTTGCCAAACAACTGCTTGATCACCATATTCTTTCATCGACCATTCATTATCAACAACGTGATACAAATAGGTTGCTTTTGGTTTTCCTTCTTTATCTAAACCTTTTACAAGTACCCCTGCGCAAGTTTTACCTTTCATACGCTCACCCAAGGTAGCTGGATCTGGTAAAGACGCTGTTAACAAATCTCTTGGTGAAACTGAAACTCCTTGCACATCAACATTCTCTTTCTTATCTAAACCAAGCTTATTAATGGTTTTAAGAATTGAAATAAATTCTTTACCTAGGCCGTATTTGAAGTTAACTTTTTTGGCTTCAATTTTTTGAGGGATAAGTACAACTTCTTCGTGTTCCACGTTGACGCACTCCACAGGTCCAATGCCTTCTGGAAAGTCAAATATTTCAGGTTCAGAAAATGGTTTAGTGGTGTACCAACCTTTGCCATCTTCCCAAACCAAAGGAGGGTTCAAACATTCCTCAATCGTTGTCCAAATTGAAAATGACGGGGCAAATGAATCTCCTTCAACAACAAGATTGGATCCATCTAGCACAGTTAGTTGATCAATTTGGCTAAATAACTCATCAGAGGCGTACTTGGCTAAAACATCACTAAGGCCTGGTTCAATTCCCATTCCCACAACAGCCCAGATCTTTCTTTCAGCCCAATTCCAATCTCGGGCAAATTGTTCATCGCCAAGTTTCACTCCAACTTCTGTGTGAGGATACTTTGGATGTGGTCGAGACAACGACATCGCCATATCCATGTAGTTTGTATTTTCAATTTCGCAAGCTAAAAATATGGGCATTACAAATCTTGGATCCACAGCGTTAATTACAACATCTGGTTTTGTGTCTCTAATTAATTCTCTGATATCTTCAAGTTCTGCAGCATTTACTTCAGCAGCATCAAATCGATCATCATCTAATCTTTTAATTGCCATTTGTGCACGTTCAATAGAACGATCGGCAACGACCATACTAGTTAAAAATTTGCGTCTAGATGCGATATTGGCGATTGCTCGCCCAACTCCACCCGCTCCTATAACGAGCGCTTTCATAAAAAAATCATCTCCTACTGGTATTAACCAATCTATACCAATAGATTTATTAAATTTCCTGACCCCTAATTTCTTCGATTAATCCCCACACAAGTTGCTTTATTTCATCGCGAATTGGTCTAATTGCAGAAATTCCTTGACCTGCTGGATCTTTTAATTCCCAATCTAAATATTTTTTTCCAGGAAATATAGGACATGCATCTCCACATCCCATTGTGATTACATAATCAGAATCTTGCACAGCTTCTGTTGTTAAAACTTTTGGTTTATTTCTTGAAATATCAATATTTTCTTCCATCATCGCAGCAACAACTGCTGGATTAATTTGATCTGCTGGCATTGATCCAGCAGATCTAACTTCTATAGTTCCGTGTGATAAATATTGTAAGTAAGCTGCTGCCATTTGTGATCTGCCTGCGTTATGCACACAAACAAAAAGCACGCTTACTTTTTTATTCACGAAACTTTAGGCTTCTTGAATCTCATTTGGTAGACATACATAACTAGTAGTCCACCGACGAGGAGTCCTACTAGTTGAGCCAAAACAAATCCGATCACAGAATCTGGGGAGATACCTGTGAACGAATTTGTTAAGGATCTTGCCAGGGTCAAAGCTGGGTTGGCAAAGGAAGTTGAAGGAGTGAAGAACATGGCAGCGCCAATCCAGATCGGCAACCAAACTTGAGGCCCACCTCTAACGTCTGAACGATTAACTGCGTTAAGCACAAATATCAAGCCAGCTGAAGCAATGACTTCACCGATGAGTTGGCCTGTGCCGGCTCTTGCTTGGGTTGATTCCTGGAATGAGTCTCCCCCGAAGCTGAAGTTAATTACCGAGACACTGGTTATGAAGCCCAATATTTGAAACAGTATTAACTGCAAAGTCTCAGCAAAAGTTATCTTGCTACGAGAAAAAATCCACAGGGAAACAATGGGGTTAAAGTGACCTGGCCCAATTTGAGAAAAAATTGAAATTGCAATTGCTAAACCAAATACTGTTCCGATGACATTGATAACCAACATGAGAGCGCGATCATCGGTCAAACTTTGAGCCATCAGGCCAGAACCTATTACTGCCACACCTAGGGTGAAAGAACCTAGATACTCAGAGACCAAGCCTCTAACTTTTTTACTTGCCATGAACTTCCTCCCAGAATTGTTCACTTACTTAAGCGATACTTTGCCACTTGTTAGTAAATAAATATTGAGTGTGGAGATTGAATAAAGGAGAAACCAAGGTGAACAGTAGGTGAACTACCTCAAGGACTCGAACATGTCACTAGCCGATTGAGTCCTCAAAAGGCAAGGCAGATTTGGACATATGTTCTTGCTTAGCCTTTTTGGAAGTCACTTTTCTCATATGGTGCTTGCGGCACAAAACTTCATAAACAACTTCATCTGGTTTGGCATCAGTGCCGGCATCTCCCACTACTACTTGTTCACCTTCCGTAACCATGACTCCATTTACAATTCGAGCTTGATGGGTAGCTTTCTTGCCACACCAACACAGTGCCTCAACTTGCAAGATATTCATGCGATCAGCAATTTCTAATAGACGCTGAGCTCCTGGAAACAAAGCTGTTCGAAAATCTGTGGTGATACCAAAGGTAAAAACATCAATTCCAAAATCATCAACCACGCGAGCTAGCTGATCAATTTGTTCAACTTCATAAAACTGGGCTTCATCACAAATTAGATAATCAACAGTTTCACCCTTTGATAAGGCTTGAGTCATAAGTCTTAAAAAATTTGTTTCAGGAGTTACCTCAATAGCACTTGCCTGCAAACCCAGCCTGGAACTTAAAGTCGCTTCACCGGCTCTATCTTTTCTGGTGAAAACTAAACCACGTCTTCCTGCACTGGAATGGTTGTGGTGAGTTTGTAGGGCCAGGGTGGATTTACCACTGTCCATGGTTCCAGAAAAGAAAACTAACTCAGCCATGATTGCAATCTTGTCAGATGACAAGAATTATTCAAAACGCAATGCCTCGACTGGTTTTAACTTAGATGCTGTTCGGGCAGGCCAAACCCCAAAAACCACACCAACAAACATAGAAAAGCCTAAAGAAGCAAAAATCATTCCCGGACTTAATGCAAAATTCCATTCACCAAGACTTGCCAAAAAGTAAGCAACAATTTCACCAATAATCACACCAATAATTCCACCAACTAATGACAACACCACAGCTTCAATAAGAAACTGCGTCAAAATCTGAGATTGTTGGGCTCCTATTGCGCGCCTAATGCCAATTTCCCTGGTTCGTTCCCTTACTGAAACCAACATAATATTCATAATTCCAATTCCACCGACCACCAAACTAATTGAGGCGATTCCACCTAATAGCAGAGATAAAAACTGTTCCACTGTGCCAATTGCGTCCAAAATTTGACTAGCATCAGTGATAACAAAATCAGCTTCTCGTTCAGCTGTGATGTTATGGCGCGCTTTCAATAAGGCAGTTAAATTCGAGGTTACTTCAGGAACGATTTTTTCATCAATAGTTTGAACAGTAATTGAACTTAAATAAGGTGGGACTGCAACATATTTAAATGCTGTTTCAATTGGGATGTAAGCAGTACCCCTAGTTCCAAAACCATCAGCGTCATCCAAAATACCAACAATAGTAAACTCTGTTGACCCAACCGCAATTGTTGATCCAACAGCATAGGCATCTAATTCAAGATCTGTTGCCAAAGTTGTACTCAAGACAATTAGTCTTGCATCCCCTACATCGGCAACATCGGGTAGAAAAGTTCCCACGAAAATATCTGGATCAACTACAGTTCTGTAATCTGCATCAACCCCAACAATTTGGGCTTTAGTGGATGCCTGGTTTGAAGAAAGTGTTGCTCTTCCTGAAACAGTTTCTGAAACAATATCTATTCCAGGTTCTTGGGCAATAGCTTGTGCATCCTCAACAGTAATTGATTGAGGTGTAGTTCCAGTGATTGTTAAATTCCTGGCTCCCAAACCTTTGAATTGATCTTGAATTCCAGAAGTAGCACCTTGTGCAACTGAAACAAGAGCAATTAGTGACATCACACCAATAATTATTCCTAACATTGTCAAACCTGATCGGGTTTTCGTAGCAAGAATTCGTGCAAAAGCTAAACGAGCAGCTATCAAGATATTCATGCTGCATCACTTTCATCATTGATAATTTTGCCGTCTCTCAAAGTAATTCTTCTTTTTGCTCGCTTTGCAATGTCGACATCGTGGGTGATCAAAACGATGGTTTTTCCTTCTTTGTTTAAAGTTTCAAATAGGTCCATAACTTGCTTGCCAGTATTTGAATCAAGAGCTCCTGTTGGTTCATCAGCCAAAATTAATGATGGTTCAGTTACTAAAGCTCTGGCAATAGCAACTCTTTGTTGTTGTCCTCCTGAGAGTTCAGTTGATTGGTGTGTATGTCGATCACCCATGCCCAATTTGGTGAGCATTGTCATTGCTTTTTTTCGTGCTTCTCGGGCTGGAACACCCCTGTACAAAAGAGGAGTAGCGACATTGTCAAGCGCATCGGTTTTAGGTAAAAGAAAAAATGACTGAAACACAAATCCAATTGCAAAATTTCTTAATGATGTTAGTTTTTTATCATTTAGTTCAGATAAATCTTCTCCTGCAACTTTGACTTTTCCACTTGTTGGTTTATCTAGACAACCAATTAGGTTCATCATCGTTGATTTACCTGAGCCCGATGCGCCCACAATGGCTACAAATTCACCTTTTTTTATTTTCAGATCAACCCCATCAAGGGCACGAACAATAGAAGAACCTTCACCAAAAGTTTTGGTGACTTTGGACATTTCTACAACAACTGACATTTTTAGTTACTTTGCCTGCTTCTATTTCTACTTTCACGTTGCTCTGCAAATGGATCTTCAGAAGTTGGAAGTTTCGCGTCTACTGATTGCTTACCTAAGACAACTTCATCTCCAACGTTTAACCCAGATAAAATTTCTACAAGTTGGGATCCTGTTGATCCAATTGTTACTTCTCTATCTACTGGAAGCTTCTTTTCGTCTAGTACTTGAACAAATGTGGAACTTCCCTTTCTTAGTAAACTTTGAATTGGCACAGCAATTTGTGCTTGCTTACTTTCTAGAATAATTTTTGCGGTAACTGTCATACCGATTCGCCAGCTAGAAACGGCTGGTTCTGCAACGGTAAATACCTTGAACTGAGAAACCCCATTTGAATCAGTGGTTGCCACTTGTCCAATTTGTGAAACTTTTCCGTTATTAGCTTCGCTGCTGTTTCCTAGTTTAAGTTCCACTATTTGATCCAAAGCAATATTTGCGATATCAAACTCACTTACATTAATGGCAGCAATCATGGAGCCAGATCCAATTGTGGCAATTGCTCCTGAAACAACTGCACCGGGTGCTGTCAAAATTTCTCTGATTGTTCCATCTACTGCAGACTTAACATTTTTTGATGTGCCATCAAAATTATTAAGTACAGCAATTACCTCATCTTTTTTGACAACACTTCCAGGTTGAATTTTCAACTCTTTGACTATCCATTGTTTGGTGCCAAGATTAGATTGTCCAGTTACAACTCCTGATAAATCTATGCCATTTTTTGAAGCAAGTGTTGACTTATTATTAACATCAATGTCATAGGTGAATTCATCAATTAAAATTCCACTGGTATATCTGATGCGCTCACTTCCTGCAGGTGTCACATCAACAGTGGTAGTCATTCCAGCTCTGGCAGTCGCCGGCAATGTGTTTGGTGTCGGGGTAATTAAAACAGTGAATTTAGGTGAAGTTCCTGTTCCAGCAGTGGCAGAAGATTTAATGGATGAGATGTAGCCAGAAGTTAAAGTGTCAGAAGAATTAATCGCTAATGCAATTGGCAATCCAACACTAAGTTTTGTTGATTCTGCTTCTGTTACATCTATGCTTACAAGTATTTTCCCCGCTCCGATTGTGGCGACTTTTCCATTTATTGCAAAACCTTTAATTCCATTTACCTGTTTAACTCTTCCATTCACAGGAGACTTAATCTCTTGAATTGTGCCGTCGTAATTTTTTAATTGCAAGATTGATTGTCCTTTAGATATCAACGCACCTTCATCCTTGTTTATCTTGTTGATGATCCAAGTGTCGTTCAAAGTTGTTGGTGTTCCTGAACTTGTAGTTGCATCCCCAGCTATTTTTGTTAAAACGGCTGGTGAATCTGCGTTTATATTAAATGTGTATTCATCAACGATTGTGCCTGTTGTTGAGACACTGCTTTCGATAAGACCCGACTTAGCGGTAAATGTTAAATAATTATCTACTGGTTCTTTATTTGAATTAGTGAAAAAGAAGATTCCTCCACCAAAAAGTGCGACTACTATTCCCACTATTACAATATTGCGCCTACGCATCAAAATCCTTTTCTTCACTCTTCTTCGTTATTTCCAAACTAACACTTACTAGTTTTCCTAGCATTTTCAAGATAACCGCTGAATCCTTAAAATTGTCTGGGGATAACTATTTTTTGGCTGAAACTTCCATAATTTCTCTGCCGGCATTAATCCCCTTCCTCTCATACTTAGTCATAGGCCTCCAATTTGGACGAATTGAAAGGATGGAATTAGGCAAAACTTCTAGCATTTGTTCGCCATACTCTCTCCAATCTGTGGCAGCAAGTATTTCGCCACCTGGTTTAAGTTTTCTTAGCATCAGCTCGACAATTTCTTGTCTGAATAGTCGTCGTTTGTTGTGTCGTTTTTTAGGCCAAGGATCTGGGAAGAAAGCAAAAATAGCTGATAGGGAATTATCTTTAACCCAATCTCTTAAAACCTGAACTCCATCTGAGTATGCAACTCTGATGTTTGTTAATTCTTCTTTGTGAGCATTTTCAACTAAATGACTAATACTGGGTCTATGTACTTCTAGTGCGATAATTATTGAATCAGGATTTTCTTTAGCAAAACCAATTGTTGACTCACCACTTCCACAACCTATTTCGAAAACAACTTCTTTGTTGCCAAATAATTCATTAAAATCCCACGGACCATCAGGTAATTCAAATTCTTTAAAATAATTCTCTAAAGCAAAGGTTTGATTTTTTGTAACTCTGCCTCTTCGGGCATGAAAAGTACGTATAACTCCACGTTCGACCCTAAGTCGCGCATTCTCAAGCATTAGACAATAATTCTATTTATGTCTGTTCCCCACAAACCAGCCAGCACCGACGCAAAGTTACACGAGTTAATTGCAAATCGCTGGAGCCCAAGATCCTTTAATACTGAACACACATTGACTGATTCAGAAATAACTTCCCTATTAGAAGCAGCTCGCTGGTCACCATCATCGATGAATGCTCAACCTTGGAGATTTCTTGTTGGAAAAAGAGGTGACAAGAATTTCTCGGCTTTGGTATCAACCTTGAAAGATACAAACACCCAATGGTCGCCAAATT
>Ga0315909_10010148_pt1 | contig 10082 bp, 9 predicted proteins | sample LakEriMetagenome_11_FD_203527 | JGI IMG/M metagenome (GOLD analysis project Ga0315909, IMG submission 203527) | Freshwater fungal communities from buoy surface, Lake Erie, Ohio, United States - Buoy 2 MA125 | ecosystem: Environmental > Aquatic > Freshwater > Lake | place: USA: Lake Erie, Ohio...
CGGATGTCGATCGCCTGCACCGCGGCCGCCCCCCGGGCCGGGACGCCCCGCCGGACGGGCTCGACGGCCGCCTGGCCGCGGGCCGATTTTGCGGGCGTGGAGGGCGTTTTCTTGGACGTCGCCGCCTGCTTGTCGGTGCCGCTGGCGAGCCGGATCGCAGTGCCGGGCCGCTGCTCGTCGGCGGACTTGAAACGGGCGGGACGGGCCGTCACCGTCGGTTCGGCTCGAATCCGCAGCTTGGGCTTTCCCTTCTGACGGCGGGCCGCGACCGCCGTCTGCCGCACCATCGCCCGGGAAGAACCCCGGGACGAGCCGCGGCGCGGCGGCAGCATGCGGGAAAAATGACCGTTTCGACGGGCAGCCTGCTGGCCGGAAACGCAACGAAACGACATCGTGCCTCCTCTCCCTGGGGCTCCACAACCCAATCCATTGCCCGTGAGAATACGGTGAATTTCAACCCATTTCCAGTAGTAGGAAGGTTTTCAACGCGTTTTCCGGGAAAAAACACCAGGGATACTCCCGTGATCGCAGGACTTTCCGCGCTCGCATGGCGGCGCCGAGCGGTTCGATGCGATCGAGCAGTGCCGACCGCAGCTGCCGGGCGTGGGCGGCCAGCGACTCGTTCGTCGCGCGGATCTCGCGACAGCGCCGCCTCGCCAGCGTCGGCGTCGGATGCGTGTTGATCCAGCGGTGCTTGTGGTCGATCAGGTCGCGCACCTCGGGAGGCTGCTCATCGCGGCCGCCCACATGACGCTCGGGATGAAACTCGAGGTCGCGAAGCGTGCGGCGCACCGCCGCCAGCTCCGCCGCCGGGTCCTGCGTCGCGAACCCGGGAAACAGCCGGTCGACGGGCAGCCGCAGCGTGCCGGTCACCACCGCATGCCGCGGCGGGTCGCAGCCCGTCAGCCGCCGGACGATGTCGTCGGTGATCAGGTCGTAGGCCGCGCCGCCGATGCCGTGCACGAAGACGTCGGCCACGATCATCCGGGCCACGAGCGTCGTGATGATCGCCCGCGGCCTCAGCCGCAGGTCGTGCTCCTCCATCCGCGAGAGCGCCTCGACCCAGCGGGACGGGGCCGTCTCGGGAGAGATGGGGAGCTCCACCCGGAGCGTCTCCATGTCGGAGAGCACGAGCGTGCCCGGGGTCGACGTGTTGGCGAAGACCCGCCGCCGGCGGGGGTCGCTCCGCGACCAGAGCCACCACGGCAGCTCCAACCACGCTCCCGAAGGATCGCCGTCGGACCGCACGGCGAGGTCGGGCATCGGCCGGGCGCGGCCCCGCACGGCGAACCGCCGCCTGTGCTCCGCCAGCGCCGCGTTGTAGGCCTCGTGCAGCGGCGCGGCGTGCGCGAGGAGCCATCCCATGAAGACCATGACGGTCGGCAGTCGCACGAGCTCGCTCACCGGCAGTTCGAGCGTCTCGAGGCCGAATCGTTCCTCGAGCGCGTGCCGCGCCTGGGCGATCGCGAGGCCGAGCCGGTGCGACTCCTCGGCCCGTTCCACCACCAGCGGCCACCAGCGCCGCAGGATGGCGTCGGGCTCCAGTGGCGCAAGCGCGCGGCAGGCGCGGTCGCCGAACGAGGCGAAGCAGTCGGCGTCGACGACGCCCCGCTCCTCCCACGCGATCTCCGGCGCCGGGGCGTCGAAGGCGACCTCCTCGAGATGCGCCTCGCGCGGCGTGCCCACCGGCACGCCGACGCTCGTGCTCGCGCAGCGGTCGCTGTCGACCACCAGATTGATCGCCGTGCCGCCCACCCGCCGCGCGTAGGCGTCGAGCGCGGCGTTCTTCAGCCAGACCCCCGGATGAAACAGCTCCGGCTGGTGGCCGCCCATGATCATCGGGCGGGCGATCCAGTCGGCCACGTCGGCGGGCCGGTCGACGTCGCGGTAGCTCGACGTGTACTCCGCGGCGACGGTGAGCACCTCGCGGCGGGTCGCGGCCACCAGCTCCCAGAGCTTCAGGTCGCCGATCCGGGTGTCGAAGCCGGCCCTCAGCAGCCGGTTGTTGTCGACGAGCGCGTCGATCGAGAGGCCGGCCGCGGAGCCGGCGGCGTCCAGCGGCGGGTCGAGTATCCGACCCCCCGACTCCGGCGGCGGCTCGTGGACGCGGCGGCGCGGGGGTGGTGGACCGGCGGATGGATGCATGGACTACGTCGCGTTGCCCGGTGCGGCCGCCGCGACGGCGGCTTCCGCACGATCGAGCACGCAGCGATAGTAGGCCAGACGGGTCGCCGCATCGTCCAGAGAACCCCCGAAACTCCTCGCCAGATCGAGATAGACCAGCGGCACCGGCAGTTCGACGACGTCCAGACCGGCCGCCGCCGCCTGCACCCACAGCTCCAGCGGCATCGCATAGCCGGTCTCGGTGACGTGCAGCCGCTCGAGGGCGCGTCGCGTGTAGGACTTGAAGCCGCAGAAGGCGTCGGTGAGACGCAGCCCCAGCCGCTGGTTGATCTCGGCGGTGATCTCGGCGTTGATCCGCCGCCGGGCGGCCGGCGGCTCGCTGTCGCCGGGAAACCTGCGGAGGTAACGGCTGCCGCTGACGATGTCGGCGCGGGGGATCGCGGTCGGCGCGGCGGCGGCGACGAAGTCGGGAATCAGCCGCGGCTGGTGCTGGCCGTCGCAATCGATCGTCACCAGGCCGTCCCACGGCCCGGCGAGCGCCTCGCGGAAGGCGGTGGCCAGCGCCGCGCCGTAGCCCTGGTTGCGCGGGTGGCGGATCACGCGGACGTCGCCCTGCCGCTCGATCCGGGCGGCGAGCAGCGGCGACGTGCCGTCGGTCGAGCCGTCGTCGACGACCAGCACGTCGGACGTGTGCCGCAGCACCTCGTCGAGCACCGCCGACACGTGGGCGACCTCGTTGTAGACGGGCAGGGCGGTGAGGAAGCGGGGCATGGGACCGCCCTTCGAGACGGGTGGCGAGGCCAGGAACTGATCCTCCAAGTTTAGCGCCGGAAAACCGCCGGGCAACGAATTTCCCGGGCGGCTCCCGACCCTGCGGGATTTGCCGGCGCCGGCCGGCCGCCTCTGCCGCCGCGGCCCGTGCGTCGTCGGCTCACGCCAGCCAGGGGAGCGGGTCGGTCTCGTCGCGGCTGGCCCAGCAGGAAAGCCCCGCGACCGCCTCGGCCAGCCGCCGGGCGAGAGCATCCAGCGAAAACCGCTCGCTCGCGTGGTGTCCCACGGCGATCACGGCCATGCCGAGGGCCCGCGCGTGGAGGGCGTCGTGCAGCCTGATCTCCCCGGTGAGGAACGTGTCGCAGCCGGCGGCGGCGGCCGTCGCCACCGCATCGCCGCCGCTGCCGCACACGATGCCCACGCGGCCGGCCGGCCGCGCGGCATCGCCGGACAGCTGCGCGCCCCCGCCGCCCAGGCGGTCGGCGGCGTGCCGGGCGAGCCTGCCGACGGACCAGCCCGCGCCGGCCGTGCCCGCGCGGCCGAAGCCCGCCAGCGGGTGGAGCGGCGAGTGCTCCAGCGGCGCGACGTGCTCCAGGCCGAGAAGCGCGGCGAGCTGGTCGTTGATGCCGCCGGCCGCGGAGTCCCAGGCGGTGTGCGAGCTCCAGACGCCGACGCCGGCGCCGATCAGCTGCAGGAGCACGCGGCCCGTGGCCGTGTCGCCGGTGATCCGCGGCACCGGACGGAAGGGGAGCGGGTGATGCGCGACCACCAGGTCGACCCGCTCGCGGACCGCCTCGGCGGCGGTTTCGGGGGTGAGCGACAGGCAGGTCATGACGCGCGAGATCCCGTCGCTCCGCGGGCCGACGAGGAGGCCCACGGCGTCCCAATCGGCGGCGAGCGCCAGCGGCGCGATCGCCTCGAGGGCGGCGGTCACCTGCGCGATCGTGGGCATGGGGTGGCTCCGGGAAAGGCTGGGAAGCGGCTGCGTCGCGCGCGGCCGCTGCGTCCGCGGCCGTCATCACACTACAATCCCGCCTCCGCTCCCGCGAACCACCCGCCGCCGGCCGCGGCCCGGAGCCGCCCGCACCGATGGACCCTTCGCTCCTTTCCGTCCCCACGGCAGCCCTCTCTCCCGACATGCGCACGGCCCTGCGCCGGGCCCGCGAGCTCGGGGTGCGCGGCGTGGAGATAGACGCCCGCGCCGGGCTCGATCCGGCGCAGATGTCGCAGACCGGGGTGCGGCAGCTGCGGAAATGGCTCGACGACGAGGGCCTCGTGGTGTCGGCCGTCGCGTTCCGCACCCGCGGCGGCTATGCCGATGCGGCACGGCTCGAACCGCGGATCGCCGCCACGAAGGCCGCGCTGCAGCTCGCCCACGACCTCGGCGCGGGGGTCGTGCTCAACCACGTCGGCGACATCCCGCCCGCGGCGTCCGCGCCGGGCGACGGTGGCGCGGAGCCGACGCCCGACCCGCGCTGGCGGCTGCTCCTCGACGTGCTCGCCGATCTCGGTGGCTGGGGAGGGCGGGTGGGGGCGACGCTGTGCGCGGAGGCCGGCCGCGCCGGGCCGGACGACCTGCTGCGGGTGCTGGCGGCAATGCCCACGGGCTCGCTGACCTGCGACGTCGTCACCGGCGCACTGCTCGTGCACGGGCACGATCCGGTGACGGCCGTCGAGAAGCTCGCCGGGCACGTCGGCTTCCTGCACGCCACCGACGCGGTGTCCGGTGCCTTCGCGGGGCGGGGTCGCGCGGTGATCCTCGGCACCGGGCAGGTCGATTTCGCCGGCGTGCTCGGCACGCTGGAGGAGCGGGGCTCCCGCGGCTGGATCGGTCTCGAGCCGGTGGACGATCGCGGCGCGGTCCGGGAACTCGCGGCCGCCATCGAGTACCTGGGTGCGCTCTGAGCCGGACAGCGGGCTTTTTTTGCCCCGTCGCCGGGGTATTCTGGAGTCCATGCACCCGGACGCACCGGCTCGCCGGATCACGACCTGGCTGGCGATTCTCGGCTACGCGCTCGTGGCCTCCGGCCTGCCGCTGCCCCTCGGCGGCGGAGTCGCGTCCGATGGCCGCGTCGCGACCTCAGCCAAGCGGCTCTCGGTCAAGGATCGCTCGCGCCCGTTCCCCTGCATGGACAGTCCCTGCGGCTGCGACACGGCGGACCGCTGCTTCACGTCCTGCTGCTGCCGCGCGCCGGCGGAGACGCTCGCCTGGGCGCGGGCGCACGGCGTCGAGCCCGGGCTCCTCGTCGCGCTCGAGCGACGGGTGGGCGGCGGGCCGCGGCCCGTCGACCGCGCGTCGTCGCCGACGGGAAAGGCATCCTGCTGCGTGGTCGCCGCGTCGCGTTCCGAGCCGTCCTGCTGCCCGACAGCGCCGCGCGAATGTGAGGCGGAGGCTGCGGCGGTGGAAAACGTCCGCGGGCGGGAGATCCGACCCGACGGTCAGGCGTCGGCCGCACCACGGCGGGCGGCTGCAGACGCCGCGCTGACCGGTGCACACGAGCCGCCCGCCGAGGACGAGCCGTCTCCGCGGCCGCGGGCTCGCTCGGTGACGTTGCGTGCGATGCTCGCCTGCGGCGGGATCGTGGCGGAATGGTTCGCGGTCGGGGCGGCGCTGCCGCCGCCGCGGGTCGAGGTTTTCTTCGTGATGCTCCCGGTGGACGAGACGATCGTCGCCGACGCCGTCGGCGCGGGCCTTCGCGCCGCTCCCGACGCCCCGCCGCCCCGCGCCGCCTGACGCGGCGTCGCGGCCCCGCGGCTTCGTGGGGCCCGTTCTCGATCGTGTGGCGGATGCGTCGTCGTCGGTCCGGCGCGAGCCGGCCGGCGAGGCGTGTCGCGCACGCAACCGGGTGCGACGCCATCCAAAATCGTGGGTCGTTTTGCCGCGTCTGGCACCGCATGTCGCGGGCCGACTGAGCCGGTCGATCCACGTCGCCGGTGGCCGTACAGGCCGTGGCGGCACATCACAAAACGAGAAGGCTTCCACATCATGACGACGTTTCATGTTCCAGATCCGTATCCGCGCGGGGTCCCCGCGCGGCCGGGCTTCACGCTCGTCGAGCTGCTTGTCGTGATCGCGATCATCGGCGCGATCGTCGGCCTCCTCCTGCCGGCGGTGCAGTCGGCCCGGGAGTCGGGCCGACGCATGAGCTGCGCCAACAACCTCAGGCAGTTCGGGCTCGCGATGCTCAACCACGAGAGCGGCCGCGGGCATTTTCCGCCGACCGGGACGCGCAACAGCGGCACTGCCGGCTGGTCGCTCCACTGCCGGCTGCTGCCCTATGCCGAGGAGGACACGATCGCCTCCCGGCTCGACTTCACGCAGAACCCCTTCACGGGAAGCTTCAACAATCAGACGCCGAACGCGGCCTTCGCCGCCGTGTTCGCCACTCCGATTTCGATGCTTCTGTGCCCCAGCGACCCCGCTCCGAGCGTGAACCGGTGCAACGGCGCGACCTACGGGGGCAACAACTACATGGTGAGTTTCGGCAGTGCCACCGTCTCCGGCACGAACAACTACTGGGAGTTCAGCAAACCCACCGACGGGGTCGTGTACGAAAACTCGAGGGTGACGCTCGCAAAAATCACCGACGGGACGTCGAAGACGGTGATCGCGAGCGAGTCCGTGCGGAGCATCGCGACCACGGGAGCGGGCGACACCGTGACGCTCGCGTCGCCGCCGCCCGGTCCGTATCAGTACACGCTGAACGGCTCGACGGGGTGGACCAACGTGAACGGCTCGAACGGGGCGCCGAACGGCATCACGCGGGGTGGAATCGCGAGCACCGCCGACGTCGACACGATCGTGGCCAACTGGTCGTCGATCACGACATGGCGGGCCGTCAACAGCCCCAGCATGCGCGGGCGGGGGCTCGCCTGGGCCGCCACGACGCAGGGCAACAGCCTCACGAACGGCTTCCTCACGCCCAACAGCGGCATCCCCGATTACGTGATCCACTGGTCGGGTTTCTTCGGCCCGCGCAGCTGGCACCCGGGGGGCGCGAACGTGCTCTTCGCCGACGGCCACGTGTCGTTGCTCACCGACGGCACCGACGCGACGCTGCACCGGGCGCTGCACAGCATCAAGGGTGGCGAGCAGGCGTCGGGGGAGTTCTGAGACGGGGCCAGCGACGTCCTGCTCGGTCCGGCTGCCGGACCGGATCATTCACCAGCCGATCAACACGTTCCCGGGAGTTCACGCATGCTTCCAGCGTTTCGTCCGCGCGTCGGGCTCGTTCCGGTCGGTCGCTGCGGCTCGGTGCGCCGGGGGGGCCATGGGTGGGCCGCCACGCTGGCCGCGACGTTGGTCGTCGCGGCCGCAGCCACCGCCCCAGCCCACGACACCTGGCTCCAGGCCGCGCCCCGGCTGGTCCGGCCCGACGACGTCGTGCACGTCGATCTCTTCCTCGGCAACCACGGCAACGAGCACCGCGACTTCAAGGTCGCCGGGAAGCTGGGCTCGCTCGAGGGCGTGACGGTGGGAGTGATCGGTCCCGACGGCCGCACGACCGACATCGTTCCCGACATGGTGGACGTGGGCTACGCGCCGAAGGAGGGCTTCTGGTCGGCCCGGTTCGTGCCAGCCGTGGCGGGCCTCCACTGCGCGGCCTGCTACCGGGAGGGCGTGCGGCACGGGGCGCTGGGATTCAAGGGGTCCAAGGCCTACTTCCTCGTCGCCGAGTCGCTCGACGCCGCGACCGCGCCGGTTGGGCCGCATGGCAGGCTGCCCGAGCCCGTCGGACATCCGCTCGAACTGGTGCTCGAGAGCCATCCCGTCCTCGGCAGCGGACCCGGCAAGCCGATCACCGTGCGGCTGTTGTTCAAGGGACACCCGCTGGCCGACCAGGTCGTGTCGTTCATCCCGCGCGGCGCGACGCTCGCCGAGGGATTCGATCCCGCTTATGAGCGCAGGACCGACGCGGAGGGGCGGTGCAGCTTCACGCCGAAGGAGGGCAATCTCGTGCTCGTCGTCTCCCACGTGGAGCGGCCCGAGGAGAAGGGGGAGGGCTACGACCGGGCGGCCTACGCCGCCACGCTGGTCCTCGACGTGCCGCAGCGGTGCAGCTGCTGCGTGGAGTGAGGCGACCGGCCGCCCGCGCCCGGCATGGGGTCGCGATCGCGGGGCTGCCGCCCTCAGACGCGACCGGCCGCCGCGGCGGCGAAGCGGGCCGCCACCGCGATCGCGGCCGTCTCGACGCGGAGGATGTGGGGACCCAACGACACCCGAACGGCGCCGGCGGCTTCGGCCGCCGCGACCTCGTCGGCGGTGAAGCCCCCCTCGGGGCCGACCAGCGCCATCACCTCCGCGGCCGTCGGAGCGGCCGCGTCGAGCGGCCCTCCTCCGGGATCGGCGATGACGATGCGCGTGTCGGCGCCGGCCTCCGCCAGCAGCCGATCGAGCCGCCGTCCGGCCGCGATCTGCATGAGCGTGTTGCGGCCGCACTGCTTGCAGGCCTCGATCACTCCCCGCTCCAGCCGCGCCCGCGCCCCGTCGGTCGCCTCCGCGACGCCGCGGGACGTCTCGAGCGGGACGAGCGCGGCGACGCCGAGCTCGGTGAGCTTCTCGACCAGCCACTTTTGGCGGTCACCCTTCGGCAGCGCGACGGCCAGCGTGAGCCGGACGGCCGCGCCCGCCGTCTCGATCTGCGGTGCGCCCGTGTCGAGATCGACCGTGTCACGGCCGATCCGCGCCACGCGGGCCGACCAGGAGCGGCCGCGGCCGTCGAAGAGGACGACGGCGTCGCCCTCCCGCGCGCGGAGCACCTTGGCGAGGTGGCGGGCCTCGTCGCCCGCCAGGACGGCGCGGCCGTCCCGCGGCGGTGTGGTCGTGAAAAAACGTTCGCTCATCGCTGCCGACCGGCGGTTTGCCGCGAATCTTCGTCCTGACGCGGGGCTGGCGTCCCGCTACACTCCCGTCGAACCATGGTACGCGACCACTGGAAACTCTCCGGCGCCCCCTTCGACGCCGCGCTCGAGCCGATGACGTTCTACCCGGCCGGCCCGCAGGAGGAGGCCCTCGCGCGGCTGGAGTGGCTGCTCGACGAGCGGCAGCGGTTCGGCCTGGTCACGGCCGCCGCGGGCTGCGGCAAGAGCCATCTGGCGGCCATGGCGGTCCGCCGCCTCGGCGGTCTCGGCGCCGAGACGGCGCTGTTGTCGCTGCGTGGCCTCGCCGTCGGCGATTGGATCGAGCTGCTGCTCGAGCGGCTGCCGCTCGATCCGCTCAGCCGCGAGGAGCCCTTGCGGCCGTGGCAGAAGCTCGAGAACCGGCTCCGCGAAAACATGCTGATGGAGCGGCCGACGGCGCTCGTCTTCGACGATCTCGACGCGGCGCCAGCCGACGCACTCGACGGGATCGCCCGGCTGCTGGGCGCCGCCGAGCCGCGGTTCGCCCGCACCGTCGTGGTGGCCACGGCGACGGCCGACGGCGTGGGCCGCGTTCCCGCCGCGATCCGGCAGCGGGCCGCGGTGCGGATCGAACTGGCGGCCTGGAACGAATCCGACGTCGCCGGATTCCTGGCCAGGTCGCTGGCGCGGGTCGGCGGCGACCCCGGCATCTTTTCCGTCGAGTCGGCCGCCACGCTCACCCGGTTCACCGGCGGCGTGCCGCGAGTGGTCTGCCAGCTCGCCCAGCTGTCGCTGGCGGCGGCGGCGGGCGACGGCCTCGACCGGGTCGATGCCGCCACGATCGAACGCGCCTGGAGGGAGCTCGCGACCGCCGCCGGCGACGTCGGCGACACCGGCCACGACGATCGGACTCCAGCGGCCGAAGGCGACGCCGCCCCGCCGCGGATGCGGGTCGTCCGCCGCCTCTGGGGCTGAGGCAGACCCTGCGGATCGTAGCAGCGGTGCGGCCGTGGCCGCGGCCGCACGCTCCCGTGGCGCGGGCCGGCGCGTTCCATTCCGCACCCCATCGCGTACACTGCGGCCAAACCGGGCGGCGCGGTGCTCGCGGGAGCCCCGCCGGACGGGAGCCGTGCCCGGGAGCCGAGGCGTGGGGAAGTCCGCAGAGCAGCCGACGCCGCGAATCGTCGCGATCTCGCCCGACGACGGCTCCGCCATCGACCTGCGGAACCCCGCGATCGCCGCGGCGCTCTCCTGGGCCGTGCCGGGCCTCGGCCAGCTCTACCAGGGCCGGACGACCAAGGGCGGCCTCTTCATGGGCGTCATCCTGGCGACGTACGTGGTCGGCC
>Ga0315909_10010154_pt1 | contig 10079 bp, 8 predicted proteins | sample LakEriMetagenome_11_FD_203527 | JGI IMG/M metagenome (GOLD analysis project Ga0315909, IMG submission 203527) | Freshwater fungal communities from buoy surface, Lake Erie, Ohio, United States - Buoy 2 MA125 | ecosystem: Environmental > Aquatic > Freshwater > Lake | place: USA: Lake Erie, Ohio...
AAATAGATTACCTGTATAAACTACTCCATCAGGGTTTGTTATTTCTAATGTAGCAGTAGTCATAGCACTTACTGAAGGGTTAGGAGTACCCCATCCACCAGTATTAGTACTACCATAAAATCCAGTAATTTCTGTAAATCTTATTTGTTTACATGCATTAATAACACATAAATCAAAATTAAGTGATAAAGCCATTTGTTTATTTTTTAAAAATAGTAAAGCCCCAGTGATTAGGAAGGAAGTTTATCACCAGGGCTTTACAGAAACAAAAGTAAAGGAATATGTTATATATCTATTTTACCCTTCCATATATTTAATTATTAAATTGAGATATTAGCTAATGCTGCAGGGGTTGTAGCCATCCAAGCATTTAAAATATCCATAACATCTTGTCCAGCTGCTGAAACACCATTATAAGCATCTCCTGAATCTAAAGCTGGTACAGCAATTACTACTGATTTATTAGCTACAGCAATATTTCCAGTTGGACCATTGATAGCATCATTAAATTCAATTGTAACTAAATCGTATTTTACTCTTAAAATTACAGCACCTGTTCCATTAGTTGTTGTAGCAACGCTTGTTAAAACAGCTACAGTTGTACTAACAAAATATTTAATTTCATAAGCAACACCATCTAAAGTTACTTTATCACCAGCTTTTAATTTACCAGCAATAGTAGCATTTGAAAATGTTACTACATCTTCACCTGTTGTAATTGCAACTGTTTCAGAAACTGCAGTAGAACTAATTAAAGTACTTGATGCAGAATAGTCTAAAACTGGAATTGGCCAAGTTGTACGGTTAATAACACCTTCATATTGGAAATCAAAGTTTTCCATAGTGTAAACTTGATTATAAGTACCATTACCTGGATCAAATGCTTGAATTTTTGTACAAGTTGTAGTTGTACCAAAACCTGAATTATCATTAACAGCTACTTGGAAGTAAACTTGATTTAATGTATAAGTTGTATTTAAGAATTGGTTAACATCTTTAGCTGTAATTTCAACACCATAATGTGTAGCAGATGTTAAACCATATGCCCCAGTACCATTACCAACAGTTACAGCTATAACATCTTTGTTATATGTAGAGTTGTTAATAGATGATGTAATTTGTGTTGCAATACTTAATTCTGTTGCAGAAGCTGCTGATGTGAAATTAACACGGAAAGTTTGTTGTCTTTCAGAATATAAATGTTTATTGTTTTTTAATACAATAGAAAATTGATAATCTGTAGCATTGTTAACTTCAATTTCACCTGTAGCTAATTTACGGTCATAACCAATAGCCCATACTTCACGTTTAGCCGCTTCATATGATTTACCTTCATAACGTAATACTGATGTTCCATCAATTTTCATTGAACGTTTAACATAGAATGTTCCGTCTGTATCAGTTTTACCTTGAACAACATAAATAGAAGGTTGTGTTGTAATTGTGTCATTTCCAGCTGGGTCTAAAGCTTTCATATCACGACCAAATATACCGATTTGTCCATCAGTAACTGCTGTGATTTCTGCGTTATTAGCTGGTAATGCTGCACCATTACTAATAAAAATATTTTGTACTCTGTGTAAATTGTTACTCATTGTTTTTTAATTTAATGTTTTACTTTAATTTATTTAATTTATCTAATTTATTATAATACTACGAAGTGAATTTTAACTATATCATTTAATGGTGTAGCTGCTGGAGCACCATTACCAACTTTAATTTTAAAAGAACCAGCTCCTGGTGTACCCTCTGTTAATACAATTGGGTTACCTGTTTTACCAGAAGCATATTCTGGAGTTAATATAATAACTGAACTAGCTGTTACATAACTGTTATTTACGGTAAATGGACCACTTGTTGCACCACCCGCTGTAGTTAAAGCTACAGTTGTAATTACACCTGCTGAAGCATTAATTGTTACAGCTGTTGTAATATTAGTTAATTGTGTTACAGCACCTTTAGTAATTGTTACTTTATCTGAAGTACTCAATGTACTAGTTAAAGAATCTACTGTTAAAGCATCAAATGCATAAGTTCCATCTGTAATACCATTTAGAACATCTATAATTTCTTTAATTTTAGCTTGTTGTGTTTTAGGAAAGCTATTTACATCTGCTCCTAGAGATGGTTTTACTGGATATTGAATTGAACTCATTATTCTTTAGTATTATCAATTAATTGTGTAAATGTATTATTTCTTTTAGCTTCTATATCTTCTAATGCTATTTTAATAGCCTCATCTACAATTTCTTGATGAGTATGTTCACTAGTTTCAAAAGTTACTCCTGTTGTTAAACTAACTGTTACTGGTTGTTTTATATACCTTAATCTATATTCAACTATTGATGTACCGCTTTGAAAAATAATTTCAACTTTACCATTATCCATTAGTCTAAGAACTTTACTAGTATCAGGTTTTTTAAATTCATCTTTAATAACCTTATCAAACTCTACATGCTGTATGGGTCTTACTTCAACAAATTCTTGTAAGGAAGTTCCTCCACATGTATAACCTAATTTTACTCTTTCCTGAACCGTAAACCAATGGTCTATTGGTAAATCTATAAACCTTGAATTAATATCTATGTTATCACTAGAATAGGTCTGTGGACTCAATACAGCCGTTTTAACAACGTTTTTTAAATCCTCTGTCCTTTTCTGTGTTTCTTCAAAAGATTCTCTCTTAGGGTTTGTATAGCCGTATCTTTGTTTAACCCACCTTTTATATCCTTGATTTAAAAGAAGATCAATTTCTTCAGGTAACATATTAGGATAATTCAGAGAGTCTATTTTATCTAATCCAAATTTAAATGATAAATGAGCCTCTGCAATCGTCATAATTATTTATCCTTTTTAAGTTTCTTTAATTTAGTATTTAATGCTAATACAATAGATTGATTTTTTAAATCTTCAAAATATGCTACACATTCATCAGTACTACCAGCAATTGTATCTTCACCATTCATATAGTAGTGACCTTTTTTACTGATAACTCTATAATCAAGCATTTCTTCAATTAACATCTTAGTTTTTAACCTTTTATCATTTAAGGTATCAATAAACAGTTTCGGATCTTTTTTAGACTCTTTATGTAATTCTGATTTTACTACAGATTCACTTAAATTATCAACTCCTGTTTTACCAAATAATCTTAAAGCTTGTCGTTTTTCTTCAGGATTTAATTTAATGATGAGTTCCATACACTCCATTTCATAATCAAATATCTCTGATTCTTTACGTGCTTTAGCTTCTTCATCTACAATATAGAACTCATATTTAGGATTAGATTTCTCTAATTCCGAATTAGCTACTTTAGATGATGCTAACATCACTTTATACTTTAATTGGTCAAGAGGTCCATTCAATACAACTGTTGTTGTTTTGGTATTAAAAGCTTTAATGCAATAATCAACATTAAATACTTCTGTCCACCAAGAACTATGTCTTGCTAATTCCCCAGGTTTAAGATTTAATTTACCTTCATAATAAGTTTCCTCTTCAGGAGTTAATCCAGTATTATACCCATCTTTACTAATCTCAGCTCCAAAACCTGTTGTAGATTTTGAATAACTAGTGATACCAAAATATCCTGGTCTTGGTATTCTTTTTAACATTACTTCCTTTGGTCCTTTAAACATTTTCCTTACTTTAAATTTAATTTTCCTTTTGTTTTAATATAAGGGGGCTTTTTACACCCCCTATTATTTTAATATTTATTAAGCAATACTTGCTACATCTAAAATTAATTGTCCTGCATCAGTAGGATCTTTTAACATGATACCACATTCTGATAAACAGTGGAATTCATATCCATCAACTGCTGAACTAGATGTACCATTTTTCTTCATACCGTATGGAGAAGCTAAACCTTCAATATAAGTTGAAGCCATTTCACGTCCTTTATGGTAAACTTTTTGTACATTAGATTCACCATTAGAGTTCATCTTGAAGTTTAAGAAAGTAGCTTTATAAGATTCTACTGGCTTATTAGTCCAAGGGTGTAATTGACGGTTACGTACTGTTGAGTTATATAAGGGACACTCTTTTAAAGTAATTCTATCTCCATTTAAACCTACATAAGTAATGAACTGTCCACCTAATGATAATTCTTGTCCTGAACCTGTAATGAATTTACTATCAACTAACGTAAAGTTAGATGCAGATTTTTTCATTGCTTGATCAAATAGATTCATGAATTGACGACCACAAAGTGCTACGTATTCACGAGGTCCATCTTCAGTACCGTTATATGATAAATCATCCATGAAATCACGAATAACTTGCTCAGTTAAAGTTGTATAGTAACGTTTGTTAGCTGGTGCAATTTGCTCTTCTAAACCTGCTCCAGAGTATACTGCATTACCAGATGCTCCTTTCATGTTAGTTGTACCATTAGGTCTAACATTGGATTTACCATAGATTAATGCTCTTTCAATTTCATCCATCCATTGAGCCCAGAATTCCCACTCAGCATATTTTACCCAAGTATTAGATACTTTCTTAGAAGCTGGATCCATTAATGAAATAATCATTACTTTCTCCTGAGCAGCTCCAGATACAGCATACATCTTACGGAATGTGCTCATGTAGTTTTCCATCATGAACGGCATTGCATAGTGAGTTTCACCTGATGTACGAGAATGATCATGTTCTACAATGTTGTAGTCTTTAGATAATTCTTTACCTGCTTCTAATAATGCTACTGGAACATATAAAGAAGGGTCAGTAGTAACTAATTGTAATTCATAGATATAATCTGCACCTGATTGATAAGGCTCAGACATTACACGGAATTGGTATTTAGTATCATCTGGTACTAATACATCTCCAATAGTAAACCATTTTTCAGGACATCCTACACGGAAAGTTGAAAAGTTAATACCAGGAGTTGAACCACCATCTCCAAATGTTGATTGTGCTACAGAAATAGGAACTGCTTTTTCAGAGTCACCCATTAAAGGCCAACGATAGATAATATCGTTTAATTCTTTTGTACGTCCAGTACCAGTTGTTAAGAAGCTTAAAGCATTCTTATACCCATTCATTTTGTTATACACACGAGTAACTACCTCAGAAGCTAATTCTGGTTTAGTTAAAAAGAATGTATGTAAATGACTAGCTTGTGTTAAGCCGTTGTGCCAGTTACCAGTTGTTATTTGTAAATCACTTAATTGCATGTTTTTATAATATAATTTTTAAGTTAATGTCTTATGCTCTAATAGAACCGAATAATGCAAATGGATCTTCTCCATCTTTATCTACATGTGTTCTACCACTTGATATTTTTTCTTTGCTACTTGGTTGATAATTCTTTAAAATCCCACTTACTTTACTTACAACTTTACTTTCAACTTGTTTCTCTAATTTAGATATATCAAATTTATTCATTGATTGTAGTGCAAATAATAATTGTGCATCTCTATCATTTTCAATAGCTAATTGATATGCTGTTTTACCAGTACTTTTATCAATCATTGTCATATGTTTCCATAGACTTTCTTTTAGTTTTGGAGTTAGTTTAAATCCTTTAAGATCTTCTTTCTTATCTAAATCAGATTTAAAATCATTCCAGTATTTACGATTTGCTTCTTTTTCAGCAGCATCTCTTTGTTTCTGTAATTCAATTAATTGAACTTTTTGTTCAGCTTCTTTTTTAATTAATTTGTCTTTAGCAACTTTAGCTCTTTTTTCTAATATACCTGTATCTTCATACGTAGTAATTAAATCTTCAATTTCTTCAGGACTTTCACCAGCTAATCTTAGAGATTCTCTAATTGCTGTTTTTTGAGCACTTTCAGATTCTAAACTAAAATCTTCCCAAGATTCATTTCCATAATACGTAGAGATAAAATCTCTAGGATTACCACCATTCTCAATAAATGCTAAAAAGTCTAAAGCTTCATCACCGAATCCAGCAATATGCTTTTTAATTTTATTATTTACTGTTTCATTAATGGCTTTTTCCAAACCTTCTTCTGAATCTTCAATTTCATCAGAATCAAATTCCAATATACCTTTTTGAGATAAATCTTTAATAGCATCTATATAACCGTTACTTTGATTTGTATTATCTTCAGAATCATCTTCTTCAGATTCATCATCATTATCAGTTTTAGCTGTATTAGCTTTATCCTTAGCTTTAGATTGTTGTTCTATAACTTTATTTAAAGCATCTTCACTTTCCTGTGAAAATTCAGGTTCATCTTGTTCTTCATTATCATCTAATGGTATATCATCCGTATTATCGTCTGTATCATCATTAGGTGGTTGAATGAACTGTCCTTTCAATATATCAAATGTATTGAACGGGTTTTCAATTTTCTCTTCCTTATTTTTACTCATTTTTCCCTTTTTATTTCCTTTGTTATACTATTAATATAACGGGTTTCGTTATATTTTGCAAATATTTTAAGAGTTATTTATATACTATATACACAGTAATATTTTACTATGTATATAGCTTAAAATTAAATCTCTCCCATTTCTTCATCTAATTCACGTAATAAAATACTATCTGTACCAAATGTATCTAATCTATCCATCCAGTTTTGCATTTTATCATGTTCCTCAACTTGCTCTTTAAGATATGCTAATGCTAATTCATATAACATAAAATCACCTTCTTTTAAAGCTTTAGCTGCTAATTCTTTACATTGTTTACTTATAATGATTTCGTGATTATAAGATTGTTTAACAATATCAGGTAACCCATCATATGAATTAGATGGTGCACTTAAAGCTGGTGTAATAGGTTGTACACCAAAAGACAATAAATAGTTTCTAGCAATATCAGCATGTTTTAATTCTTCATCAGAATACTTTTTCCATAGTTTAGCAGCTCCGAAATAACCTTTGTTATTTAACCACATACTCATAGATAAATATACTCTTGATGATAATTCTTCTTGCTGTATTCTAAAGTTTAATAACGTAATTCCTTCCTGTGAAAGAAGTAAATTACGTTTTGGTTGTGTTGTAGATTTAGGAATCATTATTATTTAGATTTATTTTGTTTAGCTCTAGCAGCACGAAGTTTCATCTTCTCTACTTCAAGCTTATTTTTCATTTCTTCTCTTTTTAATTTATTAGCATCATTAGCTATTTTCTCTTGAGATTTATTTTGAGTTTGAATAGCTTTTATCTTTAAAGTTTCTAAATGTTTCTTATTTTGTAACTCTTGTTCTTTAATAGATATTTCTTTATCAGCTTTTTCCTTATCCATCTTCAATTTAATATCTTCTCTAAAAGCATTTGATGCAGATTCTCTCTCAGCTAAAGATTGTGCAGCTAATTCAATTGGGTCTGGAATACCATCAGCATCTTGATCTAAATTCTCTTGTCTAGAATATACATTAATCTCAGCTACTTGAATCTTAGTTTGGTTATCAGTATCAACTTTGTATTGTTCCATTTCAAGTTTCTTCATCTCCATATCCATCAATTCTTGATGTTGAGCTTGTTGAGCTTGTAACTGTTGTTGTTGAGCTTGAGAATCTCTTTGATATTTAGCTTCTTCTGAACGTTGTAATGTTCTTACAATATCTCTAGGAGAATCATTAATGATTGTATCAATAATTGTAGATAAGTCTGCTTTATCAGATTGTATAGCTAATCTAGCTAATTCTTTTAATTCATTCTTAACCATGTTATCAACACTACTGTTAGATACAAATACATTTAATTCGCTATTCTCTAATGCAAATTCATCTAACTGTAACATTTCAATACTCATATCATCTAGTACATATTGAGTAACTAAACCTTCTCTATAAGCTACTTTACCAGCTTCAATTAATGATGTATAGAATCTACGTTTAACTTCATTATGAGAATCAAATAGATATTCAGTAATTAATGCAGATTGTTCTACAGAACGTTGTACATTACCTACAAGTTCATTACTTGATATAGCACCTAAACGTTGTGGTGATACACCACTAATAAAAGCTATCTGACCTTTAATATAATCTAATGTTTGTATATATTGTTGTATAACATTAGCAAGACTCATATCAATTGATTGGAATTGATTAAAGTTTGATAACTTACCAGTAGCTACACCTTTTTTACCTTCTTCAAAACTATTAACAAATGCTATCTTCATAGCTCTTAAATAGTACATCCATCTTTCAAGATCCATACCTTCACTTCTAGGTACTTGAGCTAAATCCATTAACATGATTTTACCCATATCACTAGCAAATGCTAATTCTAATCTATAAGATATAATGTTGTATAAATATTGATAAGGTTTTAATCTATCTATAAGTGATACACTAATACTATTAGTAGCATTATAAATTAAACCTGTATAACCTAATTTACATGGATAAGGATTATCTAATCTACGTCTTTGGTTAACTTTAGGTTTAACATCAATATACATATCTTTAGCAATCTTAATACCTTCCCATGCTTCACTAATCCATAATTCTTCTACTTTAGCATCAGGGAATAATTTTCTAAACTCTGATATCTTAATAGATTCATCTACAAGTTTTTTAACTTCTATACCTAACTCAGGGTCTGTATAAGTAAGTTCATACATCTTCTTCAAAGACTTCCATTCAATTCTAACTACACGTATTAAGTGTTGATTAAAACCTCCTGATGTAGATCCAAAACCTGTATTAATAGAACTTGCACCTGAATCAACTGTATTACCATGTTCTGATAATCTAAATACAGGATTATTATAACCTGCTTGATTGTATGCTGTAGTTGTACTTCTTACTAATGTTTCTAATTCTGCAACTTGTTTAGGTGTTAACTTATCACCGAACTCATCTATAATTGTATTAGGAGCTAACATTCTAACTTCTATTACAGCTAATGCATCATCTATAAAATCACTATCACCATCTAATACTACTGTTGTATTAACAGGATTACATCGTCTAGCAATTGGTTCTTTATTACTTACACCAACCCAGTAAATCTCTTCACCTGCTACTAATACATCTTTAAATCCTTTTTTAAATAACTCTTTAGTATTGATTTTCTTTTTTAAAGATTTAAGTATTTTATTAGCTTGTGATTCAACTAAATCTGAAGGATTATACTTTTCATATTTAAGTATTTGTTCAGGTGTTTGAGGAGGATTATTAGGATCAATAGTACTAGGATCAATTGCTCCCATCAACTCTTGTTGTAATAAAGCATTGATCTTTTCTTTAAGAGCTTGAGTTTTACGATTGATATCTTCAGGAGATTCTGATATAACTAAACAGTTATCAGGTCTTTTAGTTTCTTCACCTATTAATAAATTTAATGCAGGACTAATTACATCATAATGTTGTAATGTAGCTGGAAATTCATTCTCTGCTAATCCTAATGGATTACAAACATATTCTAAATCTGCTTTATTAAATCTACCATTATATAAATCATAATTTACTAACTTAGTAAAGTTAGAAGTTCTATTACCTGTAGCTGATGTATAAGATAATCTCTCATAATAATCTATGGTTTGTTGTTTCCATGTTTCATCCTTTTGGGATATTGGTAATCTTTGTTTAGGTAAACCCATTTTTAATATCTAATTTTATTATGAATATTCTTTTGAAAGTATTTCTTAGAGAAGAAAGGGTCCATCTCTAATAATGTTTGAGGTGTTGTAGATTCAATATGAATCTTATGCATCTCTTGTTTTTGTAAAATACATAGCATTAATGCTATTACCCTATCTGTATTTGTATCTCTATCATATGCTATTAACTCTTTCAATAATGGTATAGATCTTATAGTATGTAAATTCATTATGGGTTCCCCATTAATATCAGTACGTTCTTCATATAACCATTGTCTTAAGTATATCTCACATTGATCCTTAATACCTGTTGCACCACCAGAACCTCTATTCATATGTATACCATAACCACGATTTACTTTAGAGTCCTTAACAATGTCTTTAATAATTTGTGGTTGTTCTGCTAAATAATGTAAACTATTTTTTTGTTCAAAATAACCTTTAAGACCTTTTAATTGATTTTCATATAAACATTTTGCATTAAAGTAAATACAAAGTTTTCTACAGTTCTCATAAAAATCATCTGCTCTATTTGGTCTACCTGTATACT
>Ga0315909_10010155_pt1 | contig 10079 bp, 4 predicted proteins | sample LakEriMetagenome_11_FD_203527 | JGI IMG/M metagenome (GOLD analysis project Ga0315909, IMG submission 203527) | Freshwater fungal communities from buoy surface, Lake Erie, Ohio, United States - Buoy 2 MA125 | ecosystem: Environmental > Aquatic > Freshwater > Lake | place: USA: Lake Erie, Ohio...
ACTGTTAGTAAACAAAACATCTAATGATGCTGGGAAATAATTAATAATTTTTGTAATTGAAACCCTAAATCTTTCCGATAGGGAACCATACATTGAAAAGTTTAAAACTTGAGTGATGTCAAAGTTAGGATAAACTCTAAATTGTGTTGCTAATATTCTTCGACTCTGTTCAAGACTATCAATGTTCATAGAATCCAACGTCATTGGTTCTGAGAACGCTCCGACATTAAATGTTCTATTAACTTTTTCAGTTACACCAGTAGTAAATTCAAAATTACCTTGCGTAAGTCCTCCACCCTCAACAGTTTGTAATCCTACAATGTTGTCAGAGAAGGTTCCCGCACCATTACCAGGTCTTGGTGGGTAAAAGAATTTAGTATTTTTGGTATTTACCGCCATTAAGATGTTATATTTGTGAAGTTTTTACTGAAGTCAATATTATTACCTCTACTTTGTCTAACCTCATAAAGTAACGCATTAAATTGGTCTCTAATTTCATATAGATTGTATTGTCTATATATGTTATTTTGAGAATCGTAGATAGTGTAGATACCATCATCAATTGATTTAGTTTGATTACCATAAAGAGCAATTGCAAGAGACGATACGTCGTATTCAACCATTTCAATTTCCAATGTAATTGGATTAAAATATGTATTTGATAATATAATATTTTGATTTGGTTGTCCAATAAACGGTGTCGCGTTTGGATTGTTTGTTGGTGATGAAGATGGTGATAACGTTAAAAAGATTAAATTCGAATTACCTTCAACATATCTATATCTAATACTTTTTTGAGTTGTGTTTGTTTCATTTGTTACAACTGGTTCACAAAAGAACGACGAGGTAACAACTCTAAAGAAATTTGGTATCTTTGAACCATCAGGATTTAGATATTCTATTCTAAAACCAACTAATCCTTGTGGTACAAATTTGTTTTGGTATTGTGTTGGTACATTTGTAATATCTATTACAATACCTTTTACGTTTGGTAATGCATTTAACACACCACAATCAGTAATTCTTGTTCTAATTTGTGCTGGTCTCAAATATAATGTGTAAATTCCAAGAGCATTGAACTGTTCTGCAGGTAATGTTAAATTGTATAGTCCTCCCAATACCTCAACACCAGCGTTTCCACCTGTTTGAGTATTGTTGAAGTAAGGCTTGAGAATTGTCTGTGCATCAAGTTGTGTTAAGGTAAAGTTATCCGTAACATCCCTTGATGGTGTATAATTCATAATAATTTGAACGTCTTCTGGTGAGACATCACTTGGTCGTATTGTGCCGTATGAACCTATTGCCATATCTTTTTATCTTATAAATAGTTTAGTTCTTTTTTTCAACATTAAAAAATCCATATCCGTAGTTAATCATATCACCTAAATTGTCAACTTCTCCCATTCTTTGAATTCTTTCGTAAGCAGAATTCTTTCCTCGTTCAACAAAAACATTCGTTTGTATCTGTGGTTGGTCAATTACTTTAAGTAAAACTTCTTCTTTGGTTATTGGTCTTGCAGTTAAATTATTTTCAGTAAATCCTGAAGATTGTTCAAAAAATATTGTAGTACCGTCAATGTAATCATAGTAATCAACTGAATTAATTGTATAGGCGGTGAATGTTGTTGCAGTATTAGTTATTGCACCCCATATCTGACCATTCTTAATCACAGGAACACCAACTTGGAATTTATTAGGTCCATACATTGATAATTCATTAAGTTTTGATTTTGTTAATCCTGAAACTGTAAATGGAACCGTTGTAAAATTATTTGAAGTTTGAGCCGATACAACATTTACCGCATCACCTGAAAATATATAATCATAGCTAATAGGTGTTTCAAACCAATTACCACCTGCAGGAATAAAAAACGCTTCCCCATTTGGGTTATTAGCAACAACATCAACATAAGGTGTAGTCACAGTTTTTGAAACTTTTGTGACACCCCACGGATTTGTCTGTTCTAATGTTATAGTATATTGAGCATTTGCAATTGGATAAGTGTGAGTAATTGAATTAGGTGTGTATGAACTAATTATTTGCGCTGGTGTACCATCACCCCAATTAATTTTATATACAGATAACTCAAGGAACTTTTGAAACTCACTTGATGTGTTATACACATTATAAACATATGGGTCAGCAGTTGTTGACGAAAATATAAAATTAGCAACTACATCTTTTTGTAATACCGCTCCATCAAACGGACTATAATAACCAAAATCAACCGCGGTCTGTCTGATTAAAATTGGAACCGTTAATCCTGTTAATAATGAACTACCATTTGGCCCCGCAGTTAAAACTTGGGTCATGGCAGAATAAACACCAATTGTTTCACCAGTATAACTTGAATCAACATTTTGACCTTGCAGGTTAACCGTAAAGATGTCCCCCTTAATAGTTTCGGGTGAAATTATAATATTATAAAAATCTTCCATTATGGGTTAACATATTCATACCATTTTATGGGTTCCAAAGTTCCCGCTCTCTCACCATCATTTAAATAAATCGTTTGATTTGGATTCATGTTAAATACTTGATATTCTTGTTTGTCATAATCAAGATGAACCCTATAATAAAAATATTGTGAGCTATCAAACACATATTTATTACCCGATAAAGATGATTGTGGCATATTCATCATTTTGACAAAGACTCCTTGTTTTGCGTCATAAAATTTTGCAGTCATGTAAAACGTATCAATATCCAAGAATGTTCTTTTCTTTAACCAATAAAGGAAAAACCCTTCTTTATCTCCAACATAATCAAGAACAAATGATGGTTTGTTAATTGTGACTGGAGTTGTTTGCATAATCGCATTCATCTTCAACCCTTGTTGTGTTGGGATTATTATTGTCACATAATTTTTCTGTCTTTTCTCATCAAAGTTATCATACAAATCAAGTTTGAAAAACGAGTTTGAATAATTATTTGAGTAATAGTATACCTCTTGAGTAGTAAATCCTTCCGCCCTATAATCAGTAATCCAATTTGATGAACTATCCAATGAAGTTCCCGAATAAAAATTGAATTCATATTTTATATCTGTTGGGTCGTTTGTTGTACCAGTTAAAGGTGTGTGAGCAAAACGACTAACTTCAAAGTCTCTCCCAACTCCAATTACCTCCGTAATAATTTCAGATTCATAAGCATCAATACTTTGGTCTTGACCAATATAATCCCAAGTAAATTGTACAGGAATTGTGAGTTGTTTATCAACAAACCCATCTTTACGAATTGTTAATTTATTCACACTCATCTATTAATGGTTTAATTGGGTATTCAACACCAAGTGTGTTGTAATTTATACCTTCAGGTATTAACCTAAAAGTTAATTCTTTAAATGGATATTGAGCACTATTCAAGAATGGATAATCAACCCCTCGTTCTAAATTATCTTTAAACCCATAACTATATAAATCTCTCCATCTGAATTGTTCATCAGATTTTGAATAATATGAATAGAATGGTACGTTATCTACTTGTCCAACATTTGCAGTCTCAACATAATCAGAGAACACTCTAATTGTCATTGATGTATGTGGTTTATAATAAAATCCAGGACTATTTGTATCGTTTACACTTGTAGTTTGAAATACGTTTTGATTGTAATTAATTTTTTGGTAGTAAGGAGAAATGACTCTTTCAATTTGGTCATAATCGTTCCATTCACAAAAATCACCATCAATTATATCCCCCACTTTTAAATCTTGATTGTAGTAGAATGTTTTAGTAACCCCACTAGTTAAAGTATAATTTGATGTTGGTATATTGGTATCCGAATAATTATTTAATAAATCCCACCAAGCACTAACAGGTGATGTTAGATTAAACTCCCATCCTTGTTTTAATCCAATACCATTGTTTGGTTGATTAAAATATCCCGAATAACCTTTATTAATTATAGTTAAAAACAATTCACTAACAGGTCTTTTTTGGTTATCCAATACATTAAATAAATTAATATCATCCGCAACAGTTATATTATAAGAATTACTACTAGTTTTTTGTGAAATCCTTGAAACTTGATTTGGGGTAATCGAACTATATTCAAATGTTTTTTCTTCACCAAAAACATTTTTTTCAAACCCGTTTTTAGTTATTGTTGTATTATTAACATCCGTTAATATCTTGTGTTGTCTTATGTAATATTTAGATTTAGTCTCAACAATATTATCAGGATTAATTATTCTTTTAAATGTCCCTGTAACACCATTAGCAAATGTCGTACCAGTATAACCAAAGTTATAAATGCTGAATACATAAACATTACTATCAAATTCATTATTACCTAATGAATACACTTGAAAAAGATTTGTTTGATTATAGAAAAACGATAGTTCAACATATTCTCCAACAGTTAAACCATGTGGTGCAACACATTGAAATGACACTACATTACTACCATTCTGCGTTCTATTAATAATTGAGAATGGTATCCCTTCAGATGCAATCCAATTGTATGAACTATTATTTAACTCATATGATAATTGTTTTGTATAATCATTACTATAAGCATGACTTATATAATATGTCCAATTATATGTGTACGCACTTTTTGGTTTATATTCAATGTGTTGGTCAGTTACTCTAGGTCTGTAAAAATCAAATTCATAGTATTGTGGGAATCCTTTCCATATGCCGTTAACTGTCGATTGAATTGAATCAACATAATATAAATTATTTTTAAAGGGTACATATTCAGTGGTTCCAGTGTATGTGTTTGCATAAATGTAGTTTACTTTAAATGTTGGTCTAAATATCGTACTAGCTTGTCGTTCGTCATCAAAAACTTGTGCAAGACTAATACTTTGACTTCGGTCATATTCAACAATTTGTTGTGATTGTTGTTCTAATGTCACAGAAATTTCTTGGTCAACAAATGGAGCTGACTTATATTGTTGACTACTTGGTATGATGGTATACTTATTCACTTACAGAATATTTAGTTTTAAATTTATCTAAAGCGCTAGCACCTTTTTTAATACCAAAGTAAAAATGGAATGGCGCACTAACCAAAAAGTTATTTAACGGAACCCCATTTGTACTATAAGAGTACCCCCCATTTGAATCCACATTAAAAATGTATCCTCTTTGATACAAATCACTAGTATTATTAGACCCAACAAAATATGTTGGTGGGTTAATATTTCTCCTATCAAGTGATTGATAGTTGTACCCAAAAATACCACTTGAATTTATATCTGACGATTCATTAGTTTTCCAATCATTGTATTGAGAACCAAAAATATTTTGAATTGACTGTTGGTTTAACTCCCATTGATAGAATGGTACATATTGAGATTTTATACCATATGGATATGTTAACACACTTGTTGGGGTCGGTCTAAAATTAATAACACCTGGAGTTAAATAATCTTTATTTTGTAAATCTTCAGTTGTAGAAGAGAAAAATACTCCCATAGTTGGGTTATCTAATCCACCTAACATAACAACAGGGTCACCTGTATTACCGTAAACACTGTAATATTCAGGTGAAAATGGTATTACCCCATACTCAGAATTTATTGACATACTTTGAGCTAAATCTCCGTCAATTCTTTTATCAGGTCTTGTAAATAATTGATTTAAACCATTATTACCTGAAGGAAATAATTGTTGTAAAAAGTTTTCATCGGTAATTCTACTTATAACAAAAAGATTTACCAAATCTGAAGTATCGGAATAACTGGTTGGATTTAAAGTGTTCATTATATAACCTTTAGCCGATGGGTCATAAGTTATCTCTTGATAAACCGCATCTTTAAATCCTAAATTTACAATCGTTGTTGGGAATAATAAATTTCTATCGTTCACAGGTTTACTTAATTGAGCGGTTGGTCTACCAATAAACCTTTGTGTTGTACTACCTGAAAAATAGGGTGTGCTTCTATAATAGAAGTTATTACTTTTATTATCAAAATAAACTAACTCTTTTGCAAATTGAGGTGCCGTTGGTTTATTATCCGAATCAAAATATGTATCTACTTGGATTGGGAAGGCAAATAAAGAACCGTTAACCCAATTGTTTGTAAATGTTTGCGATAAAACCCCTCTACATAATCCATAAAAAAACCTAAATCTATACCCCCATTCATTAAACGACCTTAAATCTTTTTGTAAATCAATCCATGGGTCTTGAACAAGTTTATAACACCCTCCATATACCGAATCGTTAGATGGACACTCAGGATTAACACCAAAACTTACACTGTTACCTGTATAACAGTCTAATCCAACTAATTTTTCACATACATTTAGAGTCTCTAAAACATTAATACTAGCTAATTGACCCTCTATATCAACAGTAACTTCGGATGCTCCAGTATCATAACCCGTAATACTTATTTGACTACCTACCGTTGAAATTTCGTAACTATTAAAATCGTTGTTTTGCTGTAACAAACTAACACTACCTTTAATATTACCATTATCTATAGCATCTGATGAAGGTAATCTATCCGTTCTCATTATGTTTTTAGAATAATTTGTAATGTTTAACGAACTTGTCCCTGTTAATGTTGGATATAAAATTGGGCTAATATAATATCTTTCAGGTAGTGTGGTGTAGGCACTCTCACCGTCAACACTAGTATTATATAAATAAGGATTTAATACCATTATTGCACCTCCCGATAAATCTTCCGCAGAATCATATTTTCTATTTAATGGTGTTGAAGAATAATATTGATTATTTGTTTTAGATGTAACTCCTTTAGCAATTCCATATGATGGTGTCTTACTAATTGAATTAGTAATTGGTACACTCACAAAAGAACCACCAACAGGAAAATCAACCGTTCTATCAGGCGTAGTGGAGTCTAACGCACCGTAATATCCAACATTAGAAGTGGTATAAGAAGAAAATTGTAAACCTGGCACTGTTGAACCAACAACACCTGGTGTATAAACATAAGACGAAAAATAAATATTATCTTGCACATTGTGTTGAGGTACCGTAGTTAATGAACCTAAAGGTAATTTTTGAATAGGTATATTCATTTTAGTTTTACCTGTAATAATAACATCGTCTTCGTTTGGATAACCCATAATTTTACCAATACCATATTGATTGGTTAAAGTTGGTGAGTATGGGTCAACTCCTCTTTGAAGTATTAATATTACTTGATTTTCAATCTCGTTAAATGTTGTTATTGGAATTGAAGCTTCTGCTCCGTCCTCAACCCACCCTTGGTTAGAACCCAATATATTACTATCAACTATTAATTTATATTTTTGTAAAATTGAATCTGCAGACAATGTACTCCAAATACTCGAACCATTTCCAATTCCTGGTACAGTATATTGGGTAACACCATTAACGACAGTCGCACTTATAGTAATCGCGGTTAACACTTGATAGTATTCAATATCCGAAGGATATAAATATCTTTGACAAGTATCTCCACTACCTATTATAGAAAAAGTTGCGGTTCCTGTAATATTTGTAATATCTATACAATTGTCATCTAAAATAGTTTGAACCCCTAATGTATTTGCAGTATATGTTTTATTTCCCGCACCACAATTATTATAAGTTATTGTACCTAATTCACTAACATTAACTGTTAAACTATTGGTACATGTTGCCGATGTTGGTGGTATTGTGTAAGTTGTTGTTAAATTTACAGTTTGATTATAATTCGTTGGATTCGCGTATTGAACATTAGCATTAAATTGCCCTGTTTGTATAGTACCGTTTATTCCATTTAATATCGTACCATTTGCAGTTGTTGCGCTCCACTTATAATTTAAATCAGAAGATGATTCTGGATTAACAAATGTTAGTAAAGTACCGACAGGAAATTGTGTTGGTGAAATAATCGTTAAGGTATTATCATAATGGTATAAACCTGAGGGATTATTAATGTCAGATGCGAAAGTTGTTTTTATTCGATTAGTCCCTTCAAAATATTTATTTCTAGTATTAAAAATATTAATTCTTTCACCTGGTGTTATTGTTTTTGAAACGGCAAATCTTTGAGTCCCGTCAGGAAACTCCACAATAGAACTTACCCCATTTTTAAACACTGCTGGATTATCGAAATTTTGAGGGTATCCTGCCAAAGCCTCGCTATACATAACTGCATATGCACTAATTTGTTCATCCAATGTTTGACTTTGAAAAGAACTAGGTATTAAAGATTTTTGATACTCAACTAAACCATCGTAATAATATGATGAATTAGACAGTTGTGTTATTATAATTGAATCCCCAAACTCTTGAGATGGAGTAATGTTTGGAGTATCGCATTCACATGCCTGACAATCAGGATAAGTTATCATAGGTAATGTTATTGGACCTAATTTAACACCCTCAAAAAATTTCTTCATTTTATTAACCACTACAAGTAAAGTAGTCCAAAATGTTAATTGAAGAGCAAACCCAACAGCCATAGGTATGGTAATTACTGCGGCAATTGCCGCGGCAATTGCAATACCTATGGAAATTAAATTTCCAATTATCCATACATTTAAAGCCTTTAATATTGGATTAGTAAATCTATTTAAAATCGCCGCAGCAACATGGTAAACTATTAAAAGTGGTATACCTATAACTTGAATAATTTGTAATAAGATTGCGAATAAAAAATATATTAAATCAAAATTTCTAAAACCTTCATTTACTGGAAATTTATTGGTTGTTGCCTCACAGTCATTACTATCAATCTCTTTAATACCAATAAAATTACCTCTGTTACCATTTTTAAACTCATCAATTAAACCCGCAACAGTATAAACCCTATTATAATCAAATTGATAAAACGTGTCCTCGCAATTAACAGCAGCAACTGTATTGGTGTATCCTGTCCAATCCAAACCAAAGTAATACGAACCAACAAATTTTGAGTTTGCGTATGGATTTGAAGATAAGTTTGGGTCAGAGCTTGTATTGGTCCACCCATATTCTTTAATATTTGGAACTAAAAAATATGGTCTTCTTGTTTGTTCCGTTAATGGAGTTGCTTGTGACCACTTTATTTTAAATCGATATTTACCCTTTGTTGGTATTCCAATTGTGGGGTCGTTAGATATTACTTTTTCACCAAATTCATTAGTTATAAAATAATCTAAGTTCATTGGTAGTTCAGTTAACCAAACACCATCTCCATCGATAATATTTCCAGCTTGCTCTAATTGATATTCTTCTAAAATTGGATTACCATCAGGACCTTGTTGTATTGTCTGTCTAATTGCCAATATTTGTCCAGGACCCGCTTGTAATCCACAAAGATTACCCATATTATCTTTTGGTTTAGCATTTCTTCTAACCCTCATACTATCAGGTGAACTAAATATTGACCCCATAAATACTGATGTTGGTTGTATATCAACATTTGCATCATCTCTTAAATCAAAATCAAGTCGATTGATAGCGATGTCACAAACACCAGGGTCTCCCCATAATGGAGATATTTCCACATTCTTAACTAAGTTGATAATTTGTGGTAATGAGTTAATGTCATTAGAAGTTCTAAATGTGTTACCAGCAACTTGTGATTCTGTCGCTAAACCCATTCGAATTAAATCTTGTGGTGTTAATGAAAACTCACCAATATCGGATAAGTCTACATCCATAACCACAGTTTGATACCCAAGTGGTACACCCATAATCATGTAATCACCACTATCATTTGTTTTTGCAGTAAACTTATAATATTTGTCGTATATATCAACCGCAGTACTTCCTGTTAAAGCATCTAATCTTGTTGGTAGTGTACCTGTAGCTGCATGGGTTGAATATGATTTTTCGTAAGGTAATAGGTTATATCTGTACCCATCCTCATTTTTATCGGTTGGTGATTTGTAAGGATATATACTTGAAATAATTGGGTTTGATTCATCAATATTACTTATTGGGATGAATATAGAAACTCTTGCATTAGGTAACCCAAATCCATTATTAGCAGTAACCCTACCAACAATAACACCGTAATCAGCACAACTTCTAATGTAGACATCCTCTTGTTGTATTTTTAAAGATAAAATCTCTAACTGTTCAAACTCTTGGTCTAACTGTACATTGATAGTTTTACTAATACCTAACTCAGTCCTTATTCTATATGATTGACCCATT
>Ga0315909_10010156_pt1 | contig 10078 bp, 21 predicted proteins | sample LakEriMetagenome_11_FD_203527 | JGI IMG/M metagenome (GOLD analysis project Ga0315909, IMG submission 203527) | Freshwater fungal communities from buoy surface, Lake Erie, Ohio, United States - Buoy 2 MA125 | ecosystem: Environmental > Aquatic > Freshwater > Lake | place: USA: Lake Erie, Ohio...
AAACGCCTCCAAATGTTTGCGGCCGTCTATTTTTACAAACGCACAAAGGCCATTGCCGGAAATCGAACGGAAAACCGCGAAGCTGTAAACGTCGTTAATAAGCAGATTAAACGCGTCGCCAATGTCCTCTAAATGGTCGAAATCAATCGCAATCAGTCCGCTGTGTTGCAGCAAATAATCGTTACCGCGCTGGCTAAACGTTCCGCTTGTTGTAATGCAAGGGGCTTTCGATTTGGCCTCCTTTTTCTCCTTATCGGTTTTCGCGTTACGAACGGGGTAAACGTAATCTTCGTAAACCCCGTTTTTTATGTTTTCTAAAATGCTTATAATATCAGCAACCTCGCGGCTGTTGGTTTTTGTAATGGATGAATAATAGCTGACTTTCATAATAGTTTCACTTGTTTCAAATATGGCTCAATTCTTTTATTGGCTATTTTGCAATACTCCACACTTATCTCACTTCCTATAAAATTGCGATTATAAATTTTAGCCATTTTAGCCGTTGTCCCACTTCCCATAAATGGGTCATAAACGATGTCATTTTCATTTGTCCACGTCATTATATGGTCAGCCACTAATTTTTCGGGAAAAATTGCGGGATGTTTAAATGCATCATCATCCTTAGTACTTTGCCATTTGCCAGTTGCGTATTCCCAAATATTAAATCTATATCCATATTCCTGAACATTGATTTTTTCTCGTTGTTTAATATCACCATTTTTCAATCTTTCCGATGTTTTCCCCCATGATTGACTTCCACCCCATTTGTTTTTTCTATCCTTTAACAAATTAGCCGTTTTTGGTATATCCTTGCTAATAATAAACATATACTCAAAATTCTGCGAATATCTTTTATCCCCAGTTGCAGCTGGAAAGGATGGTGTCTTTTGATAAATCATGGTGTCCCATAATTTAAAACCGCATTCAATAAAATATAATGCTTGTTTAAAACTTGTCCCCGTTTCACTTCCATCAATAACGGCATCCCCAACAATCCAAACTATAACCCCACCAATTTTAATCTTATTATATAAAAGTTTAATTATTGGCTTCCATATCTCATCACTCCAATTTTTGTCTATATCATTTTTATACGCCCTTAAATTATCATAGGGCGGTGATGTTATAACACAATCAATAAATTCATTTGGCATTTTTGCCAGTGTTTCTAAACAAGGCTCATTATAAATTTTGTCTATTTTCATTTTGCATAAAATAAAAAAGCCCCATCGAATTAGCGCAGTAGGAGTGCGACTAACCCAACAGGGCAATATCTTTTAACTATCGGAATCTCCTACATTCCAGTTAACGGCACAAATATAGGAAAAATTATTCCCCCCTCCAAGCCTTCAAAACTGCCTCATACTTAGCTAACTGCTTGCCGTAGTATTTCGGCATGTTCTGCCACATCTCAAATACATGCTTGTGGTGGATTACCGTGCTATGGTCGCGCCCCAGGTATTGCCCAATTTTAAAATAGGTATATTCCAAATCATTGCGTCCAATATTCGAGAATACCACGCGCGCCTCGACTACGTTGCTGCGCTTAGATTTGCCCCTAATTTCGTTTTGTTTTAAGCCATACATGGTACTGACGTGGTTGTACAAACGATCTAAATCGCCGCCAAGTTGGTTGTTTTTCAAAAACTCTTGATAAAAAATCGCCTGGTCCCACGTCTTGAAACTTGCGAGCCACTCGCCCTTAACTGTTATATCAATACGGCCGTCGTTTTCTGCAAGTACTATCATAAATGAAATTTATTAAATATTGATATTTCGTTCAATCCTTTTTTATCGCGTCTAATTGCCTCTTTTGCTTTTTCAAAATCTCTTACTTTGAAAACATGATTATAATTAGCATCATTTTCAACAAATACTGGCAACCAACCAAGAATCCATTTTAAACCTGTATGTCTCTTTTGTGGATAGCATATACCATATTTTCTAACTATTCTGTATTTTACTATCATGGCCGTGGTAGGTTTTGAACTAAAATATAATGGGTTGCAGGAAAATCAAAATCATCGCTCCACATGCCAAACGCAAAGCCGTCTGTGTGGCTGTTATAAAACAGGTAATAACAGCTCTTTTTTAATTTAGCCCCGTGGTATTCTAGCCACTCAATATTACGCCCCCACGATTGCTTAAGAGCTTTGTCCAATAATTCTATTTTATCGCATTTTTCACGAAGTTGCTGCAACTTTTCGCCGTAGGCATCACGCCAATAGGTTTGTGTATATTCAGCGGTCATTTTTTCTCCTTTCTGTTATTCCTCGCCCACTCTGCCTTATATGCTTTCCGTTTTACCTCCGCATCCTTCAGCTGCTTATTCTCACGCACTAGCGCGCCGATTGTATCCTCGGCATCGATGGTGTACGCCTTGCATTTTTTCAGCTGAGCAATTGAATCATCCAGCGCGCTAATAGCGGTTTGATATTTGTCCGCGATATTATTCGCCGACTGCTTCAGTTCCTGCGCCTTTAACTCGGTTTCAAATACCTGCCTTGTAAGCTTACGCAGTTCCTGTGTTTTCTCGCGCAAGCGCTTAGTTAGTTTGTCGTTCACGTACAACGCTACGGCTGTCGTTACTGCTGTGCCAATAATGGCTCCAATTAATAGTTGGGTATTCATGATTTATTAAGTTAGTGATTGTGGTTTCTGCAAGTCCTAGACGCTCCCCAATGGCTCTATGCGTTAGCCTAAAATCCTCGCGCAGTATTAAGATAGCATAATCGCGAGCGCTGCATGGTAATTCAAGCTCCAGCGGTAAAACGTCGGGCTTAATTATTGTTTCGTTGTCTTGGGTGATTGTCATTTGTTGTTTTTAATTAATTTATTTAAAGTTTTCATCACTCTATTGTGTAATTTTGAAAGCATTTTGTCATAAAGTGAATCTGAAAAATAATCTGCAAATCTTAATCTATACAAGGAATTTCTTTCTTTTTCAAGTTGATTAAAATCTTTTTTATTGAATTGAAGTCCTTGTTTTTTTAATTGCATATAAATTGAATCTGCACACATAGCGTAATTCATTTGTACTTGCTTATTATTGCTCATTGTTACCTCCTGTATCTAATTCAATCATATAATTAATATCATCAATAGCATTTTCTAGCATTTCTTTAATTTCAACTAAGTCATTTCTCCAAATGTTATAATTGATTATTAAATTACCATCTTCAATAGTTAATTCTACCCAACTATTTTTTACTCTTGTTGTAATATTCATTTGTTACCTCCGTATGTTATAGTTTTTCTATTTCTTGTTTTACTTCTTGCCAATATGAATCTGCAAATTCATCAACATCTTGACCTGCTTTTAATATTTCATCTACTGCTATTAATGCACATTCCTTTGATTCTTGTAAACTTAATCGTGTACATGGTACATCGCAATAAGGCATATCGCAATCAGTGCAATTAAAAGGTGCTTTTTTGTACTTACTTATCAATACTTCTGCTTTTTCTTTCGGTGTCATTTGTTACCTCCGTATGTTTGTTCGTAGTATTCCTCTGATTCAATGATTTTATCGGCATAAAAATTATTAGTGCTTCTTACTCCCCAAAGTAAACCATTTTCTCTTGAATTTATCATTTGCTCCTTCTCCATTTCTTTGGCTTGTTCCCAAATATCATCAGGCCACTGAATTAATGGTTTTAACATGGTTTCTTCCAACCACTCTACTGCCGTTTGTTGTTTATTGTTTGTCATAACTGCCCCCCTCTATACATGCGTTTAACTTCCTGTTTCCAATGCTCGGTAGCATCGTTAAAACCTTCCACATAGGCGTCGCGCTCAAACTGATAGGGTTGCGCCTCTACAATTTCAACGCGGCGCGTTAATTTCTTCCACAGCTTGTGCATCAAAAATGCCACTGGGATGCTGATGGGGTACAAAATCAAAAATTCGATTGGTAGCATAATATTTTGTTTTTAATGTCCAACAAACCTATGCACATTAATTTAACAATACAAATAATCGTTGCAAAATTGCAACAAATATGACAATTCTATGACAATACACGAATCCCTTCGCTCACGGAGCGCACTATGGCAGCCTTGCCTCCTGCGGCATTTACCACATTAACAAAATTTTTCTGCTCATCAGTGGCGCGGCCTTTCGGCGTCTTAACCTCCAGCGCAACAAACACAGCCACCTGTTGCCCTACCATATCCGGGGTAACGGTTACCGATTTCCATCCTATTAAATCGCTGCTGCCTTGGATTAACCCATAACGGACTTTATTCGTCGCGTCAAACCCTGTATTATTTCGGAATATCCGAACGCCTGTAATTTTGCTAACCGCAAGCATAATCTGCCGCATAAGGCTCGTTTCGTTTGTTGGCGTGTCCAACGGCTCAGCCCTAAATTTCCCGCGCTCCATTGCGCTAATATAATTATTTACGATTATACAACTGCCAACGGTGGTATGCCCACCCGGGTTTATACCCACGGCGAAACGCTATCGCCTTGAGTTCCTCTAACGACTTAGCGCCCCAAACTTCAACTTTCGCCTCACGTTTTACGCGCTCTACATCCTCCACCGGCACCAATTGCCCTGCGATTTTCTTCAGCTGCCGCGGCTTCAGTGGTGCAATAGCTCCGCACTCAGGGCAAACAGCTGCTTGGTGTACAGCGTAGCACATTTTACACTGTCTAACCGCCTCCGCTGTTTTCTGCCTAGCTTGTTTATCGCGGCCTTCCAACGTCCACTCGCGCGCTGCTGTCGGCATCCCATGACGAAATACATTCCCTGCGTGATCTAAAATAATAGCGTGCTGTTTCCCATCCATCGGCCGCAATGCTCTGCCCACTTGCTGCAGATACAGCGCCTCCGATTTTGTCGGGCGCAATAATATCGCCGCCGCTACTGCAGGAATGTCGGTGCCTTCGCTTACTATGTCGCAGCTTGTTAGTACCTGGATGCTTCCATCGGTTAGGCCATTTATTAAACGCTTCCGCTCGCTGTCGTCCATGCTTCCGTCCACGGCCGCGCTGCGATAACCGGCATCGGTGAACGCTTGAGACGTTGCCTGCGCGTGCTGCACGGATACGCAGAAAACTATTGCAGGCAATCCGTCGGCGTGCTGTTGGTATTCGCGCACCGCATCGCCCGTTATTCTAGATTTCAGTAACGCGGTTTCCAAATCCCCACGGTTGTAATCCCCACCGACTGAGCGCACGCCTGTAAGGTCGGCCACGCTTGCAGCATATATTTTCGGCTCGCATAGAAATCCGTCCGTAATAAGTTGACGCATTTTAACGCCTTCTAACAGCACATCGAACGCGTCGCCTAATCCTTTGCCATCCATGCGACACGGAGTCGCTGTAACGCCAAGCAAATAAGCCTGTGGCTGTTTCTCGATTATTCCTGCCCAACTGCCAGCGACCGCGTGATGGGCTTCGTCACAGATAATTAAATCGTATTTCGTAAGCTCGCGACGTGCTGCCGTCTGCACCATCGCCACAGATACGGGCCACTCGTTTAAGGTCGGCTTGCCTGCCTCGATGGTTTCCCAAGGTACGCCCCATTGCGATAGCTTAGACGTCGTTTGCCTCAGCAGTTCCTGTCTATGCACAAGAATTAAAACCGATTTACCCTTCCGCACCGCTTCCCTAGTTATGTGGCAAAATATAACCGTCTTGCCTCCACCTGTAGGCAACTGATATAATACCCTTCTGTGAAATTTAAACGCCGCGCGTATGTCGTCAACGGCTTGGGCTTGGTAGGGGCGCAGGTTCATAATTCAATGCCAGTAAAAGCGTAATGTATGTTTTGTAATTCGTGTACGTATTTAATATGCCTTCCCCAATTTAATTCATATTCACTATTTTCTTTTTCAAAAAGTGTAATAGTTTCATTCATCCATATTTTGTTTTCATAAACAACACGACATTTAAAGCCAAATTTCAATAACCATTCTTCTGTAAGTTGAATAGCTCGGTAATTTTGCGATTTATCAATATAGCTTAAATCTTCTGCATCAATTACATTTTCCACCCAAAAATTTTTTGGCTCTTCCAACTCATCGTTAATTTTATATTCAACCAAATTCCCAATTCTTAACTCGCTCGCTTTCATAACCTCTCAATTGCTTGCTGCAACCTTTGATAAATTTTAATTGACTTCGGCGCTTCCTTTTCCCAGCGCGCTATCACGCTGCGGTGTATGCCCAATTCGTCGCAAATGCTACTTAACGTTCGCCCTTTTTTCGCTGCTTTATTTTTTAATTCTTGTAAAAACATATTGCAAAGATAATATTTTGTTCTATATTTGCAACAATAAAATAGTCAGGTGGCGGAATGGAAGACGCTAACCCACAAGTGTAGATATGTACTTTGTTAGTTTGATGTAATAACCTTCAGTTCCCGATTATGGTTTTCATTCAAGTAATAATCATATCATACAGGTTCGAATCCTGTCCTGACTACCGTACCAGATGCAACAATAAGAATGACGGACGTGTTGCATGAGATGGTTGTCCGTACCTAAGTGCTACGGGTCGAACTGGGTTAAACAATAACTCAAGGAAGCATAAAAATAGTGACAGCTCGGAAAGACGAGCAATATAGTCAGGTGGCGGAATGGAAGACGCGCGGTGAAAGCCTTAATTGAGTTAGTATCCGTATTGTACAGGTTCGAATCCTGTCCTGACTACAAAACATTATGAACGAAAAATCGACAATTACTAGAACAAAATTACCACAGGGCTGGCGCTATTGCGTGTGGAAAAACGGAATCCGCCGCGCATGCTACGAAAGTAAAATACTAGCTGAGGCATACGCTCGCGAGCTTGACGATACGCGGCTAAATACCCCCATGATGGACGTTTACGAATTTGCACGCGAGCAATTGGGTGAATCGCACCCGGTGACGGAATTAGCTCGCGAAGCTATCATGCAGGAGCGCGATCATTTTTTATTGATGTTTGACTACGGCCGCGACGAAGGCGATTATTTTCTTGACGCGAACCATTGTTATACTAAACTATATGACACAGGCAAACTACCTTTCGAAATCTAGGCTTGACTTAATCCACAAAAGCCCATATCTGTATTGGTGGAAATACCTCAGCGGCCAATACGTACAACCTGAACCGACAGCGGCGCTTACAATGGGCAAGGCTCTACACTGCCGCGTGTTAGAACCTGAACACTACGGCCAGCGCTACGCAATACTACCGCCTAATATCGACCGCCGAATTAAAGAAGGCAAAGAGTTGTATAATTACTTTATTAACAGCCTACGCGGGCACGAAATCCTAACCAAAGAGCAGGACGCGCAGATCGAGAATATGCACCGCGCTTTAATGGCGCACAGCTACGCCGGTCACTTACTGCTATCGGAAGGCGAGCGCGAAAAAGAACTACTTTGGGAATCAGACGGGGTAAATTATAAAGGCATTGCGGACCTGATAACAAACAGCGGTTTTATTGTAGACTTGAAAACCACAGACGACGCAAGCCCCAACGCGTTCGCTTACTCGGTTAAAAAATACCGTTATCATGTGCAGGCCGCTATGTACTGCGACGCGTTCCCCGAATGTCAGGCGTTTATATTTATCGCCATCGAGAAAACACCGCCGTACATGGTAGCTGTGTACTACCTTAATGAGGCCGACATACAACGCGGCCGCGAGGAATATTTGCAAGACGTGGAGCTGTGGAAAGCCTGCAATGAAGCTAATAACTGGCCGCAATTCAGCGGCGAAATAATGGAATTGAAACTTAAATAATATGACAACCGAAATAACAACCACAGAACAGCAGGAAACATTTAGCCTGCAAGCTTTTGACCACGCCCAGCGCGTTGCCAAGGCCCTATCAGCCTCTACTATGATCCCCAAAGATTACCAAAACAACATCCCTAATACACTTGTAGCTTTGGAAATGGCGCACAGGATAGGCGCTAGTCCGCTTATGGTTATGCAGAATCTGCACATAATCCAAGGCCGCCCCTCGTGGTCGTCTGCCTTTATTATTGCGGCGCTTAACAGCTCGGGCCGATTCACTGCCTTAAAATTTAAGGCCACTGCCACAGCGTGCCAAGCATACGCCACGGAGAAAGCCACGGGCGAACTGTTGGAAGGCCCAACGGTTACGCTGGATATGGCGAAGGCCGAAGGGTGGTTAACTAAGCAAGGTAGTAAATGGCAAACCATGCCCGAACTTATGCTGCGCTATCGTGCCGCCGCTTTCTTTGGCCGATTATATGCGCCCGAGATAATGATGGGGATGCACGCCGTTGAGGAAATACAAGACGTTACCGAGAAACCCGAAGGCATAGCTAAGCTTACGGAAGCGGTAAAAAAGTAATATCCTTACTTCCTATTAATGTGTAGGTGAAGCGGCTGCCGTAAATCGTGGCCGCTTTTTCTATGATTTCCATAAACTCGTCAAAATCCTGCTCAATCTTAAACACTTGGCAACCTTCGCTCCAGTTCTCCACGTAGGTGCTGTTTTTGCCTGCCTTGTGTATATTTACTCCAGCGTTCCAAACTTCCTGCTCCTGCACTAAATCAAACTCCATATCTCTATCGCCGTCGCGGTAACCACGAAGCGCGCCGCATTGCCTGAGCGCTTTATATTTCCCCTGATGCAATCCGATTTCATGCGATCCGCGATACTGCCCTTCCTTCAAAATAAAAACGCCTCCTTTGGCCTTACCTTCAAGCATGCCCTTTTTACCTGGCTCGGTTGTTGCCGCGTAAATCTGATAGCACCACTTGCTCTGCTCCTTCCAGCTTATAGTTATCCAGTCGTCAAATAGGTTAGTTACCTTGCTGCCCGTGTCGCTGTTGCGTATGCCTACAATATTTACGTTGTAGTCGCCATTCTCGAACCATTTATACCCCAACCGTTTAACGGCTGCCTCTACCTCACTGCGCCGCGGTGTCCTCATAAAAGAAGTTTGTTAAAAACTTACCGATTACCCCCGTCACTTGAATACATATAGCCAGCGTTGGGTGCGTAATATTTAACGCTGCTAGCGTGGTAGATAATAATAGCAGGCCGTCGCCTATTTTGCGCCACTTTGCAGGCGTTGGCTTGGCGTAACCTTTAACGCTTGCCTTGGCCTTGGTATGGTTTGCTTGATTCATGTTTGTTGCGGTGTTTTTTATGTCGTCCTAGTTTTTTGCGCGGCTTAGCCCTAAACGTACTAGCTACAGATTTATTTGTTTTTGCCATTTAATTGCTTAATCTTACGTGCGTAATAGATAATCGCAAACATTCCCGATACTATGCCGACAATGGCAAGTACAAACGCTGCTACTGGCTGCCAAGTTTGAGAGAAATGTATTATCGTAGCACTTCCACTTATTCCTGTGGCAATGGCTGCGGTGGTGTCGTTATCAAGGTGTTTCATTACAATGTTGGCTTAATGGGTTAAAATCGCAAAATCTTTGTGTATATAATTCCTCGCATCCTGCAAAGGTGTGAACACCAATTGGATCGGGAAATACTTCGTAAATTGCAAACTCATCGGGGATTGCATCAAACCACATAATGTCAAATGCATACAATGTGTTTATCTGTCCAAGTTCAACAACTGCACAATTCACATAGGCATCATTTACATAGATAATGGGTTTTAATTCTTCCCATTTTTCTAAACTCATTTCATATTTACAGAATATCATATTGTTATGTTGTTAAGGCTGTGCAATCTGCATCACTTAAAGGCGTTGGGTATAGTGCCATTGCTTGGATGAAGTTAGGGACTTGTCCTAAATTGAAACCAAGATTTTCCATAATAGTTGGCGTAAATGAAGTTGCAGATATAACTTTTACCCCGTTTTCAAAGATATCCGCACTCGTTCCATTCCATTTGATGGCAAGTTTTACTGTGTTCGTTGTAGTCATATATAAAGCAGTGCTGACTCCTGCAATTACTTTATTTATAGACAACCTAACTGCACCACCACCACCATTTCTGATATTGATATTGTTGCTTGTAATGTTTGTTGTGTCGGATATAAACAATCCTACAGTAAAAGTATCCCTCGTATAACCCACATTATTCCTCAACTCAACATACCAAGTACCACCACTTGCAGAAATTAACCCATTGGTGTA
>Ga0315909_10010157_pt1 | contig 10078 bp, 6 predicted proteins | sample LakEriMetagenome_11_FD_203527 | JGI IMG/M metagenome (GOLD analysis project Ga0315909, IMG submission 203527) | Freshwater fungal communities from buoy surface, Lake Erie, Ohio, United States - Buoy 2 MA125 | ecosystem: Environmental > Aquatic > Freshwater > Lake | place: USA: Lake Erie, Ohio...
TCTGGTTCATCTGGTACTTCTGGTTCATCTGGAACCTCTGGTTCATCTGGAACATCCGGTTCATCGGGAACTTCTGGAACTTCCGGTTCATCTGGTACTTCCGGTTCATCTGGAACATCTGGAACCTCTGGCTCGTCCGGTACCTCAGGGTCTTCTGGAACTTCTGGTTCTAGTGGAACTTCTGGTACTTCGGGATCTTCAGGAACATCAGGATCAACCGGAACTTCAGGATCATCAGGTACTTCTGGTTCTTCTGGAACCTCTGGCTCAGCTGGAACTTCTGGCTCATCTGGTACTTCTGGTTCGTCTGGAACATCTGGTACTTCCGGCTCTTCTGGTACTTCCGGCTCATCTGGTACTTCCGGCACCTCTGGCTCTTCTGGCACCTCTGGCTCATCTGGTACTTCTGGTTCGTCTGGAACATCTGGTACTTCCGGCTCTTCTGGAACTTCAGGTTCTTCTGGTACTTCTGGATCTTCTGGTACATCTGGTACTTCTGGTTCGTCTGGTACATCTGGAACTGATGGCTCATCTGGTACTAGCGGAAAAGATGGTAATTCAGATCTGTATCAGACAGTTTCAACTAGTGTATTTGATCTCCAAAACTCGCAGCCTGGTGTTACAGCATACATAACGGGTGGAACTGGATTAAGTTGGACCCCTGGGCAAGCTATAGTGGTTTCATATGATGTGAATAACATCCTAAATGGATTGGTTTCTTCGTATGATCCAATAACTGGAGATTTTGAAATAATACCAACAGATATTTCAACAAATGGATCTTTTTTAAATCCTACTGGTCCTTGGTATATAAATCTTGGCGGAGTTGCAGGGGGTGATGGTTCATCTGGAACATCTGGATCTGATGGATCTTCTGGAACTTCAGGATCCTCTGGAACTTCTGGATCTTCGGGAACATCAGGATCATCTGGCACATCTGGTACTTCTGGCTCTTCTGGAACTTCCGGTGAATCTGGATCTTCAGGAACATCAGGATCTACTGGAACTTCAGGATCCTCAGGAACATCTGGGTCTTCGGGAACTACTGGATCGTCCGGTACATCAGGATCATCAGGAACATCAGGATCATCTGGCACATCTGGTACTTCTGGATCCTCTGGTACAACAGGTTCATCGGGAACTTCCGGTACATCTGGGTCAACTGGAACTTCAGGATCCTCTGGAACATCAGGATCATCTGGCACGTCTGGTACTTCAGGATCTTCTGGAACTTCAGGATCATCCGGTACTTCTGGCTCGTCTGGAACATCAGGATCTTCTGGTACTTCTGGATCTACTGGTACCTCTGGTTCCTCCGGAACTTCAGGAACATCCGGTTCTGCTGGTACTTCTGGCTCATCAGGAACTTCTGGCTCATCAGGAACTTCTGGATCTTCTGGTACTTCCGGATCTACTGGTACCTCTGGTTCATCCGGAACTTCAGGAACATCCGGTTCTGCTGGTACTTCTGGCTCATCAGGAACTTCTGGAACATCTGGATCATCTGGAACAACGGGATCATCCGGTACTTCCGGTACTTCTGGATCTTCAGGTACTTCTGGTTCTTCTGGAACCTCTGGCTCAGCTGGAACTTCCGGATCCACTGGAACGTCGGGAACTTCTGGTTCATCTGGCACTTCTGGTTCATCAGGAACTTCTGGAACATCTGGATCATCTGGAACGTCTGGGTCTTCAGGAACAGCTGGATCAGATGGATCTTCTGGTACCTCTGGATCCTCCGGAACATCCGGTACATCTGGGTCTTCAGGAACATCTGGATCCTCCGGCACGTCTGGTACTTCTGGATCTTCTGGTACTTCTGGATCCTCAGGAACATCTGGATCCTCAGGAACATCTGGATCCTCTGGTACTTCTGGAACTTCTGGCTCATCTGGAACTTCTGGCTCATCTGGAACTTCTGGAACTTCTGGCTCGTCCGGAACTTCAGGAACTAGCGGACCAACCGGAGCAACAGGACCAGCTTATTTAGATGTTTATTGGGATAATAATCCAATATCCAGCGGTGTAATTGCCATAAATTTCACCGGATCTGGCGTTTCTAGCGTATCAGGATCTTCTATTATAGACGTAAATATCTCGGGCGGAAGTGGCGGAAGCGGTGGTTCTGGGTCATCTGGAACTTCTGGAACCTCCGGTTCTTCTGGAACTTCTGGATCATCAGGTACTTCTGGTACTTCTGGATCCTCAGGAACATCTGGATCCTCAGGAACATCTGGATCATCTGGTACTTCTGGATCCTCTGGAACATCCGGTACCTCTGGTTCATCCGGTACTTCCGGATCCTCTGGAACTTCCGGAACTTCTGGCTCATCTGGTACATCTGGTTCATCCGGAACGTCGGGTTCTAGTGGTACTTCTGGCTCTTCTGGAACTTCTGGAACTTCTGGAACTTCTGGAACTTCTGGAACTTCTGGAACATCCGGTTCATCTGGAACTTCTGGTTCATCTGGAACTTCTGGATCTGATGGATCTTCTGGAACATCAGGTTCTTCTGGAACATCCGGATCTTCTGGTACTTCTGGAACTTCCGGTTCTTCTGGAACATCTGGCTCGTCCGGTACTTCTGGTACTTCCGGATCTTCTGGAACAACTGGATCTTCTGGTACTTCTGGATCTAGTGGTACATCAGGATCATCAGGTACTTCTGGTACTTCCGGATCTTCTGGAACAACTGGATCTTCAGGAACATCTGGATCAGATGGTTCCTCTGGAACATCAGGTTCCTCTGGAACATCAGGTACCTCTGGTTCTTCTGGAACATCCGGTTCATCTGGAACATCCGGTTCATCTGGAACATCTGGATCCTCAGGAACATCTGGAACATCTGGATCATCTGGAACAACGGGATCATCAGGTACTTCTGGTACCTCTGGATCTTCTGGAACAACTGGATCTTCTGGTACTTCGGGGTCCAGCGGAACATCCGGATCTTCTGGAACAACTGGATCATCAGGTACTTCTGGTACTTCCGGATCTTCTGGAACAACCGGATCCTCTGGTACTTCGGGATCTAGCGGTACATCAGGATCATCAGGTACTTCTGGTACTTCCGGATCTTCTGGAACAACTGGATCTTCTGGTACATCTGGTTCATCTGGAACTTCAGGTTCTAGCGGTACTTCTGGTTCTTCTGGAACTTCTGGAACTTCTGGTTCATCCGGTACTTCCGGTACTTCTGGATCATCTGGCACTTCTGGATCTAGTGGAACTTCCGGAACTTCTGGATCTTCTGGAACAACTGGGTCCAGTGGAACTTCTGGAACTTCTGGTTCATCTGGAACTTCTGGATCATCAGGTACATCTGGTTCTAGTGGTACTTCTGGCTCTTCTGGAACTTCTGGAACCTCTGGATCTTCGGGTACATCAGGGTCATCGGGAACATCAGGAACATCTGGAACTAGTGGGCCAACCGGACCAGCTTTTCTTAATGTTTATTGGGAGTCAAATCCGATATACTCAGGCGTAACTGATCTTAATTTTATCGGAGGCGGTGTAGCTAATGTATCTGGAACAACCACCGTTACTATTGATATTTCCGGTGGATCTGGTGGAAGTGGAGCCTCAGGTTCTTCTGGATCTTCCGGTACATCTGGCTCATCCGGAACCTCTGGTTCAACCGGAACTTCTGGTTCATCTGGAACTTCTGGCTCATCTGGAACATCCGGTTCATCCGGTACATCTGGTACATCTGGGTCATCAGGTACATCAGGATCGTCAGGTACTTCTGGTACTTCCGGATCTTCTGGAACAACTGGATCTTCTGGTACATCTGGCTCATCTGGTACTTCTGGATCCTCTGGAACATCCGGTACCTCTGGTTCATCCGGTACTTCTGGTACCTCTGGCTCATCTGGAACATCTGGCTCTTCTGGTACTTCTGGATCATCTGGCACGTCGGGGACTTCAGGATCTTCCGGTACTTCCGGATCCTCTGGAACATCCGGTACCTCTGGCTCATCTGGTACTTCCGGATCCTCTGGAACATCCGGTACTTCCGGATCCTCTGGAACATCCGGTACCTCTGGCTCAGCTGGAACATCTGGCTCTTCTGGTACCTCTGGCTCAACTGGTACTTCTGGAACTTCCGGTTCTTCTGGAACATCTGGCTCGTCCGGTACTTCTGGTACTTCTGGATCTTCTGGAACAACTGGATCTTCTGGTACTTCTGGATCTAGTGGTACATCAGGATCATCAGGTACTTCTGGTACTTCTGGTTCCTCTGGAACGTCTGGCTCCTCTGGTACTTCTGGTACTTCGGGATCTAGCGGTACCTCTGGCTCCTCTGGAACTTCCGGCTCCTCTGGTTCTTCCGGGACTAGTGGTACGTCCAACATGTTCACCGATGAGTTTATAAACTGGGAATCTGGACAACAAAATAACTATACTAGAACAGCGGGCGTAGACGACCAGATTATCTACTTTGACGCGGATAGTAATTTTGATCAGCCTAATGCGATTAAGATATATCTTAATCCTAACTTACCTAATGCTAGTGTACTAAACAGAGGATTTAGATTTGTTATACCAACATTTGGCTATAGAATATTCGGGAATACATCCGGTGGAGGACCTAGACCACTTGAAATATGGCAACAGGGAACTGGTATAGAAACTACTTTATTAGCTGAGTTTGACACTGGTAGAATACCTCCGATGGTGATGGAATTCTTCTGGGATCCTGTTGTAAAAAAATATAGATCTGCCAAGTATTCTTTGGATACATCTTTGGGTGACCTTGATAATGGATCAGGAGCAAGATCTGATGATCAGATACTGGGACAGAGTTTCTTAGGTCCTAAAAAATATGCTTTCTTATACGGTGGAAATGGCTCACCGGTATTTGCAGGGTCTTCCACAATTATACCGAGAAATGCACTAATATTTGCTGATGAGGCTATATTAATAGGAACTGGTAATTTAACTACTACGAATGCTAATGCCCTAATGTCATTTGGTTTAATACCAATTGGTGACCTTCCACTGACTTTTGTTAATCTAATTCCTAACGTACCATACTCTTCTATAGATCCAGGAATATCAGATTCTTCCGAGGTTTTATTTAAGTCTAAGCCCATGTCCGATTACGGATACTCCAACGCTTCGTACTCGAACGGTAAAGGCTTCATATTAAAATCTGACAGCGGAATTGGAATTATCAGAACAGCTTCCCCTGTTTCACCTTGCAGAAGAATCTTTGATAACAGTGTTTCAACTACAGGTAACCATATGTTACTTATCCCTTATATAGTTCAGGGAGCTACTGTAGCAGGTGGTGATGCTGCACTACCTCCTGGACGGAATTTTGGTGGAACTGCTGGAGCTCCTGACCTTTATCTTGCCTCCGGTAATTCAAATATTAATCTTAAGAAGACCCTGTTTGTAGATGAGAATGGTGTAGATGGTGATGCTGTAGTCGGTGATATAAATAGACCTTGGAGCAGTTTACAGTCTGCACTGTCTTACATAACAACAAACGATCTTTCTGGATACACTATCCACATATTTAAAGGAGATTACGCTATGACTGATGGTGTTACTGTTAACACAGCATCGGTTACATCTGTTAATATCTACTTTGAACTTGGCGCTAGAATAAACTTTAACCCAACTTCCGCTGGTGCGGTTATGCTCACAGTATCTAACGCTTCTTCTTCTTTTGAGCTTAACATAGCAGGAGAATATAAGAATGCTAATGCTAATGAACAGGGTATAATTAACATCTCTAATAATGGTAAGCTTTTCTTGAATAACGGAAATAGAAATTGTGAGCTCAACCTTATAAATCTATCTGTTACAAACATTGCTTCTGCTTCTTCCGGTAACATGATAGCAACAACCGGTGTTTATTCAGGTTCAGGTACTTGTTCTTACACTATCGAGAATTGTCTTCTAAAGTTAAATGATTCATCAAGTTCTGGAGCTAGTTCGATAGTAAATATACCTAATAATACAGTTTCTGTTACTGAAAAATTGACTATATCAGATAGTTCCTTGATTAACAGTGGATTATTTAAGACTGATTCTGCTATCAATGTTCTTGAATCACAGTCTGAGATAAGCATAACTAATTCCGTTATTGCTAATGCTAACGTGACGCCTGTTAATATAAATCAACCGGATCTTTTCTATATCTCTAATGTGATATTCTTTGATACGAATGCTATAGGTACGGGATTCACTTTCAGCGATACAGCAACAGGAGGAACAACTAAGATTTATATAGGGGCAAGATGCGTTTCCAACTTTAGATTGCCGACTAGCAGCAATTCTGCATTCTTAAATATGACAGGCGGAATATTGGATTGCCAACTTGATTTAGGAACTAGGTTACCTAGCATATAATGTCTAACTATCTGTGAAATATTATAATTATATCAACTAAAATTTTTTTAGATAAATAGTCATATGGCACTTTTTCAAGGTATTTATCAATGGGCTGGTACTCCAACCACTAACTTGGTTTTAAGCACAAATCCCATAGGTTATCAGGCGATTTGGATAACTACTCCCAAGGACGGAGCTCAGCTTACACTTCCTTCGGTTACCGCTTCTGGTTCTAAAATAGGGGTCGGTTATACACTGTATTTAGTAGACACTGGTAGCTATATTACAGCAGGGGGAGACGGTATAGAGGTTTATCCCAGCGGCACCGACTCTGGATTTAGAATAAATGGATCTACCTTTATAACTATATCACCGGACTCGGCTAATAACGTTTTTCAGATCTCCTATCAAGGATCTGGAAGGTGGATGTTAGTAGGTGGCGGAGTTGGCGGCGGTGGAGGTGCAGGAGGAGCTGCTGTTATCATACAGGATTTGGAGGTTGGGTCTTCCGTAAGATGCTCTAATAATAACCTAGCAGGATCAGCTTACGCTACTGTCAGTGGTGGTTCTAATAATACTGTAGGTGGTGACGCTCTTAACCCATCTTCTTTCTCAGTTATTTCGGGTGGGGGATACAATACTGTACTTCCGGGTGGAAGATACTCCTTTGTAGGCGGTGGTAACGGCAATGTCATAACATGTAATTATTCAGTTATCTCCGGTGGTAATGGTAACTTTACAGTTAACGCTGCCTCTACTATTTCGGGTGGGGGATCCAATAAAACCGTTTGCGAATATACGACTATAGGCGGTGGTTTTAAAAACACTATCTGCGCGAATTATTCAACCATAAGTGGGGGCTATGACAACAGCGTAGAACTTGAGCAGCATTGCTCGTCTATATTAGGAGGTGCAAATAACTGCATAGTTAGGTCTGCTAGTGCCATAGATTCCCTGCAGTCGTCGATCGGCGGTGGTTTCTGTAATATAATATGTGGACCCGGAAGCAGCGTAATATCTGGCGGATGTAGAAACCTCCAGTATAGATCTGATCCAAACGCAATTGGATTTTATACCATATCCGGTGGATGCTCTAATACTGTTTGGAATTCTCCAGTTTCTGTTGTATCTGGTGGTAGAAATAATGGAATATGTTTCAGCCTTGATTCTGGTATACACTCCGGTTGTAATAATCGTATCACAACTCTAGCTAGCAATAGTCTTTGTACTAATTCAATTTTTAGTGGATGTAATAACAGAATATTGGATGCCAATAGAAGCTTTATAGCCTCTGGTATTTCGAATACTATCTGCGGATGTCAAACATCTATTGCTGCAAACCTATCAGTAATAGGTGGTGGATGCTGTAATACCATCTTTAACTCGACAAGTTCAACGATATTAGGCGGGGTATCTAATCAAATTTGCAATGCGACTGACTGCTCTGTAATATCCGGTGGTTTCAGGAACGGAGCAAGCGGTGATTATTCCACTATAGGAGGTGGAATTTGTAACACCGTTATAGGCACGGGAAATTCGGTTTTTAGTGGGAGCTCGAATAGGGTTATTGATGCCTGCTACTCTTCAGTTTCTTCAGGTGGTCTAAACGCAATTCTTGAAGCAACATCTGGCATAAATGACTTTGTTAACTATTCTGTAATTTCCTCTGGACTTCAAAATACGATCTGCTCTGGTACTGTTTCCGTTATATCTGGCGGATATCTGAATACAATTTCGGGACAAAGCTCTTACTCATCCATAGGGGGTGGTCGTAATAATTCACTTGGTCAATGCTCAGCATACTCTTCAATTTTAGCTGGTTGTAATAATAACATTAGAAGCTCTTGCTATGGTGCAATCCTATCAGGGATTTCCAATTATTCTGAGAATTCTGATTGCTCTGCGATTTCCAGCGGTGCCAATAATACACTGATAGGATCCGAAAGATCAGTTATTTCGAGCGGTGGAGCCAATAGAATGGAGACAGTAACCTATTCTTCCATTGATGGCGGGATAAATAACACAATAGTTGATTCTGATTATTCTAGCATCGTTAGCGGGAATAGTAATGATATAGATACCGCGCAATCCTCCATTATAGTTGGTGGTCAAATCAACTGCATAATTGGTGGTGTATCAGCTCAGGTTGGATCCGCTATATTAGGTGGAAGCTCAAATACAGTTTGTAGCTCCAACTTCTCAACTATTGTTGGTGGATTTAATAATATTATTAATTGCTCGGATCACTCTCACATATCTGGTTTATCTAATCGACTGTGCTTTAGCCCTCAATCTGTTTCTCATGGTAGGAATAACACTATATGTAGATCTAATTTTTCGGGAATTTCATCAGGGGCAAGTAATACCATATCTAAAGTAGACAGCGCTAGTGCAATCTCTTGTACTAACGTTATAGCTGGCGGATGTGCTAACACTATACAATCCTTATCTACGATTTCATCAGCTACTTCGAATGTTATATCCGGCGGATTTAGCAACACTATATGTTCTTCTGGAACATCTGCTTTTATTGTATCAACTTCAAACAATTCGATAGGTGGCGGAACACAGAATAAAATACTTTCTGCTACCGCATTTCCTATTAACAATACAGTTATAAGTGGTGGAACTAATAACCTAATTTCAGAAGCAACGGTCTCAGTTATAGGTGGTGGTTTTGTAAATGTAATATGGGGTAACGGAGATTCTGGTAATTGCTCGGTTATCTCCGGTGGTGCTTATAATACAATAAAAGAAGAGCACACAGAGGCGGCACCTTCTGTTATAGGTGGTGGATACGGTAACTTAGTTTGCGGATATTCCTCCGGCCACAATATAATATCGGGTGGTAGGGATAACACCACATATGGTAGCTATTCCACGATAAGTGGGGGATTTTGTAATAGAGTTGGTGATTTAGCACTATGCTCTACCCTTTGTTATTCACAAACAATATCTGGTGGTTCTTATAACACTATAGATGGCACATATACTTCAATAGGTGGAGGATTTGCAAATGGTATAGATGATAATTCTGATAGTTCTGTTATTTCTGGAGGATATCTTAATGCTGTACTTGATTCGTGTAATTCCTCTATAGGTGGTGGATATGGTAACTGTATTTCGGATTCACCTAATTCTACTGTCTCCGGTGGATTTGTTAATTACATATACCAGGATGGGGCTAAGTCTACTATAGGTGGAGGAAATTATAATAGAATATTTTGTCAAAGCTCGACCATATCTGGTGGCTCTTATAACACTTCTTGCGGTCTTGGATCTTATGTTGGCGGGGGATGCCAAAACACGTCAATTCTTGAATACTCTACGATCTCTGCTGGTTTTCAAAATAGAGCAGATGGATGCAACACAGTAGTTGTTGGTGGATGCAGGAACTACATAGTTAGTCCCAGCGTCGCATTTCACTCTAGAGGTGCATTAATAGGTGGCGGTACCTGTAATACTATATGCAGAGGATGTGAATCTGTAATTGTAGGTGGTAAAAACAATGGTATTTTAAGTAGCTGCAGCTTTGTCGGAGGTGGTGAATTTAACACTGTAAATGCCGGTGTTGCTGGAGCGGGAGATATAGCGAACACGTCGCTTCACTCGACTATAGTCGGAGGTAAGTGCAACCAAATATCTAAAGTTTCATGCTGCGCTTTTATAGGAGGTGGCGAATTAAATTCACTTGCCACTACTAGCTACTCTGTAATAGGAGGTGGATTTTCAA
>Ga0315909_10010158_pt1 | contig 10078 bp, 19 predicted proteins | sample LakEriMetagenome_11_FD_203527 | JGI IMG/M metagenome (GOLD analysis project Ga0315909, IMG submission 203527) | Freshwater fungal communities from buoy surface, Lake Erie, Ohio, United States - Buoy 2 MA125 | ecosystem: Environmental > Aquatic > Freshwater > Lake | place: USA: Lake Erie, Ohio...
CTTATCGACGTCCCAACAATAACCTCTAAGTTCTTTAATTAGGTTAACACTATCAGAAGTCACTAAGTATTCTTGCTGTTGCATCAAATCAATTCCGTAATTAATTGAATCTTTGCCTTTTGTTGCAGGATAAATTTGTAAACCTCTACGCCGTATTTCTTCAATCGATTTCGGTTCGGCACTATCTGCATAAATCAAAGTATCTTTCGGCAAAGCGTTCGCAATATCGCCGTTAAGCATTCCTGTTTTATAAAACAGTTCTTTGATAATTCGTTTGTCATTCCACTTATAAACAGCAACTGCTGAAGTCGGGTCGTTAGTATATCCGAAGTCTAATCCGACTCCTAATAACCTTGCGTCAATTGGTAAAGTGTCGATAGTTTTCCAGTTGGTAAATACAACTCCATCAAGGCTTCCAACCATTCCTAAACCATAAACTTTGTACCAATTACTCCAATAGTTAGATTTTATATTATCGTTTCTTATTAATTCATCATCGGGTAAATCGGGGTTAAAAAAAGCCTTTGATTTTTTAATATACAAATCTTCTAAGGTTTGTTTACTTACCGCTTCATTATCCTTGTAAGTCAATAATAAAAAATCTGAATTTGGTTGTGGTATTATTTCAGTATGTACCCAAAATTCTTCATCGGGATTAAAGTCAATATAGGTTTCATTTGACCTAATCATTAAAGCATCTGCAATAATAAAAGGAATATGATTTGCTTCGTTTAAAAATAGAATATCACGTTTACCACTTGCTTTTGCTTTACCGTCACTATCAAAGGCTTTAAATTGAATTTTAGAACCATTACTAAAAGTGTACTCCATCGGGTTTGCTATCCAACCACTTTCCCTCCAACGATTTGTATCTAACATTACATTTTTAAAAATGTCAACTGCTCCATCTTTAACGGCTGGAATTGTTTCTGCTACAACTGTTATTTTTAATCGTGGGGTCTTTGTTGCTTTATCAATTAGAATAGGAATAATAGCATACGTTTTTCCCGCATTCGTGCCACCTTGAACTACTCTAATTCTATTTTTTAATTCACGAATTCGGTTTATAGCCGTTGTCCGTATAAACATATTGCTTGTTTTTTTGCTTCATTAAAATCATTAAACCTTTTACCAAATTTATAAACTCTATATTGGTTTCTTTGAGCATCAAAATAAACGTAGGGGTGCTTTGTTTTATATTTAGTATCAGTATTTCTAAATGTTAAATTTTCACTATTAGTAACGTATCTTAAATTACTAATATTATTATTTTCTTTATTCCCATCAATGTGGTCAACATATAAATCACTATCGCCAATAAAATGAAAAGCAACTAATCTATGAGTATAAAAACTTTTTTGATTTCCATTAATATCAGAAAGCGAAATTCTTTTATAACCTTTATTGTGAGTGCCTTGTTTTATTCTTTCTTTAATGGTTCTGTTTCTACCGTCTGAACGAATAATAATTCTATTTAAAGATTTTACATTACCAAAATTACTAACTTGATATAAACCTTCATATCCTAAAATGTCTTTGTATATTTCCATACATCAAATATAACATAAACATTCCATTTATCCAAATATAAAATTAATTCGTTTCTTGAGTTGCCGTATCTTGTTTACGGCTGTCGTTCTCTTGAACATAAGAATCGTATATTTTCTTCAATTCGTTAATACGGTCTAAAAGGCAACTAGAACAACTTGTAAATTCAGCAGGTTTATTGAATACGCTTGTATAAATTTGATTCAATCTGTATTGAACTGTTGGAACAACCGAGCCTCTTGTAACTTCAAAAAATTCCTTTAAAAAGTTGTAATCGGGTTCACTTAAACAATTCGGTCTGCTGTAAGGAAATAGCTTGTTTAACGCTTCCTTTCGTTGATTGCAACCGCAGTCCTCTCCTGCTACAAATTTAACAAGTGATTTTATTCCTGTTGCTGTTGTGATTTGGTCGATAGTATCGCCTAATCCTTTTGCTTTTCTTTTTGCCATTATATCAATTCTATTATTTGTTCAAAGTTTTTATTAAAACTATTCCTTTTTATTCTTTGATGTTCTCTTTTATAATCTATTCCAAATTCTTCACAAGCTACCTTTAAACCTTTAATAATTTTTCCTGTTTCAATATGCTTGTAATTTTTTGAATGTCTGTTTTTTTTGGTTTCAATTGTTTTTTTTATACTTTCTGTTGTTTTTTTTATTCCTAAAGATGACACTCTTATTTTTTCTTTTGTCTCATTTGTATGAAAATAACCAAGCGTCCCTAATCCCCCTTTTGTTTTATTTACTAAATTATGAATACCATAAAAATCAATCATTGCTACTTCTAACTGCAAAGCTAATTTTTTAGGTAAATTTTTAGCTAATATTTCAACTTCAAAATAACAATCTTTTATTCTTTCTTTCCAACAAACACTTCTGCTTTTTTCATCATAAGCCCTTCCCCTATCTCCTATCCCAACATAAAAAACTTCATTTGTGCATTTATCTTTATGTAAGTAAACTAAATAATTCATTGTATTCATTTTATTAATTCATATTGCCCATTAACTAAATCCTCATAATCTTCTTTACAATTCTCTTTCAGCTTCCTTTTACATTCCGTAATTGTATTGAATACTGAACGCAAACTAATCGTTGTACCGTCTGAAATATCTCGCATTGATTTACCGCTTTCTAAGTACAATCTAAACAACATCGCATCGTACCAATGCCACTTATCTATTTCAGCTTCAATACGTGCGTTAAAACGTAATTGTGATTGGTGATATTCGCTGTTATCAACATACTCAATGTTCAAAGGTAAATCATTTGTTTTGATAATTTGCTTTTTAGCCTTTACAAAGTTTAAAAATACAGATTTAAGCGTTAAATAAATATAGTATTCGTTTACTTTGCCGTTAACAATTACCTCTTCAGGTTGCTTGTTGCGGTCTAATCTAAGGTACATTTCTTGCACCAAATCCTCGGCATAAAAATACTCGCCAAAGCTGTTAATTACTTTTACGTAATTCTTGTGATTCTTTGCAACTTCGCTCAACCAGTTCATTCATCTGGAAATAAAGGTTGTTCGATAACGGTATTTTCAACCTTATCAACTAGGTTGTTCAATCGTTGTGTTATGCTTGGATTGTACTGTCCAACCATACCGCCCTCGATTTGGTCACGTCTTATTGCTTTCTTTATACGTGAACAGATAGTAACAAAGTCATCATAATAACCTTGTTTATTATCGAAGTATTGATTAACACAACCGTAATTATCATAACAATAAATCTCAAAGCCCTCTTGTGTTAAAGGTCGCTCCAATAGTTCAAATTCGCTTGTTGCATCTTTGCCAACAAAGACGTGTTTCTTTCGTGGGTTTGCTTTCGTTTCAGTTACGTATTTCTCAAACGCTTCCCACAATTGTTCTGGTGCTTTAAATATTCTAGTAGGGTGCATAGTGTAAAATTAGTAAAATTATATTACTTGTTCAAGATACCACCAACGTGGTGAAATTATTTGTCCGATTAACTTATCGTCTTTGTGGTCAATTCCATTCCAAATGATTTGAGTCACCTTGTAGTATTCCACTCCTTTAAAGCTGTTTAATTTAACAACTTCGCCAACAAAGTAGCAGTCAGTATCTTCGGTGTCTTTAATTTTATCTCCTATTTTCAGCATCTTCATTCAATTTCATACACAATTCACAATAAGCAATCATTGTGTCAAGTGCTTTACCTACTTCGGTAGGTTTTGGCATCGGTTGTGGTGCATCACTTTCGTCACGTCTCCACGATTGGTAACGCTTGATTAAGTCTAAATCTTCTTGTGTCATTCTATCGGTATTAATTGTTGAATCTCTCTTTGGAAATGCTCGAAGTCTTGCCACTTGCAAAGGTAGTAAATACCGCCGTCTTTTTCTATTTCGGCTTTGCGTTTCAATTGCGATGGTCTAATCGAATCCTTACCAACTTTGACTTCCAAACTTAAGAATTTACCGTAAATTATTCCTTCAATATCTGAAAGTCCTTTGTTTGAACTTGGAATAAAACCAACTCCTGGTCTATATTTTCCCTCGCTTGAAATTCTACGGACGGAAGTTGATCCGTAAACGTAACGCAAGTAATCAAGAATTAAACGAGTTATGCCGTTGGTGTCGTGAACTGCTGTTGTTACGGACGGCTGTACAATTACCTCATAAGGTACTAAGTTTTTATCGTATTCAGTCCTTTTGACTGCTTTGTGTTTTTCTTTTCGCTTAGTTACTGAATACTTCTTTTTAACAACCGTATGTGGTGGTGCTGTCGTGTTTAAACAGTCAATAACGTGAACGTAATCAATGAATTGTTTTAGGGTGTAAATCATACCACTTCTATTTTAAATTCTCGTGAATAATTTCCAGTTGCTATCAGTTGCTTTTTTTTCCAAAGTGCTAATTGACGGCTCGGAAAATACCAAACCTGAAAGTTAGCGTAAATTAGTTTATAAGTCATTTTAAAATAGTTTTTGTTGTGCTACGTGGTTATTAATTCGTGTCATTGCTTTATCGAAATACTCTTTATCTAATTCGCACGCTGTAAGGTCAAAGCCGTAATCGTGGCACGCTATTGCTATTGAGCCACTGCCTAAGTGAGTGTCTAAGATTTTGTCTCCTTGTTTGGTGTTTTTTTCTAAAAGCCATTTATATAATTCAATAGGTTTTTCAGTTGGGTGAAATCTACTTGGGTTCATAAATCCAATTAATTTACTTACATGAAAATTAAACACTCTTGCGCTTTTATCAAATGAAGTCCATGCCATTTCACAATCTGCTTGGTCAATTCTTTGACATTTATCCCAAATATAAAAACACCTTGAAGGTGGTAAATCAAAGTAATTACCCCCCCAAATAATTTGATTTTTACTTACTCTAAATAACTCGGTAAAGTATTCTTTTGTAGGTGTTTCGTTATCCCATTGTCCTCCTATCCATTTTTTAGGATTGTATCCTTTTTTTTTATTTACTCCCATTCTTTTGGTTGCACCTATCCCATAAGGTGGGTCTACAATAGCCAAATCAAAATAATTATCAGGATAGCGAGCCATTAGCTCCATGTTGTCTTCGTTTGTAATTGTCATTTGATATTGATTTTATACGTTTCAAATTTCTGTTTTAACTGCTCGTTTTGTAACTCCAAATCACGAATGTAGCTTTGTGACTTATTGAAGTATTCTTGAATCAAAAGCAATCTGTTTAATGTTTTCTCAAATCGCTGAATTACTTTAACGTTTGGTAAATCCTCTTTTTGCTTAGCTATCAAGTTACGTTCAACTTCGATAATAATATCGTTTAGAAAATAACCTGAGTGCTTGTATTGAGTTTCAATAATCCAACTCATATCAAGTTTTTTCCACGCTTTCTCGATTTCTTCTGTTTCTTGCAAAATCTGTTTTATTGAACTCATATCCCTGCTTTTTTATTTAGTTCGTCCCAAATTTCAATAGGTTTAGATTCCTGTTCCTTTATGAAAATCTTTGTTATTCCATTAGACATTCTCATTTCAAAATGCACTTGATAAAATTCTAAGTAAGATTTAATACCAATAGTTAAACGATTTTGAGTATATCCAAACTTCTTTAACTCAGGATAAGCTAACATAAATTTGTCATAAATATCCTTTATTGAAACCCAATCATTTTTAGTAATAGTTTCTATAAATATAAACAATTCATTTCCTATTTTATCTTTCAATTTGCGAATACCTAAATTTTTAGGTGCTGACTTTACCAATCCACTACTTAAATACTTCTTAACGCATTCAATCATATAATTATCAAATCGTGCCCACTCCATAGAATCCCAATCATTAAACAATTCATTCTTAAAATAATCCTTAGGGGTATGATTTGCATTAAAGAAAGTACTAAGTTCAACTTCAAATTTTCTTGCTTCGTGTGAACCTGAATCCCCTTTAACGGTGTAATTTGTAGTTATTAAAATCTTTGGGCTTTCTTCAATAGGTAAATGAATTGCATCTTTACCTTTATACTCAATTGTTAAGCCCTCAGTAATTACGCTAAATAGTTTTTCAAATGGAAAGTTTCTAATAATGTCATCGAAAACTAAAACCTGGCAATCAGTTGAAACACTTTGATAGGGAAAAGATTTACCAAAGCTAAAAGTCTTTCCGTCAATCGATTGAACTTTTTTAAGGTTCTTTAAAGCATTCCAAAACAAACCTTTTCCACTTCGCCCGTTTGGCTCATCTGAAATCATTTCATCGTTAAGAACAATTGCAAAATTATCAGTTTTTGATTTATAAGAGTGAATTAAGTAACCGATTATTGATTGAAACGTATTATATCTGTTTACATCTTCACCGCTAATTTTCCAAATAAATTCACGATATTGTGAAGAATGGTGGTCGCATTCAGTGTAATCACGTTTAATAATTTGGTCTTTCCATATTGAAATACTTACATCGTTGTATTTAATTAACTCACGTTTGTCTTTTGTAGTCTTTACGATACAATTTTGATAAAACAAGTAACTTGTATCTCTGTCATCTTTGAATATTTCAACATCAATGCTATTTATCATTGATAAGAATTCACGTTTAAAAAATTTCAAGTTACCTGACATTAAGTTGAATACTCTATCTTCAATGTCGTTATCTTCAATATAATCTAGTACAAAATCTTTTACGTCAACTTCATTTATAATCTCTAAAAATATACCGTTCTTTTGAATTATAACAAATGAACTTGAAGCATCTTTTGTGGGTTTATATTTATAGAAATTATTAGCTGAAAGGAATTTTTTAAATAGCTTGTTGTTTAGCGAAGGAACTCCCTTTTCTGTAAAGCTCCAAAACTCTATTTGCTCACTCATAAATCTAATTTAATTAATGTATCAATAGATAAGCAAACTTCTTTACATCTAACTTCACAATGAAGTTTTTTATCATAATGAAAAGTTGAACAATACAACTCATCAATATCTAAATCATTTATTAATTTAGAAAATTCTAATTCAGTAAATTTTGTTTTAAAATGTTGGTTAAATACTTTTCTATCTATGTACTTAATAGATGTGTAATTAAACAAATCATTACCTAATTTCTTTAATTCTTGAATAAACTCTTCTTTGTTTACTTCAATTGTTTTTAATGTAACTTTTATCATTACCACTTAATTTAAAAAATACAAAATCCCCATTCAGTTAGCCAAGTGGAAGGGCAGTCACCGAATGAGGATTTATGCAACTAAAATGTCTTATGATTTCCACTTCATTTAACTCTACAAAAATACAAAATAAATTAAGTAAAAGTTAGAAAAGTTTAAAAAAAATCTTTTTACTTTTTAACTTACTAATATTCAACAACTTACAAACATTAAGTAAAACTTCATTTTTCAAACTTTTACTGTTTAAATATTTATAAATCAATTACTTAACTACAAAAAGTAAAAGTTTGCATTAGATTTTAAAAAATATTTTTGCGGAATTATTCCGTATATTATAAGGAGTTGGGTTTTCGCTCAAAACTTTTACTTTTTGCTGTAACTTATTGAACATCAATACCAATTCAAGTAAAAGTTTGCTCTAAAAAACTTTTCTGAACTTTTACTTTTTTACTCTAAAAGTTGAATTTTGCGAAAATACCCCACAAAAAAAGCCCTGCAACTTAATGCAAGGCTTCAATTAATTTGGATTGTGTTACTTAAATTTAACGCTTAACGAATCTTTATTGTAGCTTATTGATACTTTTGGTACTTCTACTCCCTCCTCATCATAAACAGTGGATTTTTGCGCTACCTTTAACAACTCCTCACGTGATTTTAGTTTCGCTTGTAAGTTAGAATAGTACAAATCTTCTGAATAGTTTAATTTCTTTGCTCCGTCTTTGCGTGTAAATTCCACGTTGCCGAAAGTAAAAGTTTTCTCGGTGTATTTTTCCGCTTCGTCGCGTGCCATTTCGTCAATCTTTACTTTTGCTTCCTTGAATAGCTTTTCCAGTTTGTTGAAACTTGCAAACGCATCTAAGGGGTTTACAACTCCATTTTCAACGGCTTCAACTATTGCGTTAATTCCTTGCGTTGTTTTCTCGATTACGTTCTTAGGTTGCGCTGTTTCGTAATCGTGTTGTTTTGCTTGTTGGTCAATATCGACCTGTTCTAAATGTTCCATTTGTGTTATTTTTTAGGTGTTAAAAATTTATCGTTGTAATACATTTCGCCAGTATAATTATAACCGTAAGTTACAATTGAACCGGGATTGCTTTTTGTTTTTTGTTTAACTCCGTGCGCTTCGATTATTTGTTGTTTCTCCATTTCTTTGGCTTCATTAAGTATTTCTAACATTTTATTAAACATTTGCGGAAAAGTTAAAAAACCTTTTGCCCTTTCAACTTCTAATTTTCCGCTTTCAATTGCATACCATTGTACCGCTGTCATAACTTATTTTTAGCTCGTAAATAATTCAAGTAAAGTTCTATATTAAAGTGACCGCGTTTAAGCCAATACGCTTCGATGTCTGCTAAATTCATTTTTTAAGATTTAAAAGTTCAATATTCTGCGTCCCGGTAAATATAAATTTTTCCTTAGCTTGTTCAATGGTACGTTTACCGTCGATAATCGCTTGCTTAATAGTTTCAAACGTTGCCGGGTCGCATTCAGTTTTTTGCACTTTGATAGGTTGTGATGCGTGTTGCCCGTCATCATCAACAGCTTGAAGCGACATTAACGATTGAAGCGTGTAACGTCTGAAATAAGTAACGGCGCTTCCTAACTGCTGTGGGTTTAAATTGTTTGGAAGGTCAATATAACTCTCAATACAATCTGAACTTTCAATATCAGTTATAATAGTGAATACTCTACCCTCTTTTATCGGTTGTAATAGAACTAAACCTTTATCCAATAGGATTGGTTCAACTGCTTCAATCAATGCGTTTAAATCGGCATAAGTGTTTTTAAAGTGTGGGTTTTTCGCGTTCTTTGCTACTTTTCCAATTTCGAGTTTTGCATCGTGTAATTTTTGATAAATGTTTTTTGTTTCCATAATGTGATTTTTTTGCTAATTTACTTTTAAAAAACCGTTCAAAACTTGTTATTGTGATGAACGGTTGTATTTGTTGATGAACGGTTAAAACGGCAAATCGTCCTCTTCTTCGTTTGCTGGTGTGTTACTTGTTGTCGCTTGTTGTTGTTGTGGCACACCTCCCACTCTTTCAATCTTCCACGCTTCTAGTGTGTTGAAATACTTTACTTCGCCTTGTGGATTAGTCCAAGCCCTCCCTCGAATATTAATAGAAACATTCACTTGTTCACCTACTTTGTAATGATCCAAATAGTCGCATTTGTCTTGCGTTAATTGGAACTCGATTGATTGTGGATATTGGTCTGCTGTTTCCACTACGAACGTTCTTTTTAAGAATTTCTCACTTACTACTTGTGTGGGATTAATCACCACTAATTTACCTGCTACTTGCATATATTTAATTTTTACTTAATTTAATTCTTCTAATTGTGCGATGTATTCTTCTAGTTGCGTGATTTTATCTTCGTGTTCCATCAACATTTTAAGAGCAATTATAGCCTTTGATTCATTGTTTTCACGCATCTCACCACGCATAAATTGATTGTAATTGTCAACTGACATTTGATTGATTTCAATTTGTAGCTTAGTTTTTTTTATTTCATCGTCAACTAAACGCCAATCAAACTCTTTTCCGTTTTCGCAATCGCATTTCGTGTAGTAATATTTCACTTCACCCATTTGCAAAACTTCATTTTCTACTTGTCCGTCACCGTCGCAACCAGTACAAACGGTCATAAATTTTTCTCTTAGTGTTTCCATATTATTTCGTATTATACAAATGTTCGTAATACTGTTTTCTCCATTCCGTTGTGTCTTTTTTAACGGCTGTAACGGCTTCTTTGTGTTTCGGCTCAGCTTGTTTCAATTCGTGTTTAAAAGTTGCGCCAAATAGCCCTATCGCTAAGAATAGAGGAATATAGATGTGTGGGTCACGTAAGAAGTATAGTCTAGTGTCTAATTTCATTTTGCTTATCTTTTTCGATTAATACTGCGATGTAACCGCTTACGTTG
>Ga0315909_10010159_pt1 | contig 10077 bp, 8 predicted proteins | sample LakEriMetagenome_11_FD_203527 | JGI IMG/M metagenome (GOLD analysis project Ga0315909, IMG submission 203527) | Freshwater fungal communities from buoy surface, Lake Erie, Ohio, United States - Buoy 2 MA125 | ecosystem: Environmental > Aquatic > Freshwater > Lake | place: USA: Lake Erie, Ohio...
GTGAATTGTTCCCACGTACATGTTTCCTAATTTGTCAGCAGCCGCTTGGCCCGCGAAAACTTCAACCCGGTCCCTAATTCTCGATTTGAGCTCGGCAGCCGCCTTCTCAGTAAATGTGAAAGCAACAATCTCTGAAGGGGCGATTCCCTCGGCAACCAATTGAGCAATCCGTTGGGCAACAGTTTCGGTCTTGCCAGATCCCGCACTAGCGATTATTTGAATGTGGCCACCTCGATGACTCACTGCTTGGGCGGCGTCGCCCTCTAGAGTGGGGATCAAAGACTCTTGAGACAGATTGCTCATGAGTGGATTCTGCCTTGGTTCTCCTCAATTCGGTACCTGTCAGACCATAATCACTCGGCAAATGCTGGTAGTTGTCATACAGCCTGATTAGGCTGCGACCTATAAACGAAGGGGAAATTGCTCCATGTCCGAGGTCGAAAGATTAAGCACGGAAACTCAAAGCCCGAATAAGGCAAAGCTAGACGAACTCAAGACGATTCTCCCTGGAGTTTTTGCCGATGGTGTAATCGATGCCGGGCGGCTATCTGCGGAAATCGGCGTTCCAGTCGTAGGTGGAGTTGCCAACGAAGAGGGATTCGGATTGATTTGGTCAGGTAAAAAGGAAGCGGTGGCCGCAACTCAATTGAAATCGATGGCCTCGTTAGCCCCTCAAGTTAAAGAATCTATAAATTGGGACAGCGCTAAAAATGTGTTTATCGAGGGCGATAATCTCGAAGTTTTGAAATTGCTCCAAAAAGCATACAACGATCAAGTTAAACTAATTTATATCGACCCTCCGTATAACACGGGTAATGACTTTGTCTACAACGATGATTTTTCTGACCCCGTTAGACACTACCTTGAGGTGACAGGGCAACTAGATGACGACGGCAATCGACTTCGTGCAAATACGGATACCTCTGGCCGTAAAAGCAGTCGATGGCTAAGCATGATGTACCCAAGACTTCTACTAGCTAGGAATTTGCTCACGGATGATGGATCCATCTTTGTATCAATTGACGATAATGAAGCAGCTCACTTACGAGAGTTACTTGATGACATATTTGGCCCCGAGAACTTTCTTGGGCAATTTATCTGGGCCGCAGGAAGAAAAAATGATGCTAGATACATCTCCACATCTCATGAATACATTTTGGTTTATGCTCGCAATATTCAGTCGTTAAATACCAATATTGGGTTATGGAGGAAAAAGAAAGACGGTCTCGAAGAGATTTACAAAAAAGTCAGCGAAATAAGAAAACAATTTGGTTCCGATTACCTTGGTTCTACCACTGAAATGAAGCAATGGTTCAAATCACTAGACGATTCCCATCCATCCAAAAAACATAAACACTATTCAATTATTGATGCGAGGGGTGTTTATTTCCCAGACAACATTGCAAAACCTGAAGGTGGTGGAGGTCGATACGAAGTACTTCATCCGATAACGAAAAAACCTGTGAAATTACCCGCCACAGGTTGGAGATATACCTCTGTTGATCGAATGACCGAGTTACTTGCAGATGATCGAATACATTTTGGAGCGGATGAAAAGACGGTACCTTGCGTGAAGCGGTACTTAACTGATACTGAAAATGAAGTTCCGTATAGCGTTTTTTATCTGGATGGTCGCGGCGCAAGTAAGCGACTAACACAACTTCTTGAAGGACCGTACTTCGACTTTCCAAAAGACGAGAATGTACTTCAACAGATTGTTGAGTTTGCTTCCGACAAAGATGGAATAGTTTTGGATTTTTTTGCCGGCTCGGGTACTACAGGGCATTCGGTTTTGATGCAGAATGCCAAAGATGAGGGAAGCAGACACTTTATTCTCGTGAATATACCTGAACCAACTAATGAAAAGTCTTTTGCGTTCAAGAATGGTTTAACCTCCGTATCCGAGATAACTAGGATGAGACTCAGGAAAGTGATGGAGAGTATTCCAGGTGCAAAAGATTCTGGATTGAGATGTTTGACTTTGTCTCCATCGAACTTCATTCAACTCGATCTCAAGGATAAACAAGAAGAGGGGCTGCTATTTTCCAAAACAATTGCCATGGATGTAAATGTTGAAAATATTGCCACGGAAGTACTTTTAAAAAATGGAGTAAAGCTCGATGCGGCCTGGAAACGGCAAATCGTAAAAACGTTGGAAATTGTAATTGCAGACAATGTTGCGGTGGTTGTAGGCCTTGCGCTCGACGAAGAATCAGTCGAAGAGATATTGAAATTGGAAAGTCTTCATACGGTCGTTTTTCTTGAAGATGGATTTGAGGGTAAAGATGCTCTCAAGGCGAATACCTTTTTTGCTTGCAAAAAGTCTAATGTCACGATGAAAACTGTATAGATGACTGTTGAGATTAAGTTCGACTCGAATCAAGCATTTCAGGAGGAAGCCATCGCTTCTGTTGTTGACCTTTTTGTGGGGGCAAATGAGGGAACGGTCACAGTCCTGGATGACGAATTTGAATCAGTTCTTTTTGAGCAGCTTCTCTTCACCAATCGGTTAGACATAAATCGTGACCAGTTGATTTCAAACTTGGCCAAAGTTCAAAGTCGCAAAAGAGTGAATTCGACTGGAGTGATTAGTGACATTGTCCCATCCGATTTAGTAGCAAAAATCGAACCAGAGGAATGGCCAATCGATTTTTCTATAGAGATGGAAACGGGGACGGGTAAAACTTACGTTTACATCAGAACCGCAATCGAACTCTACCTAAAGTATGGATTGAGCAAATTTGTTATTGTAGTTCCAACAATCGCGATCAGAGAAGGCGTGATTTCAACCTTAGATCTCACGAAAGATCACTTCAGGGAAATGTATTCTGGAATACAGTATGACAGCTACGTTTATGATTCAAAAAATGTTAACAGACTTCGCCAGTTCGCTAATTCAGCACACTTGCAGATTCTTATTATCAATATTGCTGCTTTCAATAAGGATGAAAATATCATCCACAAGAAAGTTGACGCGCTAGGTGGAAAAGCGCCGATTGATTTTATAAAGGCAGTAAGGCCAGTAGTAATCATGGATGAACCTCAGAAATTGGCCTCAGACTTGGCGAAGGAATCAATCAATGAACTCAATCCGCTGCTCCGCCTAAGATATTCAGCGACACACAAAGAGCTTCATCATTTAGTCTATCGACTGTCCCCTCTTGACGCTTATGAGCTACGCCTGGTCAAGCGTATTGATGTACTTTCGATGAAAGCTGATCTGAACCTAAATGTTCCTTACGTAGAAGTGCGAAAGATTACCTCATCAACGGGTTCCGTAACGGCTACTTTAGGGTTATCTAAGAATGGTTCACTTAAGCAGTTTAATGTTTCTCGAAATTCTGATCTACAGCTAATTTCAGGTGCCCCAGTTTATGAGGGTTGGGTTGTCGAAGACATTTATGCGCAAACTGAATATGAGCCTGCGAAAATTCAGTTTTCCAATGGAAGAGTATTGAGAGTGGGTTCGAATACAGGAGTTGACAAAGACTTGTGGCAGAGGGCTCAAATTAGATCAACGGTCCAGGATCATTTCGATACTGAATTACTCCTAAAGCAGAAAGCCGATTTGGGTGAGATATACCCGACTAAACCCTTAACTCTATTTTTCATCGACCGAGTTGCAAATTATGCAAACGAAGATTCAAAATTCCGCGTTTGGTTTGAAGAAGAGTACGAGAGCGTTTCTAAAATGAGAAAGTATCGAAATTTAGAAATGCCAACTGCAAAGCACGCACATAATGGCTATTTTGCTGCTACCAAACTGGGATTGAAGGATTCAAAAGAGGGCAAGGGCAACAAGGAAGATGAAGAAGCCTACGACTTGATCATGCGTAGTAAGCAGAAACTACTTTCCTTCGATGTCCCTGTTCGTTTTGTCTTTTCGCATTCCGCACTTTCTGAAGGGTGGGATAACCCTAATGTTTTCACGATTTGTAATCTCCAAGATTCCCAGTCTGATGTACGTCGTAGACAGCAAATTGGAAGAGGCTTACGGCTTCCGGTGATGGCAAATGGTGAGCGCTGTAGAGTCGAGGAAGTCAACCACTTGACCATTGTCGCGACAGAATCATTTGAAGATTTTGCCGCTTCCCTCCAGAAAGAATTGAGAGAGGAAAATGGAATTGAATTTGAGGATATGGTTAGAAACAAACGTGAAAGAGTAGATTTAAATCCGAAAGATGAGTTTTGGAAATTGCCCGGGTTTCAGGAACTTTGGAACAGGATTTCACTTCGAACTCGCTACAGTCTAGATTTTACTACAGACACATTCGTGATTGAAGCAGTTCGTCGTTTGAAGAATTGTGACCCTATCTCAGAGCTCAAGTTTAATGTTTCAAAGCACGCTATCGGTGAAATATCAAAGGAGAAGGGTGTCGTCGAAAATGGCGTCGTTGTGAAATCAGCTAAATCCTTGAATGTGAATATTAAGTTTCCTGATATTTTAGGAGAGCTATCATCAAGCACTCCGTTGTCACGCTCAACTATTTCTCGGGTGATTTTGGAAAGCGGAAGGTTAGAGGAAGCACGCAAAAATCCCGTCCAATTTGTCGACCAAGTGAAATCTTCTCTTTTCGGGGCCCTCGCAGCGACTCTCAAGGATCATGACGGAATCCAATATCACCCTATCGAGGGACAATCGGATAATGCTCTGTGGAGTATGGAGTTCTTTTCTACGAGAATCACAAAAGCTTACGAAAGTTCACTTGAAAAGGTTTCAAAAAGTATCTATGAGTACATTTCAGTTGATTCAGAAATCGAGCGACAATTCACAAAAGGCTTAGAAGCGAGAGAAGATATTGATTTATTCATAAAACTTCCAGGGTGGTTCAAAATTGATACGCCCGTGGGTGGATACAACCCTGATTGGGCAATAGTGCGAAGGAATGAAGAGAATGAGTCTTCGGTTTATCTTGTGCGTGAGACTAAAGGTACTACCAATTTAGACGAGCTCTTTAGAGAAGCTGAAGTTTGGAAAGTTGTATTTGGTGGGGAGCACTTCAAGGCGATTGGCGTCGACTATAAGATGGTAAAAGAAGCGAGCGATCTTGATAAGGACGAGTACCTGTTTCTACCTGGAAATGCGTGGCATGGTCACAGGCAGGATTAGATGAGATACCACACGCGAATCCACCTGATCAATGAACCCGATAACCGAGGCCATAATTTTCCAAGCTAAATATTCGCTCTCAGTTTTGAGTCAGTTCGAGTTCGTTCATTCGGTAAAAATCACATTGAATATTGAAATATGAATAGCAAGGCGCACAACTGAACTTAGTTCTAAATTTCGAAGGGATAGGGTGTTAGGCAAAGATGGCCAATGATCACCATTATCCACTCGATCGCATTCGATCCGCCTCGCTTGGGGATGAGAGCGATGAATTGCGCAGAGAGATTCTCGCTGACACTACGCCAGTACCCGTTTTTGGTGATTATAAAGTTTCGCAGATTGTTACGATCGCGCTTAATCCAAGTAGTAAAGAGTTTCCGGCAAAGAAGAGCAATCGCAGGCTAGTTCATCTCGCAGATCTTGGACTGCCGGCAGATTATTACCAGCGTGGATTAGATTCAATGAGTGAGGAGCAGGCTAAGAAGATACTCGAGCATTGTGTGCAGTATTTTGAGAATAATTCTTATAAATGGTTTGACACAGCAACGATTGCGATCAAAAATGGTTTTGGTGCCTCCTTTTATAAGAAAGATGACACGACGGTACGAGCTTGTCACACTGATCTTTTCCCGTGGGCGACGAGGGCTTTCTCAACTCTTGACAAGACATTGCAGCAAAAGTTTAAGAAAGAGAATCAGGCTTTTTTGAAGTGGTTTCTATCGCGGGATATAGTCACTAGTATTGTGATTTTAGGCGGATCAACTTGGAAAGAGTTGATTACTGATTTTGAGTTTGAGGCTAATCATCGGGAGCGGCCAGTAATGGAAGATGCCCCCGTGTTTGAATATGGGCACGTGATGCTCGGCAATGTTCGTAAGTCGTATTTCTACAGCAGCAAAGGGCCTTCCGCGCGAGGCAGTGACGCTTACAAAAAAGAATTCCACGAAGCGTTTGGTGAATTCATAAAGAATATACAGACGCGCATTGGGCTGTAAGTAGTCCAGTCACCATCTTTCGAGTTTTTCGATTAAGAGTTAACAGAATTTTCACTACCCACTACTTCCCAGCCTGCTTTAACTTCCGCAGCGCTTTCGGCGTGATCTTGCCACCGAAAGTTCCGCGCCTTGGTGCAGTGAGAAAGCCGATATCCATTGCAGTGCTCACGCATTCTCCGATGAATTCTTCGGGGAGGACGAGTTCGTAGGCGAGGTCGATAACGGGGATCTGTGAACCGGTGAGGACTACGCGGTTATAGAGCCAAGCGATTTCAAGGAGGTATTCCTCGCTATCGGAGTCGGGTGTAAGGGTGCGGGCGCGTTCGAGTGCGAAGTCCATGTGGGGAATCTATGGGTGGGGTGTGACATGGGGAGAGAAAGCGAAAACCCCGCCATTGCTGACGGGGTTTTGTGCTGTGCTCTTGGTAGAGCGCACACCAATGACTAAGGTGAACAAAGTTTAGCAGGCAAACAAAAAGTCCCACAGATTTCTCTGCGGGACTTTTTTGCTGTTGCTCTGGATAGAGCACGGCATTGACTACGCACTCTAAGATTAGCAAATAGTTCTGAGATTTGGTTTAAAAGTTATACACATAAATTCTTCTTCTCTCAATCAATTCCTATAAATCAATTACCTTCCGCATGTGTCTGGCTGTAGCTCAGCGGATAGAGCGCGGTATTGACTACGCCGTGGTCGTGGGTTCGAATCCCACCAGCCAGACCACACCTTAGAAGCCCTGGGATTTAGTCACCCGGGGCTTCTTTGTTTTCCCGTGAAGTTATGTGGAAAAGCGAAAACCCCGCCATTGCTGACGGGGTTTTTCGTTGTAGCTGCGGATAGCGACGCTCTGACTCAGGTGTCGCTAATTTAGCACCCCTCTTGACGTAGTGCATTTACTTTAACAAACATTTATCAGTGTGCGCCAGTACTCTTAGGTCATGTCATTTGTTATGTATTCAACTAGCTGGTGTGGTTACTGTAAGCGTTTGAAATCTCAATTAGGTGAACTCGGAGTTACATTTGAAGAGATCAACATTGAGGAAGTACCGGGGACGGCTGAGATCGTTGAGAAGGTAAATGGTGGCAATCGCACGGTGCCGACTTTGGTGTTCGCAGATGGAAGTGCGATGACCAATCCTTCGGCCAAAGATGTTGTTGCGAAGTTGGCTGCGCTTTAATTGGACTAACTAGATATATTTATTGCGGAAAGAAGCCCTGGATTTAGTCACCCGGGGCTTCTTTCTTTTAGTTGATTTTCAATTTCGTATTGTAATCAACTTGCCTGAATCTGTTGTGGCAAGAAGTGCGCCGTTGCTTAATACTTCTAGATCGCGGATGCGATCGCCCATATCTACCTGCAGATCTTCAGTCGCTACTAATTTATCGTTGATCTTTATAAAGACTAGAACTTGTTCGCGAAGCGTGCCAAGAACAAGGGAGCGACCCCAACTGCCCCAGCCTTGTTCGGGTAGTTGCACGAGTTCTGTTGGTGCAATCGAGGGCACCCAATATTTAATCGGTTCGATGTAACCGGCATGGCTGCCAGTTTTTTCGGGGCGAACATAATCTCCTCCGCCGTAAGGTTGACCATAGGAAACAAAGGGCCAACCGTAATCTCCACCTTCTTCAATAATATTTATCTCATCGCCACCGCGTGGGCCGTGTTCGGCGGCCATGAGTGTTTTGTTGTCGAACATAACGATGCCTTGTGGGTTGCGATGTCCCTGTGAAACTTTCGTTGCAGATTTGGCGGTTAACTTAAAGATCGAACCTAAATCTCCACGTTTGGCGCGATTATCGATTTCGCTAAATCCTAAGTCACCGATAGTTACATAGACGGTGTTCTTATCTATAACCGCGAAACGGCCAGCGGTATGTTGCACGGCAGAGATCGGGACGCAGGGCTTGGTTATAAACCAGTTGGCGACAAATTTAGCGCGTTGCTTGGTGCGGTCGTAGGCGATTTCATCAATGGCGATCTCAACGCAATTGCGTGCGGTGCTTAAGCGGGGATAAGAGATCAGAAGTTTTGCCGATGTTGCATTTTCAGATAAAACCGCGATGTCATTAATAGCAAAGCGTGAATCTATTTCGCGGCGGCTTGCCGGAATAAATTTTCCTAGAGAGATAAGTGAAGTCTTGGCCTTATTCCAGGTTAGAAGCTCACCACCGTTGCGACCGCCACCGAGCAGTACGGTGTCATCCTTTAAAAGGGCAAGGGCTGGTCCGCGAGTATTTCCACCACCGGTAACTGCTTTTGAGATTGATTTAGAGGTAAAGGTTAAGGCGAGTGAACCGCCTTCAAAATCAGCAGCGTGAACTGGCGACATGGCACCAAGTAAGAGCGCAGTTACCAGCAAGGTTCTTTTGACCACAGCAAACCCTAAGTTTTTATAGAGTGCCGAGCAACTCGAATTGCTTTACGATTAAGCAAAAATTGGGAGTCACATGAAAAAGTTAATTGCCGCCCTGCTGGCTTTGAGTTTGCTGGGAATCACGCCAGCATCTGCGCATCAACCGGTGGATTTGTTAGATAGCGACACCACGCCAAGTGCTGGACCTCTGTTGGTAGATGGCACAGTCTCATTTGCGGTGCGAGCATCATTTACTAAGGCTGGACAGAAGAAGGCATTTCGCGCCGCCTTAAAAGAAGGCGATCAGTTGGATGTTCAATACCTAATCATTGATAAGAAGCCAGAGAATAAACTGAAGAATTCTAAATTACCGCTATTGGTTATAACTTCGCCGTCGGGTAAGAAGACAACAATGAAATTCACCGAGCGCACCGAGTTCTTGGAAACTTATAGTCGCACTATGTATTTGTATTTATCACGTATTAGCGAAGTCGCAGAACCTGGGATCTATAGCTTCATGATCACTGCGCGTACCAAATCTGCGATAACGCTTGGGGTTGGTGCGAGAGAAGTACCTGGCGAAGTTCTACGCGGGCAATGAGATTCGTCCAAGGTTTTGCACGGATCGCCCTAGGTATTGCTCTGGGATATGCCGGGGTTACCCATTTAACTTCTAGCCGTTTGGAATTTCAGGCACAGGTTCCGAACTGGGTTCCATTTAGCGCTGACTTTGTGGTGCTGGCATCTGGTGTGGTGGAAATTGTCTTGGGTCTGGCGTTGGTCTTTTTAGTTAAGTACCAAGTGCAGGTGGGTTGGGTTGTGGCAGCGTTCTTTGTAGCGATCTTTCCGGGAAATATCTCGCAGTATGTAAATGGGATAGATGCATTTGGGTTAGATACCGACCGAGCGCGGTTGGTGCGTTTGTTCTTTCAGCCGCTGCTTGTGGCGTGGGCGCTATGGGCAACTGGGGCGTTGCGAGCGGTTCGCCGCGCGAGGTAAAGAACGCGGGTGTACCGTTTTCTATGGCAAAAAAAGAGATTGAAACTGAAGAGAAAGTCTATGGAGAGAAATCCATCCTTCCACTGAAGTACGTGGATATGATGGAAGATATCTTTCACGCAGTTCTTGCACTCGCCTTGCTGGGTATTGGTATTGGCGCATTTTTCTTTAGCATCAAGCGCTTAATTGAGACCGCGCCCTTCTTTCCAAATGGAATGATCCAAGGCGTAAATGACATCTTGTTTATTGTCATCATTCTAGAAATCTTGCGCACTGTTATCTCGCGCTTTACCGATGGCGTTTATCAGCTCGATAAGTTTTTGATTATTGGTGTCATCGCTGCCGTGCGACATATCTTGACGGTGGGCGCATCACTTACCTTGCAGACAGGCAAGAGCGATGTGGCATTTGAGCGCGCGATTTACGAGATGGGGTTAAATGCCCTAATAGTTGTTGCTTTGGTATTTGCGATCTTCTTATCGAAGAGCGCGCATCGCCGTAAGTAGAACTACTCGAAATCTCCGCCGCGGCCGGTAAGGCGCTTCGGGTTTTTGCGCGGCCGATCAAAACGCGTTGCCAGAGCAATGACCGCTATCGCATTGATGGCAATTAAGACAA
>Ga0315909_10010162_pt1 | contig 10075 bp, 9 predicted proteins | sample LakEriMetagenome_11_FD_203527 | JGI IMG/M metagenome (GOLD analysis project Ga0315909, IMG submission 203527) | Freshwater fungal communities from buoy surface, Lake Erie, Ohio, United States - Buoy 2 MA125 | ecosystem: Environmental > Aquatic > Freshwater > Lake | place: USA: Lake Erie, Ohio...
GGCGACGCCGACGCGGGCATCCTCGTCACGCACGGCGGCCTGTCCGCCGTGGACCAGATGGAGGCCCTGCACCGCGCGCTCCCCGCCTCGGGCTGGCAGGTCCAGCGGATCGTGACCGTGGTGGATTGCCCGCTGACCCAGCGCCACCCCGACGTGGCCAAGTGGCTCGTGCCCTGCGTACACTTCGCGGACGTGGTGGTGCTCAACCGCCGCTGGGAGGTCCCGGGCCAGTGGGTGAACAAATTCCTCGAGCCGTACGAGGCCGACTTCTATCCGTGCCTCGTCGTGAACCTGCTGAAGCACGGCACGCTCACCAACCCGGCGATGCTGATCGAGGGCGAGCCGCTGCGCCGCACGCATATCTTCGACGATATCGACGCGGTCGACGAGATGGAGTTCGACGAGGACAACCTCCCGGACGAACCGTTCGACCTGGTCCGCCAACCCGACAAATATTTCGCGCGGGACGAACTGGGCCGGCGGATCCTCAACGTGCCGGAGATAGGCGAGGTCCTGCGCCGCGAGCAGCGGTCCTGAGTCGCGCATGCGGGCCCTGATCGCCACCTACGCCTGGCTGCTCGCCCGCCTGCCCGAGGGTTTCGCCCGAGCGAACGCCGCGTGCCTCGGTCTCCTCCTCTGGGGCCTGCGTCGCCGGGTGATTCGAGCCAATCTCCGCGCGGCCTTCCCCGACCGGGACGAGGCTTGGGTCCGGCGCATCGGGCGGCTCTCCTGCCGGCGAGCCGCCGAGATGGGCCTCTTCTCCATCGTCTCGCCGCGGCTATCGGACGACGCGATCCGCGCGCGGGTGCAGGTCCACCCGGAGGCGCTCGCGGGCGAGGCGCGGCTGACCTCCGACGTCGGCGGCCTGGTCCTGTTCGTCCCGCACTTTACGCTGATGGAGATGATGACGGCGATCACCTTGGCGGCGCCGGCGCTCGGCGACCGACCCTGGGTCACGCTCTACCGCCCGCTGAACCAGCCGGCCGCCGACGCGTGGGTGAAGGCCGCGCGCGAGCGCTTCGGCATGCGGCTGGCCTCGCGCCGCGAAGGGTTCAGCGAGCTGATGCGCAATGTGCGCGCCGGCGGGGCCAGCTGCATCCTCTTCGACCAGAAGATCCAGTCCGGGCGGCGCCTGACCTTCCTCGGCCGCCCCGCCGCCGTGACCCACCTGCCCGGGCTCCTCGCGCAGAGGCACAAGGCCGCCACGCGGATCTTCTGGGCCGAGCGGACCGGCTTCTGGCGCTGCGTGCTACGGAGCGCCGTCCTGCGGTCGACGGACACCGCCGGCCTTACCCGCGAATCCAACGCCTGGCTGGAGACCCGCTTGCGCTCGTCCGACGAGGCCTGCGCGGATTGGCTGTGGGCCCACGACCGGTGGCGCTACGGCGACGCCCCCTGGCACGAGGAACTCTGAGGTCAGGACTTACTTCGCGCCGTCGGCCGGAGCGGACGGGACCGCGGGTTCATCCTTGCGACGCTTGGGGTCATCCTTCTTGGCGTCGTCCTTCTTACCCTTGCCGAAGTCGCTACCGTGCTTCTCGGCGATCTTCCGGACATAGTCCTGGCGATCCTCCGCGCTCAGGGCCAAGAAGCGCGCGCGTTCCTCGTTGGCCTGGGCCGCCGGCATAGTCTTGAAATGGTGCTCGAGGATGCGGGCACTGAAGCCGCGTTCGCGCATCTCCTTCATGATCTTGGTCCGTTCCTCGGGAGGCGCCTGCTCGTATTTGACGAGCCGGGCGGCGTAGTCGGCGCGGGCCTCGGGGGACATGCGCTCCAGTTTCTCAATCGCGAGGCGGATGCGGGAAAGGCGCTCCGGCGGCAGCTCCATGATCCGACGGATGGTCTGGATCTCCTCCACGGACGGGAGCGCCTCGGGACCCCGCGAGGGCGGGCCGGGCGGGCGGGCGGGCGCGTCGCCTTCGGCGGCGACCGCGACGAGGGCGAGCAGGAGGCAGGCCAGCGACAGGACGGGACGCATGGTGGTCACAGTTCGGGGTTGATCAGCGCTTCCACCACCGAATGCGGGTCGATGGCCGGGGTGAGGAACGAAAGTTCGTCGGCGAACCCGAGGATGTCGCTGAGCTGGCGGGATTCGTCGCTAGCGGCGAGGGCGTCGGCCCGCTGGGCGAGCGAATCATCGCCGCGCCCTTGGAGGACGAAGGCGGCGAGGAGGCAGGCGGCGGCCGTGGTCAGGCCGGAGCCCCAGCGGAGCAGGGTCCGGCGGCGGCGGTCGGCTCCGATCGCCCGGACGGCGCGTTCGGCGAAACCCGGACAGGGCACGTCCCGCCCCGAGGCCAACGCGCGGGCGAGGTCCTGGTCGAAGTCATGTCCGGAGGGAGGGTGCATCGGTCGGTTCATACGGTAAACCCCGCCGGGGCGGGCAAGTTGCAGGCTTCAGGCTGGGTCATAGTGATCTTTAAGAAGTTCGCGGAGGCGGGTCCGGGCGCGGTGGATCCACGTCTTGACCGAAGAAACGGGGGCTTCCATCACAGCGGCAATCTCCTCGTAGGCCATCTCCTGCTGGACGAGCAGCAGGATGGCGGTCCGCTGCTCGGCCGGCAGCAGGGCGACGGCTTGGCGGAAAGCCTCGTCCAGTTCGTTGACCCGGCGGGCGGAATCATGGCTGAGGTCGCCGGGCTCCGGGGCCGAGTCGAGGGCGGTGGTCGGCTTGCGACCGCGGCGGCGCCACTCGTTGAGGACCAGGTTATGCGCGATATGGATGAGGTAAGTGGTCAGCTTGGCCTCGGGTCGCCAACGGCCCGCCGCCCGGTGCAGGCGGATGAACACCTCCATGGCCAATTCCTCCGCGGTGGTCTGGGAGCCGACCTCGGACCGGAGGTAGCCGACCAGGCGGACGTGGTGACGGTGGACCAGCAGCCGGAGGGCGTCGTCGTCCCCGGAGGCGACAAGCGCCATCAGCCGCTTGTCCTCCTCGTCTTCGGGGGGAGGGAGCTCTTCCGGGGACATCGCTCAGAGTGGAACCCTGCCGGCGCGCAAAGGTTGTGGGAACCGACCGGGTGGCTTCATTTACGGGGAGCGGGGATCGGCCGGGCCAGCGCGGCGGCGATCGCCTTGCGGACCTCGGCGGCGGGCAGGACGACCGGCGTGGCGGCGATGCCCTCCCCCTCCCCGGAACTGCCGAAGCGGACCGTGGTGAAGCCGGCGAACTTGCCGCTGACGCCGAAGACGGGCAGGCCGGTCGAGGAGAGGTGGATTGACAGGAAGCGCCGGGGCTTGGTCACGACGGCGCGGACGAAATCGCATTCCACCGCCGAGACGCGGCCCATCGACTTATCCAACCGGGAGAGCACGACCACCTCGTCGAGGACTTCGAGCGCCTGTTCGGCGGAAGTGTCGATAGGGAGGAACTTCGCCTCCTTCGCCTCCTCGGCGCCGGGCTCGGGGGCGAGGAAGGCCAGGTTGAGGTCGCGATCCTTGTAGACGACGGTGGCCGGCACCTCGGTGCCATCGGCCAGGATGAACCGGGCCTCCTTGACCTCGCTCGTGACGGCCAGTTTGACGGGGGTGCCGCGCATGTTGACGGTACGCCCATCCATCGCGGTGGCGGGGTCGATGGAGGAGGCGGAGATCATCACCAGACCCTTGTCGCCGACGACGGTGCCGAGCTCCTCGACGCTCTGGTCGCGGGATTGCGAAGGCGCGTCACCGGCGGTCATCGTGAGGGCGACCGTCGCGCGGACGGTCACGATGGCGTCGGCGTGGGACTTGAAGAGCCGCCGGGCGGTCTCCTCGATCTTCGCGTCGGCGGCGCCGAGCGAGGTGAAGCCGGCGAGGAGCGCAAGCAAGAGAGCGGAGCGGAGGTTCATGGTAAAAAGGCGGGGGGAATCACTTGGCCGCCTCGAGGGCGTTCCAATCGGGTTCGAATTCCAGGTAGGCGCCCGAGATCGAGCGGCGCACCTGCAGGACCACGTGGCGGGGCTTCTCCCGGGCGAGGACCGCGAGCCGGGCGCGCAGCGCCGCGAGATCGGGGACGGGCTGGCCGTTGACGGTTAGGAGCAGGTCGCCGCCGCGCAAGCCAGCGAGGTCGGCCCAGCCGGAGCGCTCGACCTTGGAGACCAGCAGACCCGCGGCGACATCGTCGTCCTTGCGGGCCGCCTTGTCATCGAAGCCCTGCTCGCGGACGGAGAAGCCGAAGCGGGCCTCCTTGAGCGCAGGCAGTTCCGCGGCGGGAGCCGGCCGGTCGGCGAGGCGCAACGTCAGCTTCAAGGGCTGGCCGTCGCGCTGGCCTTCGAGTTCGACCTCGGCCCCGACGGGGTAGTCACGGAGCAAGGCGCCGAAGACCTCCGCGTCCTCGGGCCGGCGGGCAGGAATCACCTTGCCGTCGAGTTTGAAGCACAGGTCGCCGACCTTGAGGCCGGCCAGCTCGGCGGTGGAACCGGCGACGACCTGCGTGACGCGGATGCCGGCCTTGCCCTTCAGGCCGAGCGCCTTGGCCAGCTCGGCGGTGAGCACCTGACTGGCGAAGCCGGCCCAAGGGCGCGCGGCGCGCGGCGCGACGGCGGCATCGACCTCGGGCCCGATGCGCACGACGGAGATCAGCTCGGCCCCGGCGCGCACGAACGCGACCAGCACGGACTCGGGCTCCGTCTTGCCTTGGAGGAGCTCGCGCGAGACGGCGCGGAGGGCGGCCACGTCCTTCACCGGTCGGCCGCCGAGCGCGACGAGGAGGTCGCCCTCGAGCAACGCCGGCTTGGCCTCGGCGGCGGGACCGCCGGGGCGGAGCGAATCGACGACGACGCCATCCTGGTTTGGTCGCTTGGCGCGCAGGGCGGAAAGCCGGGTCTGGTCGCGGACGGTGACCCCCCAGGAGGCGAGCTCGGCCTCGCGGGCGATATTGGCGGGACGTTCGGCGGCGGTCGCGACGACCGTGCGGACGGCGCCGTCGCGGACGAACTCCAGCGGGACCTCGCGGCCGGGACGCAAGGCCGCGACTTGGCCGTGGTAGGTCGGCATCTGCTCATCGCAATCGGCATGAACCAGCTGGCCGGCGAGCGACGTCAGGAGATCGCCCTGCCGGAGTCCGGCGGCCGCCGCCGGGGAGCCGCGCAGGACGGAACGCACGAGCACGCCGCGCCGGCCCTCGCCGGACAACGAGCGCAGCAGCGGTTGCACCTCGAGGCCGAGCCAGCCGCGGACCACGCGGCCGCCGGCGATGAGCTCGGTGGCCACGGTGCGGGCGGTGTTGGCGGGGATCGCGCCGCCCAGGCTGCCGATGCCGATCTCGTTGATGCCGACGATTCGGCCCTGCGTGTCGACCAGCGGACCGCCGGAGTTGCCGCCGAAGATGACCGCGTCATGGCCGAACCAGCGGACCAGTTCGCCGACCGATTCGCCGTCCAGGCTCATCGCGCCGACGAAGCGCGTCATGACCATGGCGTCGTTGGCGATGATGCCGAGGGTGACGGACTGCGTCAGTCCCGCCGGGCAGCCCATCGAGAGCACCGTGTCACCCGCGCGCACGCGGTCGGAATCCGCGAACTCGGCCACCGGCAAGGGGGTCTTCGCGCGGCGGCGGGAAAGGTCGAGCTGGATCACCGCGACGTCGGTCATGGCGTCGGCGCCGACCAAGGTCGCCGGAAGTTCCTCGCGGTCGGCGAGCCGGCACAGGAACGTCGCGCCGCGGCCGGCGACGTGGTAGTTCGTGATGACGCGGCCCTGCGCGTCGATGATGGCCCCGGAGCCGACCGAATGCTGGCGGAGCATGCGGCCTTCGGAACCGTCCTCCGAGATCACCTCGATGCGCACGATGGTCGGGGACATGCGGGCGATGGCGCGCTCGACCTCGGGCCGGCGGGCGTCGTCGGCCGCGCCCAAGGAGGCGGCGAACAGGAGGAGGGAGGCGAACAGGCGGGACATGGCGGAAAATCAGGCGCGGGCGCGCAGCGCGAAGAGCCGCAGCAGGCGCAGGAAGAACTGCTCGAGGCCGGCGAGGACCTGGTAGTTCAGCTCGAGGCGGGCGCGCGCCTCCTCGAGCAGGTCGATCGCCGCGGCGACCTGCGACAGGCAATCGGGATGCTGGCGTCCCGCCAGCCGGAGGCGCTCCTCCATCGCCGTGAGGAGACGCGCGCGGATGCCGCGGCGGATCGATTCCTCATGGGCCAGCTCGACCTCCTCCTCATCGTCGTCGCCGGGCGCGGGTTCGGGGGCCAGCTTCAGGGCCTCCTCGGTGAAAAGCTCCAGCAGCACCTCGAAGCGGGCGCAGAGCGCGTAGGCGGGGATGAACAATTCGGCGGAGCGCGGCAAGGTCGGGCCGGCGAGCTTGACCAGCAGGCGGTCGAACTCGCGCAGCCAATCGGCCCAGGCGGGATCCTTGATCGCCGGGGCCTCGCCCCCGACATGGAAGCGCAGGCAACGGCTGAGGATCGTCGGGAGCACCCGGTAATAGTTGGCCGTCTGCAGCACGATCAACGTGCCGGGCGGCGGCTCCTCGAGCGTCTTGAGGAAGCAATTGGCGCCCTCGGACATGAAACGGTCGGGCTCGTGCACCAGCACGACGCGACGGGCGGAGACCGAGGTAAGGCGGAGCGCGGCCACGACTTCCTGCGTGGACTCGATGTTGATACGGCGCGACTTCTTGGCCGGTCGCAGCACGCGGCAGTCGGCGTGCGCGAGCGGGTCCGGCACGCCGAGGTGGATCGCGGCCAGACGTTCGGCCGCGCGCGCCAGCACCTCGCCATCGGCCCCAGTCAGCAGGACCGCATGGGGCATACGGCCCTCGGCGCGGGCGCGCAGCAGGACCTTAAGGGCCGGCAGGTCGTCGACCTCAGGCGAAGCGAGCTTGGACTTCATGCCAGATCTCCTCGGAGATGAGGTCGGGGGAACGGTCGGCGTCGAGGACGCGGAAGCGGGCGGGCTCCTCGCGGACCAAGGCGTGGTAGGAGGCGCGCACTCGACGGTGAAACTCCTCGCCCAAAGCCTCGAAGCGGTCGGAGCGGCCGTGGTCGCGCAGCGAAGCGCGACCCAGTCCGCGGGATGGGTCGAGGTCGAGCAGGAAGGTGAGGTGCGGGCGGAGCGGCCCGCAGGCCAGGCGATTGGCGGCCTCGATGGCGGCGCGCTCGAGACCGCGCCCGCCGGACTGGTAGGCGACGGTGGAGTCGATGAAGCGGTCGCAGAGCACGACGGCACCGCCGGCAAGCGCCGGGGCGATCACTTCCGCGACCAACTGGGCTCGGCAGGCGGCGAAGAGCAGGGCCTCGGCCTCCGGCGCGATGACGGACCCAGGACGCTTCAGGACGTCGCGCATGGTCTCGCCCAACGGCGTGCCGCCCGGCTCGCGCAGGCGCAGGACGCGGGAGCCGCCGGCCGCCAGTCGCTCGGCCAGACGGGCGAGCTGCGTCGATTTGCCGGCGCCTTCGCCTCCTTCCAGGGTGATGAGCTTTCCCGCGATGGGCATGAAGGCCGAGGATGCCCGCCGACGCCGGCAAGGCGAGAGGAGAAAAGCGGGCGCACCCGGCAAAAAAAAGACCCGGCGGGCAGCCGGGTCAGTTCAGGTCGGCACGGAGCGTCTCAACCGCCGGTCGGGGACGGGTTGGTCTGGGTCTCCGTCTGCACGGTGCGCTGCACGGTGTCGGTGATTTTCTGCAGCGTGGCGTCGGTCGAGCTGGTGCCACCACCGGTGCTGGTGCTGGTCGTCTGCGTGGGCGGCGTCAGGGGCTTGGAAGGAGGCACCTCCGCGGGCGGCGTCGTGGTCGTGGTCGTTCCGTCGGGATTGGTCGTGGTGACCGGGGCGACGGGCGGAGGAGGCGGCGGGGCGTTGTCGGCCATGTTCTTGACCGTCGCGGCGACGCCTTGGTCCAAAGAGCTGACGGTCGCAAGCGTGGTGGCGACGCTGCCCAGCTGCTCGGAGTTCATCGGGGCGAGGGTGATGACCGGGGCGGGGGCGGGGGCGGGGGCGGGGGCGGGCTCGGGGGCCGTCGTCCCGGTGGCGTCAGGCGGCTTGGTGCCGGTATCGGCGGGCTTCGTGCCGGTGGCGTCGGGCGGCTTCACGGCCTCCACGGGCTTGGGGACGGGAGCCTGGACGGACAACTGATCGCCCGGGCGGACCGCGATCGGGCCGCTGTTGGCGGCGAAGACGGTGGCCTCGACGGAACCGCGCACGCAACCGACGCTCAGCGTGCCGGTGCCCTTGCCGTTGTCGGAGAATTCGACGGTGTAGATGGTGCCGCGGATACGGGCCACGCCGACGGGCGTCTTGATCGTGTAGGAGGACTGCGGGTTGAGCTTGCGCACCTCGCCGACGACTTTACCGCGGATGACCTCGATCTCGGTGATCGACGGGCTGGGCTCCTTATCGAGCTTCTGGTACTCGCCGTCGACGATGCGGTCGGAGACGACCTGGCGGAAAGTCTTCACCTCGAGCAAGGTATCCGGGCTGACGATCAGGGTGGAGCCATTGGAAAGGATCAGCTCCACGGTGTTCTTCGGGGTGGTCTCGACGCGGAAACCTTCCTGGAAGATCCGGGCGGTCTTGAGCGGCTCCTTCTTGCCCTGCTTGTCGTAGAGGTAGGCTTCGTCCTTCACGATGCCGACCTGCAGCTTGCCGTTGGTGAGGGCGGCGAGGGAGAGGACAGGGGTCAGCCCTAGGGCCAAGAGACAGAAAGACTGGGAGAGGGAGCGCATGGAAACCTAGGGGTTAGGGATAGAGAGACTAGCCCAGCCGCAGGTGGAGGCAAATCCTTAAAACAAAGAACCCCCACTGAAAAGCGGGGGTTCTTGTGAATAACTAGGATGAAGACTTAGGCCGAAACGAACTTCTCTAGGCGCCGCTGGACGCGGATGGCCGAGAGCTGGGCGTAGCGGGGAAGGCCTTGCTCATAAGGGAGTTGCAGTTCTCCTTGGATGAGGGGGAGCGCGTAGCGCACGAAGTCCGGGTGGATGGACATGCGGTCTTCGCCGATCCACTTGTCGGGGAAAGCCTTCACACCGTTGGCGATCTCGGAGAGGGGCGCCAGCAGGGTCTTCACGCCGTAGTTCTCCTTCTCGGAGCGGGTGATGATGACCATCTTGCCCGACTCGCCGGCGACGGCGGCCTTGACCGCTTCGCTGCCGCAGAGGAAGGCTTCGTCGACGTCGGTCTTGGAGGCGCTGTGCGAGGCGGCGCGCTGGGCGATGCCGAGCTTGGAGGCGCGGGCCTTGACGCCCGAAAAACGTTCTTCGACGAGATTGCGGAGAGACTCGCCGGCGCCGCCGAGGACGGCATGGCCGAACGCGTCGGTGCTGGAGGTATCGGCGCCGAGGTAGTTGCCGGCCTCGTCCTGCACGCCTTCGGAGACGACGACGAAGCAGTGACCGCTGGACTTGAGGACTTCCTCAACGCGGCGGATGAAGTTGTCGGCGTTGAAGGGGACTTCCGGCAGCAGCACGATGTGCGGGGCGCTGCAGGAGTAGTGCGTGTTGCGGACCTGCTTGTCGTCCGACTTGTCGCGGCGGTGGGCGAGGACGGAGGAGGCGGCGAGCCAGCCGGCGTTGCGGCCCATGACCTCGAGGACGGAGACGAAGTCGTTCTGGCCCATGGCAGCGTTGTCCAGGGACATCTCGCGGACGGTCAGAGCGATGTGCTTGGCGACGGAACCGAAGCCGGGGCTGTGGTCGGTCAGCGGGAGGTCGTTATCGATGGTCTTGGGCACGCCGATGACGCGGAGCTCATAGCCGCGCTCCTTGGCGAGGGCGTCGATCTTGGCGGCGGTGTCCTGGGAATCGTTGCCGCCGATGTAGTGGAAGTAACGGATGTTGTGGGCTTCGAAGACCTGGAGGATGCGGTCGAAGTCCTCGGCCTTCTTCACCTTGTAGCGGCAGGTGCCGAGCGCGGCGCCAGGGGTGTGATGCAGGGCGCGGAGGGTCTGCTGGGACTCCGCGGCGAGGTCGATCAGGTTCTCGTTGAGGACCCCGTGGATACCGTTCAGGGCGCCGTAGATTTCCGGGATGTCATCCTCATGGTTGAGGGCTTCGGCGATGACTCCGGCGAGGCTGGCGTTGATGACGGGCGTGGGGCCGCCGCTTTGCGCGACGAGAAGATTGCCTTGTAGGGAGGACATGGGAGGGAACAGGTTGAAAA
>Ga0315909_10010164_pt1 | contig 10074 bp, 10 predicted proteins | sample LakEriMetagenome_11_FD_203527 | JGI IMG/M metagenome (GOLD analysis project Ga0315909, IMG submission 203527) | Freshwater fungal communities from buoy surface, Lake Erie, Ohio, United States - Buoy 2 MA125 | ecosystem: Environmental > Aquatic > Freshwater > Lake | place: USA: Lake Erie, Ohio...
AACCCGCGCTTGAGGTGTTGGCATAGGTATCAAGAACAGTTGGACTCTCATCCTCAACAGCTTCATGCCCGAGCACCTTTTGCGCGATAAGCCGGTTCATTCCGGTATTGGCCTGATGCAGCCACAAGCGACGCAAATCTGAACCTGACAGGCCCAGGCTTTCGGCGTGCTCAAGGATCATCTGCCCAACCATAGGCACGACTTCCTTGAAAACCTTTCGGCCTTCTTGGACGAACAGTTTGTCGTTGCGCGGTCCGCTTTGATCGACCGGGCCATTGCCATCCGCGCGATTTAGAAACCCGAAGTTGTTGCGGATATTGTTCGAAAACTGGGTTTTCAAACGCGTGCCTAATATTTCCCAATGTTGCGCAGGCGCCAAGTCCTTCGCTTCGACCAAAATGGCGGTTGCCACGTCACCAAAGATAAAGTGGCTGTCACGATCGCGCCAGTTGAGGTGACCCGAGGTAATCTCTGGGTTTACGACCAATACAGAACGTGCATTGCCGCTGCGGATATAGTCGGCCGCGGTCTGGATGCCAAAGGTAGCCGACGAACAAGCGACATTCATATCGAAACCGAAACCGCGCTCCATGCCCAATTCATGCTGAATCTCGACCGCCATAGCAGGATAGGCACGCTGCATATTGGATGCCGCACATAAAACAGCGTCAACGTCGGCAATGTCGCGGCCAGCTTTGGCCAATGCGTCCCGGCACGCCGCCACACCGATTTCCGCCATAAGCGAAATCTGGTCATTCGGACGCTCTGCGTAGCGTGGTTCCATAATGTCCGGATCTAATATCGCGGTTTTGTCCATAACATGGCGCGACTTTATACCGCTCGCCTTTTCCACAAACTCAACCGAGCTGTGCGTCAGCGGCTCTGTATCTGGATGCGCTGCGTTATACCGATCGGCATAAGCGTTAAAGCTCGCAACAAGCTCCGCATTGCTGATGGTGTCGCTTGGCGTGAATAAGCCAGTAGCTGAAATGACCGGTATGGCGCCGTGCGCTGAATGCGACATGTTTGTTCCCGCTTGTTTTTGTAATTGCGTCCGCGTGCCTAGCGCTTGCGTATTTATGAAACAAGACGTTTGAAAAGGTTTGTAACGTAGTTATGGAAGCAACGGGGGAGGAAGACAAAATATGTCTTTGAAGGAACGTCAGCCTAGCTGGTTGTCCCGGCTGGTCAGGCGGGCATTGGTCGGAATATACAAACGCGGCGGATGGCATGCCCATGGCGTCGTGCCGGAATCGCGTAAATTTGTGTTGATTGCGGCGCCACACACCAGCAACTGGGATTTTGTGTATTTTCTGGGGTTAACAGATGACCTTGGAATAATGCCGCATTTCATGGGGAAATCTTCTCTCTTCCGTTGGCCATTTACAAACTTCATGCTCGATATGGGCGGCGTCCCGGTGGATCGCACATCGAACAAAAATTATGTTCAGCAGATGATTGATGAATTCGGCCGTAGAAAAGAATTCATGCTCACCATCGCGCCTGAGGGCACACGGGGCAACGTCAAAGCGTGGAAAACGGGTTTTTACCATATCGCCATGGGTGCCGGCGTGCCGCTGGTCGTTGGCATGATGGATTATCAGTCAAAATCCGGTGGCCTAGGGCCAGAGATTTGGCCCACGGGCGATTATAAGGCTGACATGAAAAAGGTCGCCGAAATCTATTCTACTGTTGTGCCGAAATACCCTGCGAAAGGGATGACCGGCATTTTTGCAAAGGATGAAACATGACAGCTATCGGTCAAACACTTGCAATCAACGCGACTGCCCTGCTTGCAGTCATAATCCTGCTCTGGGCGTATTCGGTCAAGATCCGCGATGTTTCATTTATTGACGCGTTTTGGGCCTTCGGAATGGTGCTGCTTGCATGGGCAAGCTGGACGCAATCCGATGCACCGGGCGCGCTTTCGCATTTGCTGCTTGGCCTGACCACATTGTGGGGGCTTCGGCTTTCGCTGCATTTGTGGACACGCTGGCGCGCGCATGGCGAAGATCCGCGTTATGAAAAAATCATGCGCAGCGTGATGGAGAAAAAGGGCTGGAGCTGGAGCAAAACGTCGCTGCAGTCGGTTTTTCTGACCCAAGCCCCGTTGCTGTTCATCACCTGCCTGCCCGCACAGCTGGGCATCGCGTACAGCGATGGCGCGAACACAGCTTTAGGTCCGCTCGCATTTGCCGGCGCGATTATTGCGATCATCGGCATATTGTTTGAAACCATCGGTGATGCGCAGCTCAACGCATTCCGGGCCGACCCTGCCAACAAAGGCAAGGTGCTCGACACGGGCCTATGGCGATATACCCGGCACCCCAATTACTTCGGCGATGCCTGCACATGGTGGGGTATCTGGCTCATTGCATGTGAGACGGGCCTGCCAGGTTGGATCAGCATCATTGGCCCAATTTTCCTGACCTTCACGCTCACGCGCTGGTCGGGCAAGCCAATGCTAGAATATGGCATGAAGAAAACGCGGCCCGGATATGCGGAATATGTCGCGCGCACATCAGGCTTCTTCCCGCTGCCGCCAAAGTCGCGCTAAGCCGTTAAAGGCGGATGCCTTAAATCAGGCGACAACGCCAAACAGGTCGTGCTCGTCGGCGTCCTCGATGTCGACCTGCACAATGTCCCCCGCCTTTAAGGTTGGCGCAACGTCACGCAGATAGACATGGCCATCGATCTCCGGCGCGTCGGCTTGCGACCGTCCGGTGGCGCCAACGCTGCCATCTTCATCGGCCTCGCCAATCTCGTCGATAATGACAGGGATATTGCGCCCAACCTTTGCGGCAAGCTTGGCTGCGCTAATCGCCGCCGTCTTTTCCATGATACGCTGGAACCGCTCTTCCTTCACCTCTTCAGGAACAGGGTTTGGCAGATCGTTCGCTTGCGCGCCTTCTACAGGTTCAAAACGGAAAGCCCCGACACGGTCGAGCTGCGCTTCGTCCAACCAGTCGAGCAAATATTGGAAATCCGCATCGGTTTCGCCCGGAAATCCGACCACAAAGCTTGACCGGATAGCTATATCGGGCGCGATGCTGCGCCAATTGCGGATGCGCTCCAGCACCTTTGCTTCATTGGCGGGGCGCTTCATGGCTTTCAGGACATTCGGCGCGGCATGTTGAAACGGGATATCGAGATATGGCGTCAGATACCCTTCGGCCATCAACGGGATGATGTCGTCAACATGCGGGTAAGGATAGACATAATGCAGCCGGACCCAAGGCGCGATGCCCTCACTCGTCCGCAAGCTGCCCAATTCGCGGGCAAGGTCAGTCATATGCGCGCGCACCTGACGCCCCTTCCACTCGCGCGGTTCGTGACGCGTATCAACGCCATAAGCAGACGTGTCTTGCGAAATAACCAAAAGCTCTTTGGTGCCAGCAGCGACCAGTTTCTCCGCCTCACGCAGCACCGCGTCAATCCGGCGGCTTGCAAGCTTTCCCCGCAACGACGGAATGATGCAGAAGGCGCAGCTGTGGTTGCACCCTTCGGAAATCTTTAAATAGCTGTAATGACGCGGCGTCAGCTTCAATCCGCCTTCGGGAACCAAGTCCACAAACGCACCGCGTGTCGGTGGCGCAGCTTCATGAACCGCCGAAACAACGGCTTCATATTGATGCGCGCCCGTGATCGCGAGCACATCAGGGAAGCGCGCGCGGATGACGTCGGCTTCATTACCCATGCAACCTGTAACAATCACACGGCCGTTTTCCGCGATCGCCTCTCCTATCGCCTCAAGACTCTCTTCCTTTGCGGAGTCCAGAAAGCCACAGGTATTGACCAGCACAACGTCAGCGCCGGCATAATCGGGCGACAGGCCATAGCCATCGGCACGCAGCTTTGTGAGGATCCGTTCGCTATCGACCAGCGCCTTGGGACAGCCAAGTGATACCATGCCGACCTTCGGCGCTGCTTTGATTTGAGTTGCCATGATGGCCGGCCGCATAGCGGGTTTCGGCACGCTTGTCACGGGCAGTATAGATTTGCTGTGCGCGTCAGGATAACAATCCAACAATGATTATCAAAATTACCAAAGGCACGGATCGCGATTTTCTCGCTATTGTTAGGAACGACGGCTCGACGGAGACCGCAACCTTCCCGAAAAAAGGCGTCACGCCGCATGATGCGATCCATTATTTCGTCGAAACCGAGTTGAACTTGCCAATGGCATTTTGGGGACTGGTGGCAAAAGGACATAGCCCCGCAGATATTCAGGAAATTGCAAAACAGGCGGGTCACGCCAGTGCGTCACGGGCGCAGACGCCAGACGAGCATATCGTGCAGTTGCTTCAGGCAGAACGCTTGGTGGAATGTTTCGAATCCGATGCCTGGGGTGCCCCGGCAGAACCCGAAACCTTTATCTCGATTGCCCAAACCGCTTGCGAGGCTTCATTTGTTCCGATGCCGGCGCTGACGCCCCAATCCATTGAGGCCGTACGCACGCGGATTGCCGCGTTTCAGTCCGTCTGGTTGGTTGCGAAGGCTGGCCATGTGGCAGAATTTCAGTGGGATGAACGATGATCCCGAACGCAACGTAACTGGCACGCTGCAGCGAATGGTTTTCCCTTATCCGCTGTAAGCGCTCCGAAGATTGGCGAGGGACTCGCTATGGGTTAAGTCAAGCTGCAGCGGGGTCACTGCGATATAGCCATCCTCAATCACCTCAAGGTCCGTATCATGGCCGGGCGTGTGCACCATTCCGTGAAGCCCGAACCAATAATAGTCGTAGCCGCGCGGGTCCATGCCCTTGACGATTGAACCGCGGCTATAGTCATGGAACCCCTGCCGCGCGACTTTAATGCCTTTAACATCCTGCGGCAGCAGCGGCGGGAAGTTGATATTGGTTAACGTGCGCGGCGTATGCGGCGTGTCCAATAACGGACGCAGCACGCGTTCGCCCCATGCTTCGGCAGCTGAAAAGGGTACGGCGTCCGCCATGCCTTCTTTGCTATAGACTTGGCTAAGCGCAATGGACCGGATTCCCGCCAACGCCCCTTCCATCGCCGCAGCGACTGTGCCCGAATAAGTGATGTCGTCGCCAAGGTTGGCACCACGGTTGACGCCGGACAAAATAAGGTCAGGCTTTGCATCTTTCATGATGACACCAATGCCCAGCATGACAGAATCGGTTGGCGTTCCTGCAACCGAATAATGTTTTTCGCCATGTTGGCGGATGCGAACAGGCTTGGTCAGTGTCAGCGAATGCCCTGCCCCTGAATTTTCCTCGGCCGGTGCAACAATCCAGATGTCATCGCTCAAGGTACGGGCAATCGCCTCCAAGACCTTAAGGCCCGGCGCATTCACACCATCATCATTGGTCAATAAAATGCGCATCAGGCCGCAATCTCTAGCTTCGTCAGGCCGCCCATATATGGCAGCAGCGCGGCTGGAACGGTCACACTGCCATCGGCCTGCTGATGATTTTCGAGGACGGCCACCAGCGTACGGCCAACGGCCAAGCCAGAACCATTCAACGTGTGTACGAACACATTGCCTTTGCTTTCCGCAGGGCGGTAGCGCGTATTCATACGGCGCGCCTGCCAGTCACCACAGTTCGAACAGCTCGAAATTTCACGGTACAGCCCCTGCCCCGGCAACCATACCTCAAGATCATAGGTCTTGCGCGCGCTGGCACCCATGTCACCCGTGCACAGCAGCATCTTGCGATAGGGCAACTCGAGCGCTTGCAAGATACCCTCGGCACTTTCGACCATACGTTCATGTTCGGCGGCACTGTCTTCGGGGCGAACGATGGAAACCAGCTCCACCTTTTCAAATTGGTGTTGGCGGATCAGGCCTTTCGTATCGCGTCCCGCCGCGCCCGCTTCGGAACGGAAACAGGGCGTCAATGCGGTCATACGGATCGGCAGCACGCTCTCGTCCAAAATCTGTTCGCGCACGCTGTTAGTCAGCGAAACTTCGGCGGTTGGGATAAGCCAGCGGCCATCGGTCGTCTGAAAATTGTCTTCGGCAAATTTTGGAAGCTGCCCGGTACCAAATAGCGATTCCTGACGCACCAGATAGGGCGTGGCGCATTCTGTGTAACCGCGCTGTCCGGTCTGGTAATCCAGCATGAACTGACCAAGCGCGCGATTAAGCCGCGCCATTTGTCCACGCATGAAGGTGAAGCGCGCACCTGAAATCGCAACGCCCGTTTCAAAGTCGAGGCCAAGCACTGGACCCAAATCGGCATGATCGCGCGGTTCAAATTCAAAACTACGGGGGGTTCCCCACCGCGCGACTTCAACATTTTCTGTCTCGTCTGCACCATCGGGCGTGTCGTCGGCAGGCAAATTGGGCAGCCCGGCGAGCAACGTATCCAATTCTTCGCCTGCAGCGCGTTCCTGTTCTTCCAATGCCGGCAAGGTGTCCTTCAACGCGGCAACTTCGGCTTTCAGCGCCTCTGCGGTCGCGGTATCGCCCTTGCCCATGGCAGCGCCGATTGCTTTGGAAGCTTCGTTGCGGCGTGCTTGCGCATTTTGCATTTCAGTCAACAAAGCGCGGCGATTTTCATCCAGCGCCAGAACCGATGCAGCAACGGGTGCAGCGCCCCTACGGATAAGGGCGGCGTCAAAGTCTTGCGGATTTTCGCGGATATATTTTAGGTCATGCATGGTGGCTGGCTATGCCGTTCGCGCATCGGTTTCGCAACGAAAAAGGGCAGCACGCCGTTTCCACAACTTTTATGCCCGCCATGACATTGTGTGACATTTGTCGCTTGTGCGGTTTTTGGCCTGAGTCTATAGCGCCGGCGAGAGTGGATTTGGACGCGGTAGTCTTCGTTTTGCGGAGCCCGCCAGAGGTGGAGAATCTAACATGGGCGCAAGCGCCGAGCCTCAAAAGAATACCGGAGAATTGAACAATTCCGGTTACGATATTGACCCTTCATATATCCCCAGCGACGACGAGCCGTTCATGAACGATCGCCAGCTAAAATATTTTGAAAAACAGTTGGTTGACTGGAAAAACAGTATTTTAGCGGAATCGCAGGGTACGCTGAATCAGCTTCAGGATGGCCCTATGCGCGAACCTGATCTGAATGACCGCGCATCGAGCGAAACGGACTGGGGTATCGAATTGCGCACCCGCGACCGTCAGCGCAAACTGATCTCCAAAATCGAATCCGCACTTCGCCGCATCACCGAAGGCGAATATGGATATTGCCAAGTAACAGGTGAGCCCATTTCACTTGCCCGACTGCGCGCCCGTCCCATCGCCACAATGACGCTTGAGGCACAAGAACGGCACGAACGGCAGGAACGCGTTTCGCGCGAGGACTAACACCGCGACGTTCAATGTTCATGGTTGATGTAACCATGTGAAATCCATCTGGCTGATCCGCGAATTAACCATTTGGCTACACTTAGCTGGCATTGTCCGAGCCTGAATTATTCCCAATTCTGTGCTTGGTGCTGCATTATGAATGACTCATTCGGCGAAATTAACATGTCGGCTGCAAAGCGGGGCATGGATCGCGACAGCCTTTTTCTGAAGGCAGTTCTTCGTTTTTCAAGCACAAAAGATGAGCACGAAGTGCGCATTCGCAATGTATCAGCTGGCGGGCTGATGGCCGAAATCCCAACAAACGCTCCGCGCGGTGAACGGGTGGAAATAAAGCTGCACAGCATCGGTTGGGTCAGCGGTCACATTGCATGGGTAACAGACGGGCGTGTGGGCATTGCGTTTGATCACCCCATCAACCCGAAAGACGCGCGCAAGCCCGCCAATGCCGGCGTGCGCGAACTTCCCCTTTATCTGCAAAAGCTAAACTCGACGCTGCCGCCACCTGGCAATCTACGCCGTGTTTAAATCAATCATCCAAGCAATATATGTCGACGGGGACGGCAATTTTGTCGAGCACGCGGCCAACGGGGTAAGCTGACTTACTTCCCTGCTCAATCGCGGCCTCAAGCACGGCACGTTTCTCTGCGCCATTGATCACCAATATCGCCGTACGCGCGGAACCGATTGCAGATGCGGTCAAGGTTACGCGATTGACCGGAGCTTCGGGCGGGAGCGGGTCTGGCGCAACGCCAACGGCGCGCACATCTTTGCCGCCTTCGAGCGCGGTTTCGAGGTCAGGTCCCGGGAATATCGACGCGGTATGCCCATCCGTGCCCATACCCAGCCAGACAAGATCAGGTGGCCAATGCAGGTCCGCAAGCCGGGCGTTTGCTGCACCTCCGGCCAATTTATAGTCCGCCGCATCGCTGGTGATCGGCAAAACACGCGCGCCTTTCGGGATGAATATCTTCGCAATCATCGCCACATTCGACAGCGCATTGTCGACTGGAACCAACCGGTCATCGGTGGGAATGATTTTGACACTTTTCCAGCGGATATTGGCCTGTGCCAGCTTTTCCAAAATAGGCTTTGGTGTCGAACCGCCGGGGAACGCAACCAACGCTTGGCCACGGGCATCAAGTGCACTTTCGATGATGAAGCTAACGTCGCCGACAACAGCGTCGATCATATCTTCTGCTGCGTCAAAGTCCCACCATTCAATTTCTTCGGCCATGTGCCTTGCGTCTCCGTTAGTTGCGTAATGCCGATGCTGCCCGCGCTGCAGATTCTATCGCGGCAACATCAGGAACGCCTTTACCAACAAGCCAGCTTCCACCAACACATAAAATTTCGGGAACCGCGAGCCAGTCTGCCGCCGTTTCCTGTTTGATGCCGCCGGTCGGGCAGAATTTGCACTGACCAAAGGGGCCGATAAGCGATTTCAGCGCAGGAAGACCGCCATTTGCTTCCGCCGGGAAGAATTTGAAATGCGTCAGGCCCAGATCAAGTCCGCGCATGATATCGCCCGCGCTTGCGACGCCGGGCAGGAACGGAATATTCTTGGCAATAGCGGCTTTGCCCAAATTGTCGGTCAGGCCAGGCGAAACGATAAACTCCGCGCCAGCCGCGATTGCGCTGTCGAGGCCTGCCACATCAACGATTGTACCCGCGCCAACAATTGCGCCGGGCACTTTCTTCATTTCGGCAATGGCGTCCAATGCAGCGGATGTGCGCAACGTGACCTCTAGCACCGGCAAACCACCCGCAACCAATGCCTCAGCAATTGCGCGTGCATGTGCCGCATCTTCAATCACCAGAACGGGGATAACGGGCGCGGTGCGCATGATTTTTTCAACGGGCGACATTGGCTATTCTTTCTCGATATATTGCTGGGCATAGGCCGCCGCTGCGCCGAAAAGGCCGGGCTGCGGATGGGTGATCAGTTTAACGGGAATTGAGGCCATCAATCCTTCAAAGCGGCCTTTGGCGCGGAAACGTTCGGCAAAGCCTGAACGAACAAGACTATCCTTGATACGCAACCCAAGTCCGCCTGCGATGACGACCCCTGCAAAGCCGCCCTGAGCCAGCGTGATGTCACCGGCAACGCTGCCCAGAGACAGGCAAAAACGGTCAACAGCCGCCGCCGCAAGGCTATCCTCACCGGACATGCCCATTTGCCAGAGCGTCTTGTCATCATATTGCTGAACCGCGCGGCCTTCGATAGCGGCCAGCGTTTCGTAGAGATCAACCAAGCCCGGCCCCGACACGACCCGTTCAATCGAAACCCTGCGGTAGCGTTTGCGCAAGCGCGCCAAAACGGCATCTTCAATGGCATCGAGCGGGGCAAAATCGATATGCCCACCTTCGGTCGCTTGCACATGATAGACGCCGCCGGCGCGCGCGACATGTGCGACGCCAAGACCGGTTCCCGGGCCAATGATGCTCAGCGTCCCTTCAGGTGCAAACGCCTGCTCAGGGCCAGTCAAATGATGGAAATGCTCTGGCCCCGCTTGCGCAACTGCATGGCCAACAGCGCCGAAATCATTGACGATCACGAAGGTATCGACATTCAGCTTTTCACAGACCATCGACCGGCGAATAATCCACGGATTGTTGGTGAGCTTAATGACATCAGCGTCAACGGGTCCCGCAATGGCAATGGCGGTTGCGCGCGGAAGCGGCGCTCCGTTCATCCGCTGAAATTCCTGCCACGCGGTTTGGAAACTGGCATGCTCTGCTGTCTTCAGCGTTACCGCCTCACCAAGGTTGACGACC
>Ga0315909_10010165_pt1 | contig 10073 bp, 9 predicted proteins | sample LakEriMetagenome_11_FD_203527 | JGI IMG/M metagenome (GOLD analysis project Ga0315909, IMG submission 203527) | Freshwater fungal communities from buoy surface, Lake Erie, Ohio, United States - Buoy 2 MA125 | ecosystem: Environmental > Aquatic > Freshwater > Lake | place: USA: Lake Erie, Ohio...
AATGTTCAGGGCCTACTCCTGGGTAATCGAGCCCTGCAGAAATTGAGTGCGATTCCAATGTTTGACCATCTTCATCCTGAAGTAGATAACTCTTAGCGCCATGTAAGACTCCAGGGCGACCCATGCTGAGCGTTGCCGCGTGACGAAGTGTTTCAACACCGTCTCCTGCGGCCTCCATTCCAACAAGCCTTACGCTCTGATCATCAAGGAAAGCGTGAAAAATTCCGATTGCATTTGAGCCACCACCAACGCAAGCGGCCACGACATCTGGCAAGGAACCAAACTGATCGAGCATCTGCTGGCGAGCTTCGATACCAATTACTGAGTGAAAGTCTCTAACCATAGTTGGAAAAGGGTGTGGGCCGGCAACGGTACCAAGTAAATAGTGAGTGTTCTCAACATTCGCAACCCAGTCGCGCAGAGCCTCATTGATGGCATCTTTGAGAGTTCTAGAGCCAGTCACCACTGGAATAACTTCAGCTCCAAGTAATCTCATACGCGCCACATTCAGGGCCTGGCGAATAGTGTCGACTTCCCCCATGTAAACAACGCAGTCCAACCCGAGCAATGCAGCAGCAGTGGCGCTTGCTACTCCGTGCTGGCCAGCACCGGTCTCGGCAATGATTCTGGTTTTACCCATACGCTTTGCCAGCAGTGCTTGTCCAAGGACGTTGTTGATCTTGTGCGAGCCGGTGTGATTGAGATCTTCTCGCTTTAGAAATACTCTAATGTCCCCGACGGAAGCCGCGAACTTCGGCGCTTCCGTGATTATTGAAGGCCTGCCCGTGTAGGTCTTGTGTAAGTTTGCAAGCTCCGCGATGAACGACGGGTCAGATTTGGCATGTTGATAGGTTGCGTCAAGCTCATCCAGTGCACCGATGAGCGATTCAGGCACAAATCTGCCACCGAAGTCCCCGAAGTAGGGGCCAACTTGCTCTGAGAGTTTCTGCGCCATTCTAAAAGTCTAAGCCTTGGCAATTCTAGAAAAGGCCCTGACCAGATTCTCGGCATCCCCAGTGACCAGCGCCTCTCCAACCAGAACACAGTCAGCGCCGGTAGCAGCGTACGACTCGACATCCCCCACTCCACGAACAGCTGACTCGGCAACCTTGATGCATTCTCCAGGCAGAACGTGAACTAGCTCCTCAAACAGGTTTCGATCGGTCTCGAACGTTGTAAGGTCTCGAGCATTAACTCCCACTAACTTGGCACCAATTGATGCGGCGAATTTCACTTCGTCTCGATTGTGGGTTTCAACAAAAGCGGTCATCCCAAGCGATTCAATCAGTGCCTTGAGTCTTATTAGGTCGGCAGGATCAAGCCCTGCTGCGATAAGAAGAACGATGTCCGCCCCGTGAGCCCGCGCTTCAAACACTTGATACTCGTTGGCTATGAAATCCTTACGCAATAGCGGCAGCGATACCGCAGCACGAACCTCATCAAAATCCTGCAGGCTGCCTAGAAACGATCGCTGTTCAGTCAAAACACTAATTGCAGAGGCTCCTGCAGATTCGTAAACACTAGCTAGTGCGCCGGGATCAGCAATAGTTGCCAGGTGTCCCTTGGATGGACTCGCGCGCTTTATCTCTGCGATTACCTTGACAAACTCCCCCGAACCCAAAAGAGTAATGGCATCAATTGCTGGTTTGGCTTTCGAAGCTAACAGTTCAATCTCAGAAAGTGAGATCGATTCTTGACGGGTCTTAGCGTCGGCAATCGCGCCCGCGTAAAGTGACTGAAGCACTTAGTGCTTAGACTTTGATCCGCCGACCCCGTAGCCAGCTTTCTTGAGGAAGAGACCTATTCCCACCCCTGCAACTGCAAGGGCTGCTGAGCCCCAAACCAAAGCGGGGATGTTCAACCAGAAAAATAGAGTGCCAAAAGCAAAAGCGACAATAACGATGATCACTGTGGTCCATGCTGCTACGGAATCCCCGTGGCCTGGCTCAATTTGGTTCTCAGACATAAAATCTCCTCTTGCCTAGTACTTTACCAAATCAGTTGCTACTTCTGTGTCTCCCACAGATCTAGCTCATCGATGATTTCTTCCCTGTTCTGTCTTGTTTTAGACAACTGAGCTTTTGAAATGGCCTTTGTTAGCAAAACAGCCAGGTTCACGGCTATCGAAATGAGGTAACCAACCCATAGATAAGTATCGCCAGCAAATTCGACGAACTCAGCTTGGCTTGAAATTCCAGCAACGCCTGTGATTTCACTGATCTGCACGGCAATTGCATTCTGCAGATTCGACTGCAACCCCACTACAACGTAGAACCCGTGCGCGAGCATAATCGGTACCATCAATCCCGCAATCGCCCTGCCCACAGCTACCGGTGTCAGGACAGATGAGAGCAAAGCAGCTCCCTGGAGTAGCAACAGTGCCGAGATTATTGGAAACACCTGGTATCCAGAGATCTCAAATTTTTGCGCACCCGCTTCTGGAGTAAGTCTAAGATCAAGCCAACTGAGTCCAGCAAAAACAACTAACAATAGAATGCTTACAAGCCATGCGATTGTGACACGCTTTGAATTCATAGCTGATGCCTCTTCATGGTGTTGGCCGCTTGAATTGCTCGCAACGGCGCGGAGGCTTTGTTTAGGGTCTCTTGATTCTCAAGTTCTGCAACACTGTCCAAAACTATTCCAGCGCCTGCTTGAACGTGAGCAACCCCATCTCGAATAACGGCGGTTCTAATGGCAATTGCAAGATCAGCATTTCCCGCGAAATCAAAGTATCCAACTACTCCCCCAAACAATCCTCTGTTGGTTGGCTCGAGCTGTTCGATGATTTCCAAAGCGCGTGGTTTGGGGGCGCCAGATAATGTGCCAGCCGGGAATGTCGCCCGTACCACGTCTACGGCAGACACTCCTTCCCTAGGAACACCTTCCACAGTTGAAACAAGATGCATGATGTGGCTATACCGCTCAACGGTCATAAACTCCGTGACATTTACTGAATTGGCATCGCAAACCTTGAGTAGATCGTTTCTTGCGAGGTCAACGAGCATCAGGTGCTCGGCTTTTTCCTTCGCGTCACCAAGTAGTTCTTCAGCGAGTGCAGTGTCGGCTTCGACATCTGTCCCACGGGGCCTTGATCCGGCAATCGGATGTAGTACTGCTGAGCCAGCTTTTACCCTGACCAATGCCTCAGGTGAAGAACCAACAACAGAAAAAGGTCCATCTTCGTCAAAGAAATTGAGTAGGTACATGTAGGGACTCGGATTGATTGCTCTAAGCATGCGATACACATCCAGCGGAGTCGCGGACACCTCGGAATCGAAGCGTTGGGAGATCACAACTTGGAAAACATCCCCAGCAACTACATGTTGTTTCGCTTTCTTTACAAGTTCAAAAAACTCAAGATCGCTTGTGCGGCGAGAGAAGTCGGGCTCGATCTGTAAGTTCACATCTGCTATAAATGGCACAGTTGGTTTCAATAACTGGTTCTTCATTTCCCTAATTCGTTCAATGGCAAGCTCATACTCGGATTCAGGATCTCGACCTTGCCCCAGGTAAACGTTTGAAACTAGCTTGAGAGAAGATTCCTGGTGGTCAACAACAACCAAGTCTCTGATGACTGCCATAGCCATATCAGGGACTCTCAGCTCTTTGGTCTTTCGAGAGCCAAGTCGCTCAATCTGATGAACCGTGTCCCAACCGAGCAGTCCGACTAAGCCAGAAACTAAGGGTGGAAGTCCAGGAACAGCAGCTGCTTTCCAGCTACCTTGCATAAGCTCCAACGCCTCAAGCTCCGATAACCCATCAAGGTTTTTGTCATTGACAGGTAGAGGCGAGTGGCCTTTTAGGGCTTTCCATTTCACGGCACCATTCGAAGAGACCAGGAAACCATAGTTTTCTACCCCAATGAAACTATACCTTGACCACACCCCGGCTTCGGCGGATTCCAGCAAAAAGCTTCCAGGTTTCGAAGATGCCAACTTTTCAAAGATTGTCAATGGTGTTTCAGTTCCAGAAAACACTGATTCGACAATCGGAATCACCTGGAAAGACTTGGAGTGTTCAACAAACTCAACTTTTGAAATCACTTTGGCTCCAGGTCTTGGGTGTTATTGGAAAAGACTTTGTTCTGTGTGGCAGTAATTTCCGGCGGATTCATTCTTCAAAGCGTAATAGCCAGCAACCGGAGCCGGTCAATTTCGGAATTTCGATTTTGAGCCTTAAACACTGCAGTGCCAGCAACAAATGTGTCTGCCCCAGCACTTGAAAGCTCTGCGATGTTATCTGCAGTCACTCCCCCGTCGACCTGAATTGAAAGTATCAGGCCTTTACTGGCAGCGTAATCAAAAGCCTCCGTGACCTTAGATACTGTGCTTTGAATGAGAGATTGGCCACCAAAGCCAGGCTCGACAGTCATTATCAACAGCATGTCAAGATCCTCGACAAGCTGAGATACCTCAGAAAATGATGTTCCGGGCTTAATAGACATGGCTGCTTTTGCTCCGGCCTTGCGAATCTCAGAAATTGCCAATCTAGGATCAGTAGCAGCCTCATAGTGGAAAGTCACCGAACCTGCGTACTGCGCATACTGACTGACCCACTTCTCGGGTTCCTCAATCATCAAGTGAACATCCAGCGGAACGCTGGTGACCTCTGAGATTCTCTTGACTACGGGAACTCCAAGTGTCAGGTTCGGCACGAAGTGCCCATCCATGACGTCTACGTGAATCAGATCTGCATGGCTAATTGATGCAAGTTCGGCTTCGAGATTTGCAAAATCAGCACTCAGAATACTAGGAGCTATTCGGGCCTTCATGAGTTCAGTTTATCGACTTACGCAATAAAGCAAGAAACATGGCATCTGTGCCATGAACATGAGGCCAAAGTTGTGCGGTGCGAAGAGATTCATTCAAATTTAGAGATTGATTAATTGAATTGAGAATCGCGTTGGCATTGAGTAACTCGAGTTCTCCCTTGAATCTTCCTTCGGCCCAAGCTACTTGTCCGGTTGTTTCAGAAAGATGGGGAGAACAAGTCACGTACCCCAAAACCCCTCCCGGTTCTAGCGCGTCCCAGGCGCTTTGAATCAATTCACGTTGCAGTTTCACTAGATCAACTAAATCATCGGTACTTCTTCGCCACCTCGATTCAGGTCTTCGCCTAAGAGCGCCAAGACCTGTGCAGGGAGCATCAAGCAAAATTCTTGAGAACTTTTGTGCTCCTTGTCCAAGACTTCGTGCGTCTGAAGTCATTACTTCAAAATCGCCCAGCGGCTTAAGAGCGTTGATCACGAGCTTCGCCCTGTGATCCGAAACTTCATTAGAGACAAATCTCTGACCTGACTCTAAAGACATGGCGGCAAGGATTGCTGCTTTGCCGCCTGGCCCAGCGCACATATCAAGCCAGTTATCATCAGCTACTTCAACTGGGGCTGCAGCTAGAGCAAGCGTGACCAACTGAGAGCCTTGATCTTGGACTCGAGCAAATCCCCTGTTCACCAGTTCAATGTTTGCGGGATTCCCGGAAATTTCCACTCCAATAGGTGATCTTTTTTGAGCTTGTTGTTCCTTGTCAAAGTCATCGGGGGTGCAAAAGCCAGGTAAAGCAGCAAGTGAAACCTTGGGTGCCAAATTATTGCTAGCGAGTAGATCCTCTAACTCTCCATCAACACCGCGAGAAGCCAGAGCAGTTTTGAACGCCTGCACAATCCAAATTGGGTGAGAATACTGAATGGAAAGAGAATCCAATTCAGACAGGCCCTTAGTCACAGAGTCGATCCAATCGTCCTTATCCCTTAAGGCGATCTTCCGAAGCACTGCATTTACGAACCCTACAGAGCCTTTACTCGCTTTTGCTTTTGCTAGATTGACGCTCTCATTAATTGCAGCATGCGTAGGCACCCTCATTTCTAGAAGCTGATGCACTCCTAGCACCATGACAATTTGAGCTTCTGGCTCGATGTCATCGATCTTTCTCGAGGAAGCTGCTTCGAGGATTTTCTCGTATAACAACCAGTTCCGAATTGTGCCAAATGCTAGCTCTTGGACAAACGCCGCGTTGCGAGAGTCGAGCTTTGCCCTGGAGATGAGTGTTGGCAATAGAAGGTTTGCATAGGCGTCATCCGACTGAACTCTGTTGAGAAGATCAAAAGCAACTTCTCTACTCACGTTAACGTCAACGAATCTCGACGCAGTCCTCTGAACCAATCGGCTCCCGCCATCGGCTTCTTGCCAGCAGGCTGTACTGTTCGTAGAACGACTGCCACATCTAACGAACCAACGAGAAGTTCGCCGTCAACTAAAGAAGCCACACCCACTGGCAAACCTGCGATCTCTGAGATCGCAGATTCCAAGACACGAATGGGTTGCAATTCAAATTCGAACCAAGCAACTGGCTCAGGGTTCATGGCCCGAACCAAGTTCACAATCTTTGAAGCTGGAGTACCGAACTCAATTCTCGCCATTGCGCGAGAAATTTTGCGAGTCAAGGGATGCTTTGAAACTCTGTCCTGTGTGGTTTTTACCCCAAGCCGGCTCTCAAGATTTTCCAATGTGTCCATCAGAAGATCTGAACCCACAAGGGTTAAGTCCTCAAGAACTGAACCCGCACTTGCATCAGGAGCGATTTGAACTGTTGCCTGCGCAACAATAGGTCCACTATCCACCCCTTCATCGAGTTGGAAAACCGTGACGCCGGTTGTTGAATCCCCTTCCAACAGCGCTTGCTGCACCGGAGAAGCTCCTGGGTATTTTGGCAGTAGTGAGTAGTGAACGTTTAGCCAACCATGAGCTGGTATCTCTAGCAGATCCCGTTTGAGAATAGAGCCGTAGGCAACAATAATGCCAAGATCTGGTTCCAAACCAGCAAGCCATTCGCTTGTACGTGAGTCGGGAAGATTTGACTTGTGTAAAGGCAATCCGTGTTCGCTAGCAACGAGCGCTACATTAGATTCGGTCAGCGTTCCACTTCTCCCAGTAGGCGCGTCAATTCGTGTCAGCACACCAACCACTTCATGATTAGCTTCCAGAAGTGCTTCTAAGGTTTTGGCCGCATTGGCTGGCGTACCCGCAAAAATAATTCTCAAGTGATCTCCAAAATCAGACTACTTCAGAGTCGTTCATCTTCACGGTAATAGCCCTGGCGCTTCTGCCTGAACTTGAGGTTCGAAGCTTGCCTGCGCTGATTCGCGCCACTTCAACCTTGAGCAACTTCGCGAGTTGTAGACCGAATGAATATGGGTATTTGAATATCAATCTCCATTGCTGCCCATTAGAACTTACCTCTAACGGCGCCGGCCCAATTCTGGCAACAGAGGGCTCCTTAGCAAGAATCTCCGAGAGCTCCGAAAGTAGTGAAACCTCTGCCGTGATACTTCCCAACCGAAGAGCTGGAGGAAGACTGAGTTCCTGTCGGGACTTGTACTCATTCTCGGCAATCTTCTGATGGTTCCAAAGTGAAAACAGTTGAGATAACTCTCCTGACACTCCAACAAGAACACTCGGGGCTTTAGGTCCAGATTTTGCAACCGCATTAGACCAAGAGCGCACTGCTTCTTCCTGAGCACGAAGGTTCTGCCTCGAAAGAGCCACCTTGGCATCAAGAAGCACAACGGCACTGTAACCACCAGCTACATAAGGTTCAGCACCAGCTGTTGCAACCACGAGAGTGCGAGCTCGAGCAATGTTGGTGGTACGAACTTGACCAGTTGATTCAATTACCCGCGCAGAGGGGAAAGCACGGCCTAGCTCCGCCGCAGTTCGAGTCGATCCAGCCCTTCCAAGGGCGAGATCTGAACCGCCGCAAGAACACTTGTAGTTGATTTGGAATGCATTGCACCACCGACACTTTTTTGCTCCTGAAGAATCGATCCATAGCGGCCCCTGGCACTCACCACACCTAGCTGGTTCATCGCAGGACTTGCAGTACATCGCAGTGCTATCACCTAAGGAAGAAACTTGCACCAGAACTGGGCCAAGTTCTAAACCAGCCTTGATTGCTGAATAGGCGTGCGAATCAACTCGGAGTCCAGGTTCTGAATTTGAAATACGCGGGGTGGCAAAAGGTCTAGTTCTATCCGTAAGAAAACCAGAGTCAATTAGCCGTTTCATGTCACTTGAGATTGAGTGTGAAGCAAAGACCAGGGAGCAGTCTTCGATCGATTGACGCACCAGTGCAACATCGCGTGTGTGTAGATATGGCGACGATTGATCAGAAAAACTTCGGTCAGCTTCATCAAAAACCAGAATGCTGCCAAGGTTGTGAGCCGGGGCAAACGCTGCGGCCCGAGACCCAACTACAATTCGAGGCCTTTCTTCAAGTGCGCTTAGGAAACCCAAGTACTGCTTTGATTTAACTTGTTCCTGTGAATAGTTGGAAACGTGCTCGGATAGTCCCGAGATTGCCAGTCCCCGCATGATTACTTCATGCTCCCGGTAATCAGGTACAAGAATCAAAGTTGATTTGCCTAGCTGCAGATTCGCACCTGCAAGCAAAACGAAGGTTCGAACCCAAGCCGGAGTGTCGGCATCACCTTGACCGAGGACAAGCTCTACTTGACGGGGCTCTGCCAGAACAAAAGATCTTTGCCCGGCGGCAAGAATTGCCTCCGTATCATCATCAAGAGAACCAGCAGGGATCGAATTGGGCATCTCAGCTTTGGCAACAGCTTGCAGGTGCTGTGCGAAAGCCTTGGGCATATGAGGTTGAATCGCGAGTTTTAGAACATCACCAAGAGTAGAAGCTGATCGCTCTGCTAACTGCTGGCACAATTTGAAAATGTTTGCTGTGAGTGTTTTCGAAGGACCAACAACATCAAGAACCTCACTGAGCCGGCCTGAAAACTCCGACTCTTTTGGGAATTCAACTATGAATGCATCGAGAGGTTTTTTAGATCTTCCAAATATGACTCTGACGCGAGAACCTATTTCCGCTTGCTGAGTTAGATTGTCTGGCACAAGGTAGTCAAACAGCCGGTCAAGTTGAGGAAGATTTGACTGGATAGCCAGCTTCGCTATCTTTGGCATCTAGAGCTTCAGTGCGGATCGCAACGCATCGACGCGATCGAGTTTCTCCCAGCCAAACTCCGGCAGTTCCCTTCCGAAGTGACCATATGCGGCGGTTTTTGAGTAGATAGGTCGTAATAGGTCTAATTGTTCAACGATTGCACGTGGTCTGAGATCAAAAATGTCTCTAATTGCTTTTTCAATCAGTGAAGTTTCAACCTTTTCGGTTCCAAAAGTTTCAAGATAGATTCCCACCGGGTTTGCCACGCCAATTGCATAGGCCACTTGAACTTCTGCTCTATCGGCTGCCCCTGATGCAACTACGTTCTTGGCAACCCAACGCATCGCATAGGCAGCAGAGCGATCAACTTTTGATGGATCCTTCCCACTGAAAGCTCCACCTCCGTGTCTTGCAGCTCCACCGTAGGTGTCGACAATAATCTTTCGTCCCGTAAGGCCAGCGTCTCCCTGAGGTCCACCGACCACAAACTTTCCAGTTGGGTTTATGAAGAACTTTGCCTTTGAGAAATCAAGACCAGATTGCTCAAGAATCGGATTTATCACATGAGTCCTAATGGCCTCGTGAATGTCGTCCTGGGAAACACCATCATCGTGCTGACTGGAGACGACAACGGCTTCAATCGTCTTTGGTGTAGAACCATCAAAACCTACTGTGACTTGAGTTTTCCCATCTGGACGAAGAAATGCCACTTCACCGGATTTTCGAACACTGGCGAGTTTTTCCGCTAGGCGGTGCGAAAGAGCGATTGCTGTTGGCATGTACGTAGGAGTCTCGTTGCTGGCGTATCCGAACATGATGCCTTGATCCCCAGCCCCCTGAGCTTCAAACCGATCTGTAGAGCCTTGTGAGCGTACCTCAAATCCAGAGTCAACCCCCTGGGCAATATCAGGTGACTGTTGACCTATCGAAACAGATACTCCGCAACTTTTTCCATCGAAGCCAATCTTTGAAGAGTTGTATCCGATAGCTAGAACAGTTTCTCTAACAATTGACGGGATCTCGACGTAGCCGGAAGTTGAGACTTCACCTGCGACGTGCACTAAACCGGTAGTCACCATTGTTTCTACAGCAACGCGAGCATCCTTGTCTTA
>Ga0315909_10010167_pt1 | contig 10072 bp, 10 predicted proteins | sample LakEriMetagenome_11_FD_203527 | JGI IMG/M metagenome (GOLD analysis project Ga0315909, IMG submission 203527) | Freshwater fungal communities from buoy surface, Lake Erie, Ohio, United States - Buoy 2 MA125 | ecosystem: Environmental > Aquatic > Freshwater > Lake | place: USA: Lake Erie, Ohio...
CTTCTTCAACCACCTCCTGGATTTCAGGTGAACTAGCTGTTACTATAGCCTTGTCACTTTCCCTGTTACGTATAGCCAGGCTAGTGATAGCAGCCATGGTTAAGATGATAGCCAGCGGATCAAACACGGCAACTAGCAGCAATATCATCCAACTGACTGCTTGTTCTAACAGGGATTTATCGGTCGCACCATAGAGTAGCTCGGCCACGAATTTGATAGGACCCACTTCAGCTTCTAGCTTGCGACCCTCAGTTTCTAGTGCATACTTTTCTTCCGTGAGCTGGGTAATCTTAGTGTTAGCTGCTTCTATCTTAGGATACTCTACAGCCACTATCGCGCTGACGTCTACTGATTGTTCAGCTAGTCCTATCTTGGCGCGGAATTTCGCTATCAACTCATTGCTGTTAGCGATCTCTGCTTCTGCGACCGTTCTTATCCTCTTGATTTCTTCTCGGGCAGTATCGATCACAGGTGATATCAACTTGGCCTGTTGATCGTTGACTTTCTGTGCCAGTTTATCTTTCTTGGCTATGTTGCTGGCCCTATATTGTGCAATCAGCACAGAAGTCTTGTTACCCAGCTTGCCATCCACAGGGGAACCTACTAGCCCCTGTGCCATCTTGATATCACCGGCTGTTAGATACTGATCTAATTTGGTCAGATTCTCATCTATGGTCTTGATCTGGTCTTCGTAGATGGTGACTGATCCACCTAGGCGTGCTTCTTCTTTGGAGATGATCGAATTCTGTTCCGCGATAGCAGGTTGGATCCTGAGATTTACCCCTGCGATCCGTTCTTGCTCTTTATCTATCTGTTCCTGAATGTTGGTGTCACTGCTGGTGCCTTTGGTCTCAGCAGCTTTGATCTTAGCCTCGGATCTAGCTATGAGATCATTTTGCCGTGCGATCTCAGAGACGATGCGTTCTATCTTGGCTGTACCTTCGGTAGCAGCAGCGGTTTGTTCTACATGGGCCTTGCTCAAGAAACCAAAGATGCCTATGCTGGTTATCAACATCAATACTGCTACAGCAGGCACTAGATATAGTTTGATCCACCAATTAGCTTGCTTCCAATATAGCTTTAACCAAACAGCACCGGTTAGCTTGCCAGATTCCAGCACACCACCCATGATCACCACAGGCCAGAAAGCAGCAGCAAATATCGCAGTGAGACCAACTATGCTATAATAGGCGGCGACCGCTGAGATCGCTATGGCGATGAATAATGTGAAGTAATCGAATATCCGCATAGATATATTTAACGTTTCCTCTGACTCTTATTATAACAGCACAGTAGCTATCATCCTAAATCATATATGGATTTGAGATTTTCCAACAGGTGATCGGCGACTTTCTGATGCCCTAGTTCAAGCGGATGCCCCCTAGGACCAATAGGGGATGGATACGCCCATTCTACCATACCTTGATCGGGCCATCCTACGAACAAAGTCTTATCTATCCTATCAATCAATGATCTGAATTTTTTCTTGTATCTGTCATACTGATGATAGTTATCAAACGCATTGAAAAAAAGATATTTTATATGTTTGCCTCTGAGATATTCTTGTAATAATATTACCTGTGTTAACCATCTAGAGTATAACCATTCATCGTCGGCGTGTACCAAGATGAAATCTGAAACTTCTTTCCTGCGTCCAATTTGTTTAGTACTTGGTAATGTGCTAAAGAGACCAACATCATCAACAAACTCTAATCTTAGATAAGATGTCCAACAAACAATAACCAGATCAGGATCGGGTCTATCTGGTGGTCCTTGTAGATCTTGTAAGATCAAATCTCTGAGTATGGTATCATTGCTGTAAGCTGGGCGTCCTAGGTTGATTAGATCAGTCCCTAGTTTTTTTGCTACTAATGTAGGCCAGGATTGACCAGCAGGATCAGGCAACTCCTCTCCGTAAGTGAAACTACACCCATGGGTGATGATGCGAGGTACTGTTGCCAATTATAGTTTCTCACCAGCTTCGAACCCCCGGAATCGCAGGAATCGCGGGAATCTCAAGCTGTAAGTACCATCTTGATTTTGTGTCACTGCATCAGCTTTTACTTCCACGGTCTGGCCCACCAAAACATCGCGACTATCCCAAAAACTACCACGCTGGGCATCAGATAAGCCACTACCAACGTTAACCCGGATGCGTTTTCCATTATCAGTTCCTTCACACACCAACGCACCTAATCGACCTTCGTTGCGACCAGTGCCTGCTTCAGTATCTATCACTTCTAAATCAACAGTGATATTAGGTTTGATCTTTAACCAAGCTGAGGTCCGCTTGCACTCATATGGAGCATCTGCATCCTTGACCATCACACCTTCTAGACCCAATCGTGCAGCTTCATCTCGCATGTCATCTAGCGTGTTCTGCCCGATCTCATCGTTGAGATTTACTTTGGTATATTCAAGTCGCTTCACGTTTTTACAATCTGCGAAATGTCTAAACAGATCCTTGAGTGCTCGAGACCTTTCTATCTGCGTCCGAGGATCAAACTTTGCGTTAAAATGATGCAACGGAATAGCATCAAACACATTGAAAACTGCATCGCTGGCATTAGCATCGCTTTTACGATGCACTTGCGTCATGAGTTCCTGGAACGACTGTGATGTGATCTCACCATCTAACATCCAGTCTCCCTCGATGTTAGTTGCTGCTTTAGATAACTGATCCACGATGTGAGGGAAATTATCAAAAAGTTTACCGTTGCGGCTAAACAATGAGACTAAACGATCCCGGTGCGGCAGTGGTCTTGGCTTCATCGTCATGCTCCGAGATACACTCTGTATCACTGCAATTACCCTAACACCATCTAGCTTATAATCAAGTATCTTCTCGCCGCGCAGCTTAGTCTCATGGTCAGCAGCATCTTTGGCTAATTGGCATTGGAATAATGCAACAGTGCCTGGACGCACCTTGTTAATGGTAGTCTCGGTCACTCCGCAGCGCAGATCTTTGATCAGTATCCGTCGATACCAATTGTTCCATTGGTCCTTGGTCGAATGTTCCATCATTTTTTCGATCAGTTCCTGTACAGCATTGCCGGTGACGCTGCGACCAACCAATCCGGTCAATGCTATTGCAAATGTTTCAAATACTAAACCTGCACCGTCTGCACCAGTCTTGATAGGAACTGCTTTAACGCCAAATGTGATCATCGGATCTAGTGCAAATTTGCAACCTTCCCAAAACTCTGCATCGTGCGGTGCTTGTAGCAATACCGCAGTCAGCACTGATTCCTTGAACTTGCGGCTGTTATCTGATTCTAGTTGCTTGATAATTTCCCATGGCTGCATCATACGATCACCTGTTTTTTTGTGTTTGCTCTGTCGCTGAAAATCTTTGTGCCAAGCTTGCGTATCGTGTCTGCGGCATTTTGCGGAGCATCTTCAAACATCTGCTTAACATCATCTTCGCCGATGTTGTCATCAACTTTGATGCTGTAGATCTCATAATGACGTTGATTGTTTACTCGTGCTCGGAGTAATAACCTCATTAACAGACTACCAAAAACATTAGATTTTTTGCCCACTAGGCGATTAAATGTATCTTCGCTAGATAATGCGCTGGCATCAATGACTGATTCTACCCCAGTCATGTCCCACATCACTATAAATGTCTTGTGATTGCTCGTGGTATTCATCTAATCCTCGCAGGAAATCGTTGATGTCATTGAGTGAGATGTCAGCGATGCGCTTAGCGTCACTGACTGTGAGAATGTAGTCGATGAGCCAAACTGGCATATCTTCGTAGCTTGTGAATCTCTGTTTCATGTTTATATATTAACACAGGATAGGAGGCTGTCAACCGAATTAATATTGGACCCATTGGCACTGGGTACGCTGCACCATGATCCATTGCCCACGATAACCGTCCCATTCCTGCACCCACCGATTATAGCATTGCTGCTGCATCTGAGGCTGTTGGTTATAATTCTGTTGGTTGTTCAGTGAACCAATCATGCCACCGATGATCAGGCCGCCGATCAATGGACCGGCCCAATCATTATTAGTATTATATCGGTGATGTTGATGGTAATGGTGCCTGCGATGACGCTCGCTAGCTTGTACTGCTGTAGTCAGTAACAATATCGCGGCAAGTGCTAGTGCGATCTTTTTCATAGTCATCTCCTATTGGAGTATTTAACGTTGGTAGGGGATACCGGACTTGAACCGATAACCTGCGGATTATGAGTCCGACGCTCTCACCAAATTGAGCTAATCCCCCATCTCCAACGTATGTATAGTTATACAGCCTTTATATCGTTTGTCAACCGCTTTTTCACCATCTTATGGATGCCCGGATTTACACGCAAAACGTGGGGCATCATCTCATTTCGAATGTAATTTCGGGTAAATTTGGTGTCCAAATTGGACAGATCTTCGATCCAGGGGACATTGTGATTAACACACCAATCGACCAAATCCTGCTTACGGGTAGCCAGGAATGGGCGGATCACGTTGCCCCGGACAATCTGTGGTAGCTTTGCTGTGCCATGCATACTAGACCAAACCCAAGTTTCTACTGCATCATCTAGGTGATGAGCTGTTACCACTGGATGTCCAATGCTGTCAAGGAACTTGTAGCGTTCATTGCGCCAGTGTTCTTCTTGGCTAAGACTGTTTAATTTGAGCTTGCTGATAGTAGCTGACACTAACCCAATGTCATTATCCTTGCAGTAATCATAAAGGAACTCCCAAGCTAGCATGCTGGCTTCGGTTCCATGGTTAAAGAAAGCAGCAGTTACTTTATGATTATGTCCAAGGAAATTTAATGCAGCCATAGAATCTACCCCACCCGAACAAGCTACATAAACCGTCTTGGGTACTTTATGGATTAGTTTGATCATCGGATTCTCATGTGAATTAAAGTGGGCCCGTTCTGTTTCTAGGTGGAACCCATACCCAAGGTGTTATGCGGCTAACGCATAGTCCTGTGAAACGAAATTATCGTTTGCATTTAGTGTTTTGCCTTTGTCTCGATCTTGTCTTTATTGCACCTGTCGATCCCAACTCACCCCCATCAAAAAGAAGCTATGTGCATTTTAGTCTGTTTAATTAGTTTTGAATATCTAACAAATAATGCATTGTTATACAACCTAATTACAAAACCAACGTGGTTTGAAGACAATGGATAAAAATTTATCCCATTTTTTATCTTTTGACCTTCGTCTCTCACATATATCATATATAACTTCTTTTTGGTGGAAGTGGGGGGTTTCGAACCCCCGTCCAGTTTGCCTATTCTACTAGATGTCAACGACATCAGCATATTATTTATAAGCTCAGTTTGCAGTGCAGTCAATCTTAGATTGCCAAGCAGACTCGAATCCTTCTTCCCTGTAGCAAGCTTCATGATTACCCCATATCCTGCGGAAGTAGCTTTCTGATATGCTTGCTATCTCTGAGTCGGACCACGAATCTGGGATCAGATGTCCTTTGATGATCCAAAACAATCTGTTGGCTTCTTTGATTTCAATGTCTGTCATTGACCTATTTATGAACTTCACATGTTTAACAAACTGTACATGGTCAATGATTGTTCTAATTCTTCCTGACAGATCTTAAACTCTTTATGGAGTTTTTGATATTGATTGGTGAGTTTGCGTTTTTGCCTGCAGACCACTTCCTCAAACATCAATCTCTTGGCTAATTTTTCCCAATTTTCTCGCATGATCATCATGCTACGATATGACTCATAATCTTTGTACTGAGAATTCAACAGATTATAAATCCGTTGGTAATCAAGTCTAAATTGGTCTAAGTCAAATAATTCAAATAATTCCATAAATCCATATTAGCATATGTATGTCTGTTGTCAATCAACTTTGCTGAGATTAGCCAATATCGTCCTGCTCACACTAGGCATTCCAAATATGTCTTTGGTATCACCCATTAGCAATCCAAACGTGTTAGCTATCTCAGATATCATGGTCATCTGCAACACCGCTACTAGTTTCTTTATGTCGATACCGATCTGAGTGAGATATGCTTTGGTAGCATCCGAAGGATAAGTGTTGTATTCCGTCTGCATGTCATGCAGCTTTTCTTCTTCTAGGAATGCTGTGATTAGCTCAACCGCAGGACCTAGCACGAATCCTTCCTTGTTAGGCTCGACTGTGAACAGATTTAGATTGTATATCCCTAAGATGGGATCTACCGTGTCGTATGCTAACACACCTACATCAGTTAACACGATCGTGTCGTCAGCGACAAACATCAAGCTGTCTAATATGTCTCGCAGAGATCTTTCCTTGTTGTCTAGCAACAATGAACGCATACGCTGCAATCGGCGCTCGTAGTATGCATCGCGTGTGATAGCTTCTGGATCCTGTAGCTGTAGATATATGTCAGCTGCTCTCCCTGGATCACCGCTCCATATACCTGTGCGTTCAGGAAATGGTTGTAGTCCATTTGGTCGGGTGTTGCTGAATTCGCTGAGCAAACGGTTCTCGCCTGTGCAAGCTATACCAAGTGATTCTGCTCTATCTTTGTTGCGGCTCTGTATCATCACAGCCTTGATCCGTTGACCATGATAATCATCTGTCACGATCCTATTGATGAAATCAGACTCGCGACCAAACCCAGTCTTCTTGCCATGATCCTCGAGTGCTGTGGCAAAGTTCCACAGGTCGCTAGTACTGGCTGTTAATCGGATGTTGCCATTGTCATAGATGATTTCGATCAACGAACCGCTGCCAGGTGCTGTGCCAAATGTCACTGAATTTGCGGTAGTGCTTACGGTAAACTCAGACTTGAATTGATAAACACCGTCGATGTAGACGTCAACGGTAGTGGCTGATTGGAAACTTCCAACCACTGTGAACACTAACGTGGATCCGTCCCCATTGAAATTCTCAACTGATTTATTGTCAGTGCCGATAGCTATGCCGTACTGCTGCCTGAGGTATTGTTCCTTGTAAAGCTGTCCTACCGACTCGTTGTGATAGTTTTGTATATCATAAAGGGCGATCGCATCATCATCAGTAGCATTGGTGTTAACTACATCCATCTCCGTGACTATCGCATCATTGATATCAGTCACAGCATCGTCGAGATAATAATAGGTTCCAAAAGCATACCCGCCTGTGCTAGGAACGATTATGTCAGAAACGGAAGTGTAAGCGCCGTCGAGAGTGTCTTGCAACAGCACTAACAGATCTTTGAGATCATCAGTTACAGTGCTGTTCCACAGCGATTCTTGCTTGGTTGTTATTTCAGTCAATGTCTTGGTATGTGTGTAGCCTGCTGCTGTTCCCAAGAAATCAGCAACGGTCAGATCGCCATTGCCGCTGTATCCACTGACTGGTGATAGCTTGCCTTGTATGCTATCCAGTTCTTCTAGAGATGTGGGCAGCTCCAACGCATTCAATTCAGTTGCATCATAGAGCGTTTCCATGCTAACGAACAATCGTCCTAGTTCAGCAAGAGACTGCACATTGCCTATTCCGCACATCGCAAGCTGTGGGGCGATCTCGTTTAGATCAAGGAACTCGTTGGATTCAGCACTGCGGGGGAATAGTATCGCAGGATCACATAGTTCACCTAGATTAGACAGCCTATATTCCCTGTTTATTTCCAGGGCTATCAATGCAGAATCTATCGCAGCTTCATCTGTGATAGCGCTCAGTATATCATAGGCAATGTCATCGCTTTCAAAAGTGTTGATGTCTCGCACAGTGAGGCCGATCTGATGTATGGCCTGCAAAACACCTGTTTCATAACCAACACCTACCATGATTATCTGGCTGCAAATCTGTCCTGCTGTACCGATTCGGAATAGATCAGTCATGTCTGCTAGGTAGCCTAGCTCACTGAGGTCGCTTCCTAATGCATTTAAGTCATTGGTTATCGATCCAAAGCCTTGCGTGATCATCGCATTGTAGTTTCGATGTATGCTCGCAAAAGGAGCCATTGGTTCGTCATTGACCAACACCGGAAGGGTTTCTGACAATGGTCCGATCAAGGTCTTGACCTTAGAACCGCCCATCTCTCTGATGTCCATGTTGTGGTAACCGCCCAACAAGGTCGTTGATGTGCCAGCACTTATAGCTGCTGCGTTTAACACTAGATTAACAGCCGATGTGCCAAATAACTTGTTTACACTTTGGTCCACTGCCCGACCTAATCCGATAGCAGCGCCAGCGGCGCCTTGTGCTAAATTGAACGCTGCTGTGAAACTTGGTATGTGTCCTAATATCTGGTTAGCTACTCCGCTGACAGCTTGACCGATGAAAGGTATGTTTACTCCCAGTGCTTGGCTGATAGCGGGACTGATTGAACCTAGTAATCCTGATATAGGAGATCCATGGCCTAGCGCAGCCACAGCTTGGCCTATCCCTGGAGCTATCGTATTCAATACATCTCGACCCACAGTTGAACTCACTATGCTGCCAATACCGCCAGCTAATCCACCTGTCACTGAATTTAATCCTTGTGAAACTAAACCAGCTGTACCACCATTGATCAAATTGACCGCGGTAGTGAACGCGGGAGGGATAGCTAATCCAGCAGCACCAGCTAGACTAGCAAACGCTCCTAAGACGCCTGCGCCAACTGGACTACATCCCCCGCCTCCGCCAGTTCCACCCGGCGGGGTACAATTTGTGTTAGCTGTCTTGGCTCTTTCGTCGATCGGCCGTTCGGGATCACCTGGCGAACTAGGAGTGCCGCTGGTTCCATCTGAGATCAGGGTAGGGTCAATAATAGGAACTAACCCTGATTCAGCATCAGCCATGCCTTGTACGGCTCCCGATGCTAACCAACCAGGCGCAGTATCTCGGCTTCCGCTCGATCCCCAAGGAAAGGCTTTCTGTCCTATTCCCTGTCGCCAGCCCGATTGATCAAGATGCATGAAGCTATCATATCCACCAAGGCCAACTGCTATTCCACGACTGCTATTGTAAGCAGTGAATGCTCTTGCTACCCGTTGATACTCGTTGGGATTAGTCAGAGGAGTAGTGAGCTTGCCATTATAGAATAATTGTATATCTGCTGCATCACCATTGGGATGGTTTTGTGTACCACTGGCTCGCTCATCTTGCCCACCATGGGGTGTAATCCTGGCTTTCCACCCGGGCCCCAAGGTCCCAACCGCCGTATCAATGCCGTTGATTAAATCTTGTTTAGGCGCATTACCATTGGGTATCTCAACATTTCCAGTCGTGCCACCAGGTGTAAAATTAGCATTAGAGGGACTGATCCCCGAACATGTGTTAGAACCGCTCATTTATCCACCTACTATGAATGTTGGACTGCCTGTAACCCTTGGATGCCCGCAACTGTCGATATCTCCAACAACATTAACTCTAATACCATTGATGATATATTCCTGCTTGCCTAACATTGTAACTGCGTGGCAATGTATAGGTATCCTAGGGCAGGGAAAATGCGGGGAGACCGGAGTCCCTATCGTGCAGACAGGTCTACCATCTACTATGAAAGCTGGATTGCCTAATAGGGCAACACCGCCCGCTGAATTAACATCACCTTTGCGCACTATTGCTGGCATTAAATACTCCGTCTAGCGATGATACTGGCTTGATACCACTGATAGCTTGTGTGTATTGATCGGCTACCTCTTTGTTGGTAGCGATATGTAACACCACAGCTGACTTGTTCAAGCTAATCGCTAGTGTATTTAAGTCTGTAGAAAGTAGGTATGGCATCATTGCCAATGTGCCCTGCTTGGTCGGTACCAGTGTCACTGGCTTTGTTATCTTGAATTCAATCAGTGTTTCGTCTTGCACCCGAGCTAACAATTCTTCACCAGTGATTAGCTTGAAGGTAACTACCGCACCTGATTCGTAGCCTTTGTTTAACAACATTATTGTAATCTTTCTAAAATATCTTCTTTGCGCATGGTTTTGAGGGTAGTGAATCCACCTTGTACTAGCACTTGCTCGCCTGCGTAGATAACTGGTAATGTCTTGTGTCCTGCTGCTACGATTTTATTGCGAGCAGCATCGTCTGTAGTGATGTCAATTTCTGTAAAAGGCACGTCAATCATCTTGAGATAATCTTTAGCATTGGTGCAGTATCCGCACCCTGGTTTAGTGTAAAC
>Ga0315909_10010170_pt1 | contig 10072 bp, 15 predicted proteins | sample LakEriMetagenome_11_FD_203527 | JGI IMG/M metagenome (GOLD analysis project Ga0315909, IMG submission 203527) | Freshwater fungal communities from buoy surface, Lake Erie, Ohio, United States - Buoy 2 MA125 | ecosystem: Environmental > Aquatic > Freshwater > Lake | place: USA: Lake Erie, Ohio...
TATTTTTATCTATTCCAAATCCCGCATGATTAAGGTTGAATCCCATATCAATTACAGCTATTGTCTGTCCCCGTCCATTTATACTGGAAAAACGTGGGTCAGAATAAAATTGTTTTAATCCATTACTGGTATAATTAATAATATTCATATTAAATGGCTCCTGCCGGCTCTTTTCTTTAGTTTAATAAAGCTATATCCCTTGTTATTCGAGTGGTATAGAGGGTTTACTCGTCAGTATAATTACCTAGAAAAGAGTTTGACTGGTTTTATTGGAATATTTTTATTGTTTTTCGCAGAATAAGTAATTATTAAAAAAATATTAAGTTTTTTTCTTTTAAAAGTACTTGACAGTTTTGAAAGGATAAGCTATTGTAGAGATGTAAACCAAACAGGTAATTTTCATGGAATCTTTAAGAGACCGTCTTATCACATCTGCCTCTCATTATGTTCTTGATATGCTTGAGCCTTTATCCCCTCTTTGGATGGTTGGGCTAGAAATTGTTAAAGACGGAGAAAATCTCCCCGAGTGTAACTTTGATGAAAACGATTTGATAACAATTTTGATTGACCAATTAGAAGACGCATTAATGGACAAATGGAGTGAAAATAAGCCTTTTAACCCTTCTGTTTACACAGCACTTTGTGTCTTACTATCTGATGTTGAATGGGATGTCATTCTTTATGAATTAATTCCTCAATGGCATCACCATATTGAGCGTCAAGAAGAAGAAATAGCTCAACAAAGATTACTTCAATTGTTTACAGATGCTTTTGCATGTGAGTTTTAACCCATCAAAAAATTAGTTAAAGACAAAACCCCCTTAAAGCAATAGTTTTAAGGGGTTTTTGATTTGATGAGCTTCGACAACCATTTTTAGTTTAACGCGATCGCTTGAAATAGTTTGTTAGGATAAAAATCAGTTTCTTCAATAATGTATTAACAATGTTAATTACTAATGCAATCTTTAATCCAAATGGAAATGATAGTACAGAGCACAGGTCAATTTGGTTTGGAGATACAACAAACTTGATGCAACTAAACGATGTGAAGTACTTATGGGCAACAGGGCTATATAACCAGCTAAGAGAAAATTTCTGGATACCGCAAAAGCTTGACGTTACCCAAGACGTTACCGATTACAAGTTACTAACACCAGCAGAGCGACGGGCATTTGACGGAATCTTGTCTTATTTAACGTTTCTTGATTCAATTCAAACTTGTAATTTACCGCATTTAAAGAATGCCATAACTGCACCAGAGGTTAGGATGTGTCTAGTTGAGCAGTTATCTCAGGAAGCTATGCACAATGCCAGCTATCAATACATGATTGAGACAATTATTCCATCAGATAGACGGAATAGCGTTTATGACTTTTGGCGAGAAGATAAAATCTTGGCTAATCGCTGTAATTATATCGCTGGACAATACCAAGCTTATTTAGAAAATCCTAGTGGAGAAACTTACTTTACTTCATTATTAGCCGACTATATTCTAGAGTCTTTGCTATTCTATAACGGGTTTACATATTTTTATACTTTATCCTCTCGGATGTTAATGGCAGGAAGCTCAGATATATTTAAGATGATTAATCGAGACGAATTAAGTCACGTCAGGTTATTCCAAAAGATGTTGCCAGAAGCTATGGAGACGTTTACACATTCCAAAGAACAAATTTACGAAATGTTTGATACTGCGGTACAAAACGAAATTCTATGGACTAATCATATTATTGGGACAGACATCTTAGGAATCACAGAAGCAAGTACAGAACAATACACTAAATACCTAGCAAATATTAGATTAAAAGCCATAGGATTAAACTACTTGTATAATGAAGAAAAATTTAAAAAATCTCCCTACGATCACCTAGAAAGATTTGCAGATACAAAAGCCGAAGGGAATACTAAGGCTAATTTCTTTGAAGCTGGAGTTACTAGTTATAGTATGTCTTCTGGCATTTCCGGCTGGGAGTTTTAAGTTTTAAAAAAATTTCACCATATTCTTATAGGAGTTTAAAAAATTTAAAATTTTCCAATATATCTCTAGGTGAGTTTAAAAAATAAAACTACAAGAGTTTTATTTGAGAGTTTTTTAAAAAGAACATACTAAATTTTTCCTGTAGGAGTTTAAAAAAGGTATGGAGTTATTCCAATGGGAGTTAAACAAAGTAAAGACGAGAAACAGTCTTTACCCTACAGGAGTTTTAAATGGTTATACTTGCATTGATTTTTTCTAATAAGAGTTTTAAATATTTTACCTAGCTATTTTGTAGGAGTTTTAAAAAAAAATTAGGAAAATCTTACTCAAGAATTCTTAAAAATTATATTTTTCCTTTTAGGGTTTTTCACTTTATAATTTACTCTTTCCTTTTAGGGTTTTTCATTCTGTGGCGTATTAACTATTAGCTTATCAGAAGAATGGGTCTAAAACCTCGTTTTTCTAAACAACTTTATAGTAAAATTAGTCTATAGCGTAAACGGCTATCTACTGAGGCTCGGCTTAAGCATTAAATAAAAAAAATAGTTTACACTAACAACAGTTCGTCTACCTGATTATTTTTGTTTAATAACAAGCTACCTTGCTCTTTAGAAGACTTTAGCTCATAATAAAGCTGCATTGTTTCTAGTGCTTTTTTTATAACCTCTTCTTTAGAGATTTTAAAGTAACAAGCTATATCTTGTATTTTTTCGTATGCTTCTTTGTCAAGTTGAAGTTTTACAGTTTTTGTCATGTTTTAAGAAGAAAAATTAGGTTAAAACTCCGTCTTTCAAGACGGCTTTATAGTAAGATTAGTCTATAGCGTAAACGGCTATCTACTGAGAGTTTTTTAGGAAGTCAAACGTGACATTGAATTAGCAAGGTGTCTAGCAATAGATGAAAGTATGACCCAGCAGGTAAATACCAGTTAGCCCATGAAGCTTTGAAAAAGAATAGAGAACTATTAATAATTGTAGTTTAGAATCCCGTACTGTAATAGTTGGGGAATTTGTCAATTAATCAGGATTAACATGATGTCAGAAAATACTAGAAAATATAAAATAAATAAAGATAGTCTCAGTCGTTTATTATCTGAGTCTGGAGGGCTGGGGAATGGGCAGTATGACCCTCTAGAATCGATTATTATAAATAAACCAAGAAAGTATAGCGCAACAGAGTTAACTGATGCCTATAGAAGTATCTGGGCTTGTAGAAAGGTTTGTGACTTCTTGCCACGGATGATGACGCGCGGATGGGGAAAGATAAATCTCCCTAACAATATTGAACTAGAAAATAAGTTAAACAAAGAATTATCTTTACTTCGCCACAAATATAGAGAAGGGCAGCGATTGGCTAATTTATATGGCGGTGCAGTCATTATCCGTATAGTGGAAGATGGGCGGGAATACTCAGCCCCAATAAATAAAGAGGTAACAAACCTGCGCTATTCTCGCGTTTTTACCCCGTGGGAAATTTACCCTAGATTAGATGGGAGTGAAGATATTTACTCTCCTGAATATTATGAAATGAGTGCCTCTATTGAGGGGCAAAAAACGGTATTTAAGATTCACAGCGATCGCATTATTCGTTTTAGTGGAGCAGCTACAGATTACGAGTCAATGAGACTTAATCGTGGTTACGAAGATTCCCTCTTAGTTCCATTTCTAGACCCATGTCTAAGATATTTAACCGCAGTTAGTTATGTTGGAGCTTCGGTTAGTAGCTTTGAGTTTATTATTCATAAACTACAAAATCTGTTCACTGAGTTGGAGAATGAAGAATCTCAGTTGCATCTAGCAGAGCGGTTAAGGGTTGCTCATAACTCTCTTAGTGCATTGAGGGGAATGGTCGTAGATAAAGAAGAAGAAGACGTGGCTGTAGTAAGCAGAAATTATGCAGGAGTCACAGAAATTATTGCTACACTGCGAGATGAAATGATAGCTGCTTCTGGGTTGACTAAACCTCAATTTATTCAGGAGCATCCATCTGGATTAGCTGCCACGGGACAAAGCGAGAGATTAGCGGAGGCAGATAATATTAGAGCTTTACAAGAAGAAAAATGGGGGCAATTAATAGAAGAAGACTGCCGACTGGTATTGAAGAAGCATAAATACTATCTCAACAACTGGAAGTGGGATTGGACTAATCTATTTCAATTAAGCCCGTTAGAAGAAGCAGAGTTACATCAAATAGAAGCTAATTCAGATGCCATCAGGATTAGCTCAGGAGTTTTAACCCCAGAAGAAATAAAGAAACGGAGAGACCTTTGATATATGTGACAAAATAGAAGAAACGCGCTTTTCTATCTGCAATGAAGCCTATAAATATCAAAACTTTAAATACTTTATTTAGCTTGTTGACCGAAGAAGAGTTAAGTACTGACTTTGGAAAATTTAAGCTTAAGCACAAATTAAATCTAATTAAGCAATTATCTAATGGAGATGAGATAGTTGCTACAGTAATTGATTATTTGTTAAACAACGTTCTGGCAGAAACTTCTATTGCTGATGTTGACAATCAAATATTTTTAAACGCTTATTATTCTCACAGAGAGATTCAAGATATTAACTCGATTCTAGGACTCCCAGAAACTAATTTAGTTTTGTCTGAGAACTTGCTAGATAGTATCTATAATAAAAACCACGATGTTTCCCAAGTCCAGGAATTATATTATCAGTTAAAATCTAAACATTTCAAGCCCCCTAAATATTATCTTGACAATAGATATCAAGGGCTAACTAATGTGGCAGATAGGCTGCAATATGAACGGGAGATAAGTAAATGAGTTACGATAATTTTTCCGAGATTAATCGAGAATACCGTCGACAAGAGCTTATTTCACCCCCTTTGTGGTTTGAAGGATACTCAATCTATCGGACTGCCTGGTGTAAAAAATGGGTGGCGCTAATTATTCTAGATCCTGAGTTTAAACAAAAAGACTTATCAATTGACGAGCTATATCAGTCGATTCTTTATGAATGGGAGTTACATCATTATCCTAATGACAGCCAAGGTATTCCCATCCCAAAACCCCCTCAGCTTTATCAACTAGAGGACGCTGTCAAGTATTTTTACTATAAGCAAGTAGTAATTGAAACTGTTCGCCCTAGTACAAAATATATTTCTTCAACTTATCCCCTTAAATTACCTTCTCGAAAACAAAGCACTCCACCAAAACGAGCTAATGGAGTGCTTTCTACTATTTCCTCTATCCTGAAAGTTTTAACTGGAGACGAGTCTCGGTATTGAATCAGCGATCGCTCACCGGGATAACCAATCTTTGTAGCGCTTCTTTAACTGCTTTTAGTGGATGAATTCTATCTTTATCAACCAATCGAATGGTTAGCGCTTCCGCTTCTTGGGAAAAAAGTACAAAAGTCTCTATCTACTCGCACTCATAAATGTCCTTATTGTGGGTATGAAGCAGACAGAGATGTTAATGCAGCTATCAATATATTAAAAAGGGATTAAGTACGGTGGGGCACACCGGATTTTATCAAGCTTGGGAAGAGACTGCCTCTACTTTAGTTGGAGAAATCCAGAAGCGAGCAAGCAGTCTTTATGAACTAAGAATCCCCGCACCTTTAGTTCGGGGAGTGTCAATATTTTTTAGGCGTTAAGCTTGCTATCCAGCGTACAAAGAAATATTTTCGGAAAAAAAGAGAAACATCGATTGATTGTCTTTTTCTGCTTCAATCATCCATTTTTTGATAATTTTATGATTGATAACAGATTCAGATGGTAGCCAGCGAAAGTAGCTTGGTGCGCAAGAAATACTTGTTACTATTATTTTGTCTTTAGATGTTTTAGCCTGATAAGTATCTTGAAACATTTCAAAAAGAAAGGTTATTCCATCTATTGTTTTCTTTTCCTCAAATTGAGAAATAAAATCAAACCCCATAAGAAAATCATGACCATAATTCCTGAAACCCACCTCATGTCTATAACAAGTGCTAATTTTTTCGGTAGGAATGGAAGAAAGACCATACATCTCTTTTATTTTTTCTTTATAACTGATTTCAGTTACGTTTATTATTTCGTTAGTCATTGGAAAATCCTCTAAATTGAAAATTCGCTAATTGCAGTAGATAATCTGTCTATGTCTTGTAATTTATGGTGGGGAATGACTAAAACCAAGTCATCTTCAGTTCCACTGGTTTCCATGGTTACTACCCAATGTTTCCAAGTTTTTTTTACATCCAAAACTCTGGCAGAATCTATATTTAGTTGGTCTGCAATAATTTGTTTTCGGAGATTTTGATTGTTTTTCATGATAGTTCGTTATGATTGTTTTACAAGACCCGCCGGGATGGCGGGAAAAAGTTTAAATGATAAAAAGTTCTATTGCCGCTTGAATCCGGTCAAGGTAATTTTCTATTGCAGGGCGATATTTAAAGCTTTCGACAGCGGCAAGTTCTTTCTTGTTAAAATTATCCCAGATAAAAGCAGTGTACACGCTCCAAGCCGAGCAATACCGCGTAGCGGGAAAATCTACTCGGCTTAAAACTACCCAGTATTGCTCAGACAGCTCTGAGCAAAGAATCCACTCAGGGTTATTAATTGCTTGGCTAGGGCGAGGGGTTAAAGGGGGTAGATTTACTTTTGTTTGTGAGATAACTGGTAAAGCTGGTAAATTCATTGACTTGATTTCCTGGTTTTTTGTTTACATTTTTATACTAGATTATCCTTTTAAAATTGTCAATATGTTTGAGAAAAAAATTTTTTTATTAGAAAAATGGTAAAATAAAAGGATTCCTTGAATTCTCGAGTTACTCGAGATTCCTGTTTTGTTTACGATTTACGGCGATCGCTACAGCCGTTTCCTTTTTTCCATCACCATCGTGAGTTAATCGCTTCGTAGATAAGCTCTACCCATAACTCGTTTATCATTTTGCAGGATAACTGGAATACCAGATAACCGTGGTATTGCGCAAGATTATATTTCTCATAGTCTCTGTCTAACCCTACTCCCGTCCCGTGGGCTTTAGGCGAGCGAGAATAGGTTCCCCCTTGTATCTCTATAGCTATTTGAGAAGGGTTATGGACAAAGTCAAATCTAAATTTTCTTCCAGGAATAAGTTGCACCTCTTGGTCGAGAACAACCAGAGGATATCTTTTTTTCCATAATGTTAAAAATTTTTCTTCTATTTTTGATGGAGACATGACTGTTTATTATTGTGAATATCATGTACTAATGCTACTACTATAACTTTCATAATACTATTAATTCACTATCATGATAATTAGAAGTGTTCAATTATTTACTAAACAAACTCCCCATCAATATAGAACTGAAGTCTATAACCATTTATCTAAAACATGGTCACCTATAGAAAAATGTCATTATCATTACAAGAATGCGAAAATACGAATCAATGAAGGCATAGTTTTTTTAGTAGGACATAGTATAGACAATGAAGAGGAATTAAATGATTTTACTGTTGATTTCTTAGGACAACCCATTGACTGGAATGATAACACAACAGTATATAAATATATTGAGTGGATTAATGATTTTAATGCCTACTATTAAGTCCCAATTAATGTTATATTTTTCGGTAGGAATATTTGTTAAAAAACAATCTTTTATTATTTACCTTCACAAAAAGTCTGTGAAGGTTTTATTTTTTTACAAAAAAACTGTACTGATTTGCCGAAAAATCAAGCTTATTTTCTAGAAATACTTAAACCGCTATTTATTCTAATTACGTCTCAATGCCTTTATTGGTAAGGATTCTTACAATTAGATGTGACATAATATTTAGGTATTGAGCTTATGGCTAATTTTTTGGTAGGGGGCGGTAATAAGGTATCCATCAAAGTGTCGGCAATTCCGCCAACTGACTTAGATCCTGGAAGAGGTGGACAGATTGCTCTAGTTGGAGGTACTCAATCTGGTTTTAATATTTCAGCAGACCAAACAGATTCTAAGGTTTTTGAAGATGAATTAGGTTTTGCTTTTGGAATTGTTACTGGTCAATCTTGGGACGTTCCTTGGACAGCCAATCTTACAACAAGTGACGAGGGTCATCAAATTGTAAAAAGAGCTGCTATCGAAGCAACAAATGGCAGAAAAGTTGGTATTACAGTACAGGTAAAAAACAACGCAAATACTGTAATTTCGGAATTAAAAGGGGTTGCTATAGTTACCAACTATTCAGAAGACTACCCAGCCGACGGTATTTTGACATATAATTGCACATTCACTGGTTACGGAAGTCCCGAATTAGATGGTATTGTTGGTTCTCAACCAAGCTAATGATTTGAATAGAATTAACTTTCTCCACACACGCTACATAGTACTAACCCCAACAATTGATAATAACAACGAGGTAATTTAAATGGCTGCTATTCAACCTACCGATATTTTTAGTGGGTATACTGCTGATGGGACTGCTCTTACCATTCCTTATACTGCAATTCCTGGACTCACTGCGGCTGAAGCTCATGCTACTACTGGAGATGCGAGAGAAGTTTTACGTCTCATTCTAGAAAAATATTTTACCGCTATACAAGCATTGCCTACAGCTGAAAGACCTGCTTATATGTCTATTAGTAGAGGAAGTTTAGTTGGTTTGGATTCCGTCACGGTTCGCCGTAGTTATCAACTATCCTTTGATGAATCTGTTGTTGCTAATGCAACAGCCTTAAGAGCCGAACCCTAGTTCCACTTAACCTACATTATTTGTGAAAACACAAACCCCCCTCTTTGTAAAAAAAAAGGGGGTTGATTGGTAAAGGGTTGTTTAAAATTCTAGAGATGGTTTGTCTGGGTAATAATCTATGTAGTTGGTTAAAGGAACGTAAATTGTTCTTGTTTGAACAACTTCATAATATGTATTAGACGCATATTCTTCGGTTTCGTCGTGAGTGACCCAATCGTATTCCTCACACTCTTCTTTTATTTTGATACATTCAAGTGCAGCATAAAAAGCGTCAAAAGATTGACGGAATAGACTTAACACTTCTTCAATTTCAGTTATTGTTTGAATATTGGGCGTCATTTGAGTTAGTTGAGTTTATTGTTTTGTTTACACAGTTATCTTAGCATGACACTTTTAAAATTGTCAAGTTAATCTGCAAACAAAAAATAATACTCAACCAATCACTAAAATTTAAACGATAGCTGAGCTACTGTTTCCTTTTTTTTGGCTAATAAGGCAACAAGAGCTGTGATTAATCGAGCCGTTTCTTCGTCAGTCAATGTGTCAGCCTCTTTAAGCGTTCTTTCAATTAAACTAGATTTGTGTTGAACTTCTTGCGTGGTCGTATTGTTTAAATAAGCAATCAAATCTGATGGGGGTATTTGTTTTAATTCAGCCATCTTGTAGATATATTCATTCTTGGGATATGATTTTGCCTGTTCCCAGAATGTCACAGTGGATGTAACAACCCCAAAGTATTCAGCTAATTGTCTTCGCACCCAGTAACGCTTCTCTCTTTCGTTTCGGCAAACAGTAGCCCATCTCTGGGCTGGAGTTTGTTCTTTATATGGGATGGTGATTTTTGTCATGGCGTTATTTGTCAAATTAATCTTTTATTGACTATCATTTTAACCAAAATTTTGTAAATTAGAAATCAAGCCCAAGCAATCATACGCAACCGCTGCATTTTGAAACACAAAATTTGTTAGTAGATTGTCTAAAAAGTAACCCTATTCAATTAAAATGTAAAAACGTCTAGGAGGAAAATTTATGATATTCCAACTCAACCAATTAAAAATAACCCCTGATAGTTTCAGATTACTTTATGCAATCATTACTGCGGCTTATCACGACAAAATGTGGAATACCACTTACGGGATTCTAGAAAGAGATTCAGGACTTAACCGTTATTTCATCCGTACCTCTTTAGACGAGCTAAGAACAGAAGGGCTTATTTTGACTAAAAGCAGTACCAGTGGAATAAAAATAACTCTTATGCCAGTACTAGTTGACATGATTTATAAAGACTATAAACGCCCACGAGCTAGTCAAAGAACGAAAAACATGGCAGAAATAAAAAAGTCTCAACCTCCCAAACAGGAGGTAAAAGCTACGAAGAATTGCCGGACATCATCGACGCAGACCTCGACTCCAATGATCCACCAGAATA
>Ga0315909_10010172_pt1 | contig 10072 bp, 24 predicted proteins | sample LakEriMetagenome_11_FD_203527 | JGI IMG/M metagenome (GOLD analysis project Ga0315909, IMG submission 203527) | Freshwater fungal communities from buoy surface, Lake Erie, Ohio, United States - Buoy 2 MA125 | ecosystem: Environmental > Aquatic > Freshwater > Lake | place: USA: Lake Erie, Ohio...
CTCATCGGCAGAGCGTGTTAATATACCCGAGGCTATACCAGAAGGTTACACAGGCTTTAGATATGCGCGCACACGTAACGGCAAAGTAGAGTATCGCGACTATGCGACGCGCAATGACAAAGTGTCTACATTGCCTATTGACAAGTTGTCAGAGTTTCGTGTACACGTGTTCCGTGATAAGATTATGGGCGTGTATCAGAAAGTCCCATTAGAGGGCTCTCCTGCGCTCTATAATCAAGAGACCTGCCAATTCAAGCGCATACCTCAGCCAGAAGTTCCTAGTGGCGTAATGGCCATGTGTAAGCGTGCAGTGCAGGCTATTGGCTTAGATTTTGCAGGAGTAGATGTTGTTGTTGCTACAAGCGGCACGATATATGTACTAGAAGTAAATTCATCACCTGGTCTTTCTGATACCAATATAGAAAGGCTAAAGCAATTACTAAATGAAGACGGAACTATTTAAAGGCAAAAATATTGTCTTTCAAGATTCTGCTGTTAGCGCCTCCGAGAAGAGATTCAAAGAGGCGCGCACCAGGAGCGCTGGACTATACGGCTTTGATACAGGCTTGCATGATATTAACATGGCTTGTGGAGGCTTTAGGCGTAAGGAAGTTGTAACTATCGCTGCTCGTTCAGGTCACGGCAAGACAGCTATGATTATACCTATGCTTTACAGCTCTATTGAGCCGCATCAAGGTAAGGTATGTTATTATATGTTCTTTAGTTGGGAATTGTCTCCTGACTATGTGCAAGACCGTATAATATCATACATGACCGGGCTTAGTAATAAGGAGTTAACTCAAGGCGCGAAGTATCTTTCTCCTGACAAGGTTGCTGCGATATCAAGAGCATACGAGGCGTCTAAGAATGTAAAGGCCTTATATCAAAGCTTTAGCACAAGTATTAAGGAAGTTAAATCCATTATGGAAGACTTCGTTAAGTTTTGCGAAGAAGAATCTGAAAGGCTTGGCATAGAAATACTTCCTGTCGGTGTTATTGACTATATCGGTATGGCAGAAGTGGAAGGAACTAAAGCATACGGTATTGGAGATTTTATGAACCAATACAAGGCGCTTTGTAATAGACTTGGTTGCGCGGGCTGTATACTAGGACAAATCAATAGGGTTGCAGATGCGGAAGCATTGCCTGAGCTGCAACACATTAAAGACTCTGCCGATATTGAGAACGCATCAGATGTAGTAATATTACTACACAGGCCTGAAAAAGCAAACCTTACGGAATTCCCTAATGGGGATTCTTGTATTAATAAGATTATGCTTAGAATACAGAAGAATCGTAACGGAGGTACAGGAGACTTTATTGCTAACTGTAATATTGCCTTTAATAGGATTTGGCACGAAAAGCATAAGTTTGGTTACGACTATAGAAGAGACTACGAAGACGAAGCGTTCTGGAGAAGAGAGCTTAATTTATGAGAACTAGAAGAATTGTAGTTTATAAATGGCATAGCTATAGCGTTATGACCTACGAAAATATACTTGTTGGATTGAACCTTGATGTTGCAAACGGATTTAACTTCGATTGCAATACCTCTTTTTCTGTTAAACACCTAAGAAAGCAGATTAACTTCTACGGAAAAGACCAATGAGAACATCTAGGATAATATTAAGACGCAATTACATCCTCTACGGCCATTTAACTGTAGAGCCTTTGCGTGGGATGTCAGGTTACTCTGTTGGTAGTGAAATCTCTAACTCGAATATATTTAGCCGACAATACTTTACACTTGAAAGACTAAAGAAAATCATTGAGTAAAATGAAAACAGTTAGAATATGCGTCAGGCGCCACAGAGTATTCGATATACACATAGCATCAAGATACTGTTATTTTGATTGCTTTTTATACTATTCTAGTATTAATATGCTCAAAGGAGCCATGAAGCGGCACCAAGAACATCACGAAAAGATACGATGAAAACAGGAAGATTAGTAGTTATAAATTATAACTTGAAAATACAAGACGTTGGTCATTTATGGAGTCTCTTTCCATGCACGCCACAGCAATCAATGGAGCCTTTCTTTTCGGGGCATGGAACTATTGCACAAATCTTGTTTAATGTGTCAAACAAAAAAGCAAGAAAGCTTAATCGTGAAAACGTCAATGATATAATAAGAGGCCTAAGATGAGAACCGCTAGAATAACTGTTTATATGGAATGGGACGACGAACTTGACGTTCCTGATTGTGGTATGGTTTTAGATAGATGCGACTTCTATTGGATATACGAGCCTACTGATATTATAGAGCTTTATTATATTAACGAAATGCTTAGATGGCCTTTTAACGAGAACTAATAGATTAATATTGAAGCGCCACGTACAAATGCGGGAATTAATAGTGCTTCATTATCCACGAGAAACGTATTACGGAATGGTATTATGCAAATTAGGACCGCAGGGGCTTAACAGGGCAATAACACAAATGTCTTCACTTTCTTTGTTTAAGGTATTCTATGAAAACAGCTAGAATAGTGGTTTACTACGACGGATTTTATACTCCCCACTTGAAGGTTAAAGGGATTAGCGTCTGGAATTTGACAAATAATTACATGCAATCAGATGTGCATAGCGCAAACCAACCTACGCCCACTATTGCTCAATTCCTTAGAAACACCTCTAATGCATTGATTAATAATAGGCTTGAATTATATTCATCAGGAATTTTAAAAGAAGCTTTGTCATGAGAATAGCTAGATTAGAACTTAGAAAGCATGATACTTTCGATGATATATATTTTCAGTATAACACGTGGCCAAAAGAAAGATTTGGCGATAAATTCATAATACACGTTCTGCCATACTTTTATTTAAGCAAGAAACAAACAATGCTTTTTATTAGACAGCATCACCCTGAGTTTTGGGATATTTATAATACGTGGGACGCGGCATTTATTGCAAAAGCGCTTCACGAGGCATCAACACACAGTTTAACAAAAGAGGAGATATATCCCTCTTCACTCAAAAACAAACACATACTAACAGTAAAACAATCAATTTATTATGCCTGGAGAAATATCAAGCAATCAGCCAAGCGCTTACTCAAACACAAGAAGTGGCCGTTCTTCAAATACACCACAAAATTATGGATGGGAAGTTGAGCCGATTCCTATGCAAGAAGAAGGCGCATTAGACGACCCGTTTGAGTACACAGCAAGCAGAGATGTAGCACAAGAAGCGACGCCTATGCCAAACAGAGTTCCGCAGTCGTTAGTGGAAGAACTTAGTAATACAATGCTTGCGGGAGGTACTCCGATATACAACAAGAACCGAATCCACTTCGACGACATTAAGGTAGACGGGACAGATGGCGAGCTTATTACTTTCTCGTTTGGAAACATCCTTAATGCTGGAGGCTTAACAGATAAGCGTGTTATTATTCTAGGCTTCAAGCCGGCTGACGATATGGCAGTTATTGGCGCGCCTGACGAATCTGGCATTATTGTTGAGAAAAGGCTTGTACCCTACAGAGAGCTTGTTCTATATAAAATCGTAGGCAACTTATAATATGGCACACACAACAGCAGACAGAATATCGCTGCAACGATTAGCAAAGCTTCATCCTCTCATCAGAGAAGAAGCCGCAGACCTGTATCATGACGCTTGGAAAAAAGTAGCTAAAGACGGCTTATTTATTAGGGTAACTCGCACAGCAAGTACAGGCGCAGAGCAGAATGCTTTATACGCAATAGGCAGGACTACGCAAATAGGTAAGCCCGTGGTTACATTTGCTAGGGCTACTGAGTCTTATCACCATAACGAGTGGTCATTAGCACTTGACTTTACCTTAATAAGAGGCAGAGAAGCGCTTTGGAATACTGGTATGGACTACGATGCAGACGGAGTTCCTGAATGGCTTGAAGTAGTTAATACTTATAAGGGCGCAGGATGGGAGGCTGGTATTGATTGGAAGGGTAAAAAGAACGACCCTCCTCATTTGCAGAAAACGCTTGGTTATTCTATTGCCGAGTTGCAAGAACTCAGAAGATTGCGTAAGTTTAGAACAGACGGATATTTATTACTTTAATATAGGGGTCATTAAGTTGGCCCCTCTTTTATTATGAGAACAGGACGGCTTACTCTACAACAACACTGGCTCGGAGGTTATGGTATTGGTCATACTACGGGTAATTGGACCTTTGCTTTAAAAGACATGCTTAAGTGCATATCGGATATTAACGGCCATTATTTATGGACAATAAAAGACGGAATATGAAAACAGCTAGGTTTGTAGTAAGTAGTTACTATATACAGATACCTAATTCTGACTGGGGCTGGCTGTTAGATGTAAAACACCAAATGTCTTATGGAAACGGAGTAACGCCTGACGGAATAAGCCCTAACACAATAGGTTATATATTTAACTTATTATCAGGAAGATTTAGAAGCCCACTATGGCCGCTTGACCCTTATTTGCATGAAAACAGCTAGGTTGATAATTGTAGGCAAAGGGTCAAGATATTGTATTATCTATGGTAAAAAGATGGGAGATAATTACTGTGTAGGCTATCTTTCTGAATTAAAGCGCTTTGTACATAAGCTGCATAGCTCAGTCAATAGAAATCTAGTAAGAAGAACCTTAGAGGAAGGAATTTAATATGCGAGTAAACAGGTTAAAGATACAGCCTAAGTCAGGTGATATGGGGCTATATTTTAGGGACGATAATTATCCTCACGAAAGCGAAAATGGCTACTCGCATAACAGTGATGTCTTTTCTATACCGTATTTAAGACAAACCTTTCGCTGGCTATCAAGCCACAAAGATTTTAAGACAATAGGATACTATGCAAACTGGTAGAGTTATAGTAGAGAAAAGCAGGTGGTGTTTAGACCCGGTAGTAAGACTTCCTGGACATGTTTCTATAGAAACAACAAGCGTCCTGCCTGAAATAGAATACATAGCAAAAGAGTATTTAGACAGATTAAGGTTGGTTTTAAAATGAGAACAGCTAGATTTATAATAGAAGATATTATGTGCGAAGATGGCACTGTAGATATATTAGAGCCTGATGATAACATCGGAAGCCCTAATGCTTTTGTTTACATAAACTACAACCAGTCAGACATAGCAGAAGATACGCTTGCTAGTTATTTTAGAGACAACGCAACCTGCCTTAATTGGCTTAAACAAACATTCGATGCAAGTAGGTAGATTAAAAATGTGTTCAGACAGAGTCTATTTTGATTCAATAGACGTGTTTTTTTATTACCTTGGCTCAATTAAAAGGCCTTTTATTAAATGCAGTAAAGAGTTATATATAATAAGAAAAGGATTAGTATGAAGACAGCTAGATTAGTAATGAGGCCTCATATGTTTACTAACGATGGCACTATAGTTCTTTCAACAGAGGATAAAGGCATTTCGTTTAATCTAAGAGAGCGCGACCGAGAAAGACCTTTTGTTATTTTTCAAAAAGAAAAACTATTAATATATTATTTATCATGAGAACAGCTCGATTTGTTATTAGACAAAGCAGATGGGAATCTCAAGAACCAATAATGTCTAGTAGCGATACTTACTTTGGTCGAATGTTTAATCAGGACATATATCATCCATTTACCCATTATGGGAAATTTGTGTGGATATTAAAAGAAATACTAGATAGATATGAGAACAGTTAGAATAGTATTTAAATATTCGCTAGACGACTACGGTGTTCATGAAAACTTAACAAACAACGTCTGGTCCTGTAATTACAAAATAAGAAGACTATTTTCGCTAGCCAATAAATGCAAACTATACAAGAGTTTCTTTCGTACTCAGGACTAGAGCCTCAAGTTAAACGTAGTGGTTACGAGTTATATCTATCTCCTTTGTCTAATGAGAAGACTCCTTCTTTTGCTGTTTATAAGAATAGCAACAGGTTCAAGTGCTTTTCTACAGGCGCGTCTGGAGATATCTACGACCTTATTATGAAACTCAAGGGATGTAGTTTTAAGGAAGCTAAAGAGTATACAGGAGGCGTTATTATTCATAGAGATTGTAGCGAGAAAAAGAAAGAAGTACGAGTATTCGACATAAACAACTACTTAGAATATTCTGAGGACGTTGTTAATTATGCTCATTCAAGAAAGATATATGAAGGCTTTGAAACCGCTAAGGTTTGGCTTGGAGACAAAAATGTTCCTGTTTTGTGTTTTACTCACACAGACGGAGATGGGAAGATTGTTGGTGCTAAGTTTAGAAACATTGACCCGATTGAAAAGAAGCATAGATATACGTCGCGTGGCACTCTCATGTACTACATACTTGAGTACAGACCTAAAGACGAGCCTGTATTTATATTCTCAGAGTCAGAGACCTCTTCTAATGCCCTTTACAGCTATTTAAAACAGGAGGACGTGCCTTGTGTTGTTTGTAGCTTTGGAGGCGTCTCAAGCCGATTACAGGCGCCTGTTAAATATGATTACATTAAAAGGCGTTACGTGATTATAGACTATGACGGAAACGAGGAGCTGTATCAACAGCGGCTTGAGTTTTTCAAAGATTACCAAGACATTAAACTAAAACTCCCTAAAGGAGAAGACTTATCATCATTATGGCAAAAAGACATACTCCACAAGAGCTTGCCTCTATGGAAAAGAAGTATTTAATATCTCTAGCAGTGTGGATTGCCTTGGTGGCGGTAATATATTACACGAGCGGGCCTAGCGCTTCTTCTATATCCGCGGCCATCCTGGTCCTGCCTATTTATATAATTAACTTTAGATATTTAACGAGAGGTAAGTATGACAATCTATAGAATAAGAATAAACAGACAATCTAGTGAAGTGTATGCAACATTTCACCAAGGCAGGCTTTGGAATTTAAATATACGAGAAAGTCAATCCGCAATAGATGCTCAAGGGCTTAGAACGATACAAGATGGGTTAATTCATATACAAAAAAGAATTAGACAAAGTCGCCATGACAACTTATAGAGTAGAAATAAAATATAGTCAAAGATATCGTAGAATAGACGGATATCAAGAAACAGTTTACGCAGAATATCCGCATTGTCCTGTAGAAAGACTTCAAAACCCAAATAGCATTATTTTACAAGCAGGAGCTGTTTTGGGAGGCTGGGATTTAAAAACGCTTGTAAAGCAGATGAAAAGACACGTAATAGGCAAGGAATAATGATATACAGAATAACAATACACGATATTCCTGGAGACCACAGAGATGTTGGCGCTACATTCTACAACAGAAGCGGTGTTTGGTACATAAATCCACTATCAGACCAGTTATATTCAGACGATTGGGAAGACACAACTATAACAGGCTTGCTTTTGCATATAAACAAGAAAATAAAAAGAGGACGGTATGAATGTTTATAGGAATACAATAAAAGCCAATGGAATATTTGTAGACGAAGACGATGTTATTATAGAGTCTAATTCGCCGATTGATATTTGGTACGTAAAAGTACATTATACACAATCAGAGTTAGACCCAGAAGGAGGCTTCACTTTGCGCGATTTATTCGTCGCAACGAATAGTTACTACGAAAGACATAAAAATGCAGGCTCATAGAATATATATTGTGTCCGACAGTAGTTCGTTGTTTGGCGGGTTAGATACAGAAAGAACTTGTTTCGCAATATATCCAGACCCAGAAGACTTTATACTTGGTTATTGGCTCCTTGATAATTGCTCACTGAACCAGTTTATGAATACGATGGAAAGTTTAGTTTTAGAAAATCAAACACAAGCACAAGATGACGAGTTTTAGAATAACTATAAGGCCATACGATAACCCTCGTATAGGGTTTCTTGGAGCAGCAGCATACTCAAGCGCCATAGAGTGCCATATATCTAAGTGGCACATACGAGTAGAAGAAAATCAATCAACACCAGGCACGCATAGCAACAACAGTTTAGCCGCTTTATTTGAAAGAATGCCAGAATTTATTAAAACAGAAAACGATGCGCCATTTTAGAATAACCATATTTAACGACTATGATACGTGTGACGACGATGACGTTGCTATGTTTATAGAGGACAATGATTTGCCTTTTGAGTTTTCAAGATGGCCTTCAATACCACATAATACGCGTTGGAATATACGACACTATTTAGGAGAATTACGCCAATCATATGAAAACAGCTAGAATAAAAATAACAAACTCAGTATTAGGAGCTCATACTTGGTGTTATTACCCAGGCGGAAATACAAATATAAGAATTAATGCACTTAACGATAGAATCAATGCTGATTCAATTCATTATGTGTTTAGGCAAATAATTAGCTCCATAAGGCGCGGAGGTTATTATGAGAATATATAGAACTGTTATAGGCGCGTATCCAAGCGGGAATATTAACGCATACCACGACGCAGCCATGTATTACTCAAAAATCACAGAAGAAGACGCTTTAAGCGAAACAAGTATTTGTTCGTTTTACTATTACTTTAAACAAGCATTACGACTTAGGCTGTGGAGATATGGACCCACGTTTTATGAAGATTAGAAGGATAAAAATAGACAGCTATTATACGCAGAGGCAATACTGTATGGTAATATGGTATCGCATGGACACACAACTAGACACACACGTAGACATTGAGCAGTTTAACAACGTAGGCTACTACAACTCAATACATTATGTATTTAGACAAATAAAAAGCGATGCAAAAGAAAGAAACCGGTGAATTAGCCTTCTTTATGCAGATATGGGACGAACGCCCACACTACTGCGAGATATCTAAGAAGTTTCTTGGAGACGATTTTAGTGTAACCTTCTTCTCCCATATACTTACTAAGGGCGCTTATCCTCAAGCCCGGCTTGACCCAGAGAATATACTACTTGTATCTAACGAGATACATCACTTAATAGAGTTTTCTGATAGGAAGGATGAGCGCCTTTTAATGTTTAATTATCAAGCCCTTGTGGATAAACTAAAACAAAAATATGCAAACAGTTAATACAGAATACCCGATATGTCCACACTGCGGACATGCAAACAAACCTCCTCAATTCGCTACTTATCTGGCTTATTACGAAGAGGCTGTAGAAGATGAAGTATGCGAGGCTTGTGAAAAGACTTTTGATATCCTTCCCTCATTTAAAGACGTAGTATATACAACAAGACTATACAGACATGACAACTAGAGAACTAATTAACCACTTAGAAGACCTTATTAGAGAAGGTAAGATTACAGGCGCGACTGAGGTGTTGGCTAAAACAAAAGTCACAGACGAATACGGATGGACCGACACAGACGAACACCAAATTAATAAAGAAGACGTCGCGCCTTTTGTAATAGAAAAGCTAGACGGAAAAGCTAAACAATTAATTATAGACGCGAGATGGTAAAATTAGTAGCAATTACAAAGCCGCTTGTAGAAGAGGCAGACTTAACCCCAGAAGAGTTTATTACATACATAGCAAGAGTAAGTAATCCTTCTAATCAACTTAGTAAGGACACAAGGCTTGTTAATTATCTAATCAAGCACAAACACTGGTCTCCATTCGAGCACGTGTTCCTTACGTTTGAAATCGTAACTACGCGTGGCATATCTGCGCAAATTCTCAGACATAGGAGTTTCACTTTTCAAGAAAAAAGTGCAAGATATTCGAGCGATATGCATATAACTGTCCCCGAGCTTAGAATGCAAGCTGCGAGGAATAGACAAGGCAGCGACCCTGAGCCTGTTAATCCGGAAGAGTTTGTAGAAAGAATGGAATCGCACCTGTCAAAAGGGCTTGAGTTGTATAATGAAGCTATTGGCATGGGAATTGCTAAAGAGACTATACGAGGTATTCTTCCTTTATCTACAGAGACTACTTTGTATATGTCAGGCTCCCTTCGTAGCTTTATTCACTACATGCAGCTTAGATGCGAGCCTGAAACACAGAAAGAACACAGAGAGATTGCAGAAGCTATTAAGGCAATTATAGCAGAGCAGTTTAAGGTATTAACCGAAGCACTAAACGAGCAATGATAACAGTAGAAGAATTCCTTGAATTCATTAAAAGGCTTTCAGGTCAAGAAGAAATAAATGACATTGTTCTTGATTTCAGGATGAATATAAGAATGGAGCCAAAAGATTTAGAAGACGTTCCCTCT
>Ga0315909_10010173_pt1 | contig 10071 bp, 8 predicted proteins | sample LakEriMetagenome_11_FD_203527 | JGI IMG/M metagenome (GOLD analysis project Ga0315909, IMG submission 203527) | Freshwater fungal communities from buoy surface, Lake Erie, Ohio, United States - Buoy 2 MA125 | ecosystem: Environmental > Aquatic > Freshwater > Lake | place: USA: Lake Erie, Ohio...
TCTTCTTTAAGAACTTTGTGTAAGCTCTATAAATTGTTGTTGCTCTTTTCATTTCGATTGGATTGGCTCCAGCAGACAACATAAAGAATACGTTAGACAAAGCGTTGCGTTCATGGAATCCTGGAACTGCAGTAACCCAAGACTTAAACAATTGTGTAGTATTCTTATACCATTCTGGCATGAGGCGAGCAACGAATGGGTCTTCTAATCTTCTAAAGTTTGTAACCATTTCTTTTATTTCAGGTGATGCCAACAAACCAGGATACTTCTGTGCATTCAATTGCAAGAATGCTGTAGCATTATCCAAAAAGATTGGAACTGTCTTTGCCCACTTATCTGGTGGTACACTGTTCAAAGCTGTAACAAGTTTGTTTCCTTCAAGTTGCAGTGATTCGTATAATGCTTTAGCTTCAGCACTCATTGCTGCACCATAACCTGCTGGTAAATCAGGAGCTACTCTTTGCAAGTCAAGTATTCTTTGTTCTAAATCATTAATCTTTTCATTTATAAAATTAGAAAAGGTTGCTTCACCAGTAAGATTTTTTACTTCTTGAGCTTGTGCGAGTTTTGCAATCTCATCTCTAATTGATTCAAGTTCTGCTCTAAACTTTGGTGTAGCGTTCAACGCATCAACACGAGCAGGAGATAATATTTCTGTTACTGCATCAGCAAATGGAACAAGCTTTGATGGTGGCTTAACACCAAACTCACGTCTTATTGATTCTTGTGTAAGTTCTCCAGCAAATCCCTTGCCGGCGAATGGACCAGCTCCTTCTACCTGAGCTATTTGTCCAAGATAAGAATCAAGCACACCTCTTTCAGCTTCTGTAGCCAAAGCCATATTGTGTAACCAGTTCGTGTATGCTGTGTCACGAGCAAAACCTTTAGCGTATTGTACGAATGCTCTTTCTGCGTTCGTTTCAAAGAAGTCATAATTTAATTTACCATACTCACGAGCAATCTCATTTAATCTTCTAACGCCGCCATCGATGTCAGCTTGAGTTAATCTTTTACCAAAGAACAATTCACCAGCAACTAACTGACGCAAGTTGGAACCAGCTAACGCAAAGCTTCTGTCAACACCCATCTCGTTAAGAACTTTTTCTGATATTCTACCTTTTTCAATTCCCAATGCTGCTTCTGGAGATAAAGTATGAGGGAACCAAGCTTGATTTTTTGGCAGTGGTTCAATCTGTTCTAGTGGAATACCTGCTGCAAGTTTTGCACGCTGGTTAAGATAATTAGCACGTTCATAGAATTCGTTACCAAGTTGACGAAGCTTCTTTGCAAGAATTAATTCTGCTTCTGTAACTTCTCTACCCGCTGCGGCAGTGGCAGCTGCAACATCAAATGAATCCTCTAATATGTTTGCTGCTTTAGGATTATCTAATAAATCAAAAACACTGTTAGAAAACTTTAATAAATTTTCATCTTTGTTAAAGATTGGACGCAATAACTGTTGTGCTTCTGATGTTGATTGAGAGAACAAACTTCTATAAGCTCTATCCATTGCAAGAAGTTTAACAAAGTCATTTGCTTCTTTGCCGCCAAGTTTCTTTCCTTCATAAACACCACTGCGTAAAGCTGTTCTCATCTTAGCAATATCTGCAGCACCAAAGATACCACCCTCACCAGTTGGAGTTATTGATTGAAGGAATCTTCTTCCAGCCTCAGTTCCAAACAATCCTCGTGATACAGCATTTGCAATCTTGGCAGAACCTAATACGCTTATTGGAACATTCTTTGAACCAACACGTATGGTTGTTAGTGTTTGACCAACAGTATTGCCAAGCTTTTCTGTGTAAGGAATAATTACTTTAAAGTTGCCAGCTCCAATACGCAAACCACCACGAGCACCAAGCACTTCTGCTACTGGACCACGCAGTGCACTGTAGCCACGAGTTGCAATATCACCAATGACATCATCAGTTAAAGTATTTACTACGAAAGTATTACCAGATTGAATTGCAGTCTCACGAACTTCACGTGCAATTTGTGCTAACTCTTCACGAGTTCTTGCACCAAGTGTTCTACGCGCACCCAATCTTTGCTGATTAAGAATTGCTTCAGTTACAGCTTGCTGTGTTTCAGTTAAACCAGTCAACTCTCCAGCTTTTGGTCTGATACCAAATGCACCTGCAGCAACTTTTGTTGGAGCTGTCACTGCTGCTTCTGCTGCTGCTTTACGTGCAGCTATTTCTGCGGCATCTGTAATACCTTCTTTGGCTGCTTGTGCTATGGCTGCTTCTCCAGCCTTTGCTGCTGCTTTAGCTGTGGCTGCGGCTGTTTGTCTTGTGCTTACAACAACACCTTCTTTTGCTGCTTCTTTTGCAACTTCCAAACCAACCTTACCTGTGCCTGCAGTGACCCAGGTAACAGGGTCTAATAAAACATCTCCGATAAAACCAACACCACGGTTAGCCCATGTTTCCCATTGCCATTTTGTTGGCTTATCTTTTTCTGGTTCAAAAGTATCACCAATCAATTGGCCATAACCAGTTTCTACATTCTTAGTTTGGTTCAGCCAATCATCCCAGCTAAATCCACCAGCACCAGCTTTGTATGGTTGTCCAGTTTCTGGATTGATTTCTTCACCACGGCCACGTGTGCCACGCCACACAGCAAGTTCGTCACCCATTTCTTTTAGAGTAGATAATACTGCACGACGACCAGTGTCAACTGTTGTAAGCGGTTTAATAACAAGTTGTTCTACTGGTTTAAATTCCATTCCACCAGGAATAATGTCAAAGCCAATTACTTTACCTAATGTTCTTAATGCAGCGTTAGGTTGTTTTTGTTCAACAATATTTTCAACCGTCTTAGGAGAAACATCATATCTTTCAGCTACTCTCTTTAAGCGTTCAACTTCACGCATTGATTCTCTTAGCTTTGGCGGAATAGGAGGACCAGCTTGTGGAGCAGGAGCAGGTGGTTGTTCTACAGTAACAGCTGTAGTTTTTGCACCAGTCTTTTCTTCAAGAAGTTTTTGTGCAGCAGACTTGCTTGGTATTGTTGTTGTAGGTGTTGGCTGAACTTTAGGCGCGGCAGGTACAGTTACTGTAGTAACTTGTCCAGCTCTCTTTTCATTTAACAGTTTTTGTGCAGCTGATAAAGGAACAGTGGTATCTGGAGGTGGAGTAGGAGTGCCTTGAATTTTGGCCATTATGGTTTAATATTTCTATCTTTCAAACGTTGTCTTCTTAATGCTTCATCTTTAAATGGTGTTTGTTTCTTTTTTGTAACTGTGTCTACTACATATGCTGTTGGGTCCATGTAGCTTGATGCAGTAACTATTGTTGGAGCTGCTGCTCTTGCATCACTTATTTTTTTAATATTAGTATCAATAAAAGATTTTACTGAATCATTAATTGTATCAACACCAATTACACCTTTTGATAAATTAGTTCTTGCACCATATGTTAATTTAGCATTTGGAAGATTTGCTTTAAATCCTTTATCATTTGCATTCAAGAAATCTTTTACTGCTGGATTAATGGCTTTATTATATTCGCTAAACAATGTGTCAGCGTATGATGATGCTGCACTAAGTGCATCTCCTGATGCCGAAGTTACAGGAAATGAAGCTAAGCCTGGGTCATTATCTTTCCAGTCTTGCTCTATTACAGATTTTATTTCTGTTGGGCTAGCACCAGCTTCAACTAATTGAGCTAATGTTTGTTCGTATGGATTCTTTGATTTGATTGCGGCAAAGAATGTTGGAGCATTATTTCTTATAGCATCTTGTTTGATAAGATTAACTTTATCTGCACCATACAAAAATGTAGCATAATCTTCTAGGTCTTTACCAACCAAAGATTTTGGTCTCCACACATTAGGGAACTGTTGTTCTGCCGCGCCAGCCAATTGTTCATCAAATATATCTTGAATATCTTTTGGCTTAGCTATGCTCTTAAGACCTGTTGGTGTTTTTGTTGCGGCCTTTTGACGAGCAAGTGCTTGCAACATTGCTTGATTAACTGCCATAATTAAAAGCTCCTTAACCAGGAAGGGCCACCTCTTTCAAGGTTTATTGCATCTCTAATTGCTGCTTGTCTAGCTGCTTCTTCTGGGCTAACTACAGGTTTTTCAACTACAACCGGTGGTGCAGGAGGGGGAGCGGTATAACCAGCGCCATACAAACTGTTAAGCGCATCTTCCAAAGCTTGCTTGCGAGCAATTGCTTGCTGTTGTGCCTGGAACTTAGCAGTATTATACTGACTCTGAATTTCTTGTAATGCAGCCAACTGCTGTGTTGTTAAAGTTCCTTCTTGCTGTGCTTTATATGCACCGAGTTGTGCTGCGGCAAGTTGTCTTGCCATTTGTTCTTCGGCTAATCTTGATTCTTGTCCTGCTGCTGATTGTGCTGCAAGAGTGCTGAGTAATGTATTATAATTTGTTGCGCCACCCTCAAGTGCTGCACGAGCTGCTAACAACCCTGGCTCTGCACGTTGTGCTTCTACGCCTTGAGCTGCCATGTATTGTGCAATATCATTAGATACTGCTGGAGCTGCTGCACGTGGTGCATTAGCATATGCAGTAGGCGCATTCTGTTGTAGATAGTTACGCAGTGCATCAAATCCTTGAGTCTGCAAATTAGTGGCAGTTCCATATGATTCACCCAATTGCTTCATCTGTTGAGCTAACTGGTCACTAATATATTTTTCTTGCGAAGTTTTTTGTTCTTCTAAAGTTTTAGATAATGTTGGGTCAATGGCACCTGCAGTTTTTATTTGCTCTAGTAAAGCATTGCGTTGTGCTTCTGCGCCTTTTGTGGCTCTTTCTACTGCAGCAGTTGCTGCATCTTGGTCTGCTTTAATTTTAGCTAGAGCTGCAGCATAGCTATATGCACCTGATGATGAACCACCGCTTGTATCTTCTGTTGTGTCAAATGTGCCACCAGTTGGGTCGGTATTAAAATCTGTATTAGTGACTCTATTAGATGGAACTCTAGTTGTTACTGGTGTTCTTGTAGCCAAGCTTGTTCTAGCTGGCTGGTATCTTGTGATTCCTAGTGCCATGTGATTACCTCAATGCTAATAGTGCTGCGGCATCTGCAGCAATCTGACGTGACTTATCTGACTCTAAATCAGCTAAACTCTGTTGATAATTCTCTAAACCTTGTGCTTGAGCAAGGTCATAACCTCTTAGCTGGCCAGCCAAATCTGCTCGAGCTTGCCCTAGGCTTCTAGCTCTTTCTGAGGCATATGCACCCAATGCTCTATTGTAAACGCCTGACCTAACTCCCTGCCCTGTAAGACCACGACGGGCATAAGCAGAAGTAAGTCTTGGCACTTCCCCTAAACCACCAGAAGGAGTAGTTTTAAAGGCAGCTTCTTCAAGTTGAGTAATAGGACGTTGACCAGTGGTTTCTGCTAGATAACGTCTATAGGCATTGAGGGCTTGTTGTTGGGCATAGTCGGTCTGAAGCCCCCTGCGTTGCTGTTCAAATAAAGATGGGTCAAAAGCCATTTAATTTACCTCTTCTATAATATGCGAAAATTTTCCCTATTTATATCTATACCATTTGACAACGGCATAACGAATGCCTTTAACAATTGGATAAACCTGGTGCATGTACGGGAATCCTGATGAAAACACCACTATTTCCCCTGCTTCTGGTTTAATTTTAAGATTAAACTCTTTAAACTCTAGCTCTCCGCCCTCAAAATCATCGTTTAAAAATAAAGACATTGACACAACTCTAGGAAACAATGGATGGTCATCAATATGGTTGTGGAACTTATTGCCTTCCTCATATCGCAATAATACTGTGTGGTCAGAAACTAGGGGTATTATGCTGTATCTGCCCCTAAAGTCTTCTATAATAGCGTCTAAACCAGTTTGGAGGGATTCTGCAGCCCTTCTAATTGGGTCTTGTGGATGGCAAGAAAACTCTGATTCTGTTATAAAATAATTATAGCAATTTCTAGCATCGTAATTAATGCCAGGTTTATCTTCTTCTACTAAAACTTGTGCTGGTTTCCATTGTTTTAATAAAGCATTTTGAATCAAACCTTTTAATGTGCGGGCCGACTCTCTTGCAATCTTATATTTAATAATGCCAGGTGCTAATTCTATTTTATCTAAAATAGTCATATCAACTGTTTCAGTAGGTTCGTCTACCGCATGGCCTACAATTTCATCATACAACTCTAAAGCTTTAGAATAATCATGGCAATCACAAATTGGTTGATTAATTGGCACATCTGGCTGAGCCAAGAATCTATTGCGATTAAAGAATCTTATATCACCATCCTTGCCATATTTATAAATGCCGGCTTTATCTTTTTGTATCCAATGTTCTGGAGTAGTAAAATGCAAAAATAAAACTGTTATAAATTTATCAGGGTCTGTAGTTGGATATGGCGGCCTTGAATGAATATGCTGTTGGCCACAAAAGATTATTGCGTCATTAGCATTTTGTTCAAAGTGCTGACCTTCTACAATAAGACCCCAGTTAGCATTATTTTCTATTGTTATATCAATTGTTGTTTGCGTGCCGTTTTGGTCAATATGTTCCCAAAGATGCGGTACACATCCATCTTTTCTTTGATAGCGTACAGCAAAGAAATATGCTTTCTGTAATGATTGGTCATTAAATAAATCTCTAGCTTTTTGAAGACAATGTTCTTCAATTTCTGGGCTAAATTGTACTGGACTTTCCCATCTGGCAAACATCGTATGAAAGAACGATTCATCTGTTCCCATTTTAGTATCTTTAATGACTTGTTTAACTTCTTCAAACATTTCATCAGTAAAGAACTTTTTAATAACTCTGGGTTCAGACAACTCAGTTGGAAGTTCAAATAACAATTCTTTAGTAATCATTACCATTTACCTAACGGGCATTTTGCATGAAGTAATTTTGTTTTAAGATTCATCATACAGCCACACTGTAGGCATTGTTTTGTTGCTTTTAAGAATCGGTCACATCCTTCGCAGGTTGCCATTCTACGTGCAGATATTTCTGGAGCAACCTTTTCAGATGTTGGGTCTAACAAATCTAATGGGGTAACACCATTCTTTTCTTTATATTCATGCCAACGTGACTTTACGCTCATTCAACAACATTTCCCATCCCATCAATGCGTTTAATAACTCCATCAATGTCCTTCATTTGATAAAATCCTCTTTCGTCATGCTTCCAGCCAACATCAACAAATTTACTACCAGTTCTTGTAATTTCGATAGCTAGTGGATAGCTTAATAGTACTGCTGTAAAATGCTCATCGACAATTATATCAGTTGAAGTTGAGCCTACAGTTGCTGTTACAACTTCTACTTCTACGCCATCGATTGTTTCCATGCGTGAAGTATAAGATGGATTTGCTAAGAATATATTGTCACCAACTGATGGACAAAATCCATGTGCGTATGCTACTTCGCCATCAATTACAAAAGCCACTGGTGTGGCTGGTTTTTCAACAGCAGGATGTTCTCCATCTCTAATTGGGTCATAATATATATCATAGTTAGTTAAAGTCATTAATTACCTCATTTATTATTAACAGAATGCACCAGCTGCATATGGCGATACGCATTGACCTGGGCTATAACATCCATAGAATCCAATGTTACCAGGCAAACAGGTACGATTCTGTGGTGGAGGGGTAACTGGTGGAGTAACTGGCGGTGTTACAGGCGGAGTAACTGGTGGAGTAACTGGCGGTGTAACAGGTGGAGTTACAGGAGGTGTAACTGGAGGAGTAACAGGTGGCGTTACAGGTGGTGTAACGGGTGGAGTAACAGGTGGAGTTACAGGAGGTGTAACTGGTGGAGTTACAGGTGGCACGACTGGTGTAACAGAGTTTGATGCAGCAGATGTGTCAGATGCCACACCATAGTTTGTGTTTCCTACAACAGTAAAAGTATATGCGGTACCGTTACTTAATCCTGTGACTGTTAGTGGAGAAGAAGAACCAGTTGCAGTAAAGCCACCAGGACTAGATGTTGCAGTATAGGTTATGGTGCCCTTGCCAATGTAGCTTGAAGCAGTAAAAGCTACAGTGGCTTGGGCGTTGCCAGCAGTGGCTGTGCCAATTGTTGGCGTAGTTGGCTTTTTGCCACCAGACGCAGCATTTCCTATACTTAACAAAGCCATTATGCGCTCAAATCTCCCATGAGAACCCATGTATTTGAAGCTCTCTTTAATAGAGTAGCAGCTGACCATTGTGCTCTAAGCTTTAATCCTGGAGTACCATTGACTGTTACACCTGTGTCGCCGGCCACAGTAACTTGGCTAGCACCAGTTTGCAATACTGTAATTTGCGAACCGACTGGAAAAGCTACAGAATCTGTTGGAACGGTTAAGGTTCCACCACCAGACATTTCAACTACTTTACCATCATCTGTCAAAAGTAAAGTGTAACCAGTAGCAGATGGTGTAGTAGCAACATGAAATACAACGTTGCCAGTTACTGCGGCACCACCTGACACTGTCAAGTTACCTGATAAACTTAATGAAATTCCTGTAGCATTACCAATGTTTGGAGCACTAAGAACTAGTCCTGATGCAAGTTTTGCAGTTGTTACGTTGCCATCGGCAAGCAATGCTGTAGTAATAGCTTGTAATGCTATTGATGTAGTTCCGATTGCACCACTATCAAAGTTTTGTCCTGCGGACAAACCATTAGTAAAGTTTACTATAGCAGAATTGTTAGCATTGTGTTGTCCTGCAACAATCGGTTGACCAGTTTGAAAATCTGGATAGGGTATTGTAAGTGTTGCCATTGTTAAGTACTCCTAATTCTTCTTCTCTTAAATTTATAAGCTATTGAATTTAATCCCCATTGTCTACCTGGGAAAAGTGCTGAGTCTGTTGCGTCATCAGGACCCATGAATTCCAACTGTATTGCATAACCTCTTCCTAATGGTGCAACACCTTTTCTTTTAATAACAGCACCACCAGTGTTAAAACCATACTCTGCGGTTCCGTAAACGCCACCAGAACCATCATCAGAATATACTCCACCAGAAGTTGTAGTTACTAATGAAATTGTTCTTGTTCCACCAACTGGATTAGTTTCATCAAAGTTTTTATAACGGTTTAATGTTATTGCAGTGCTTGATGTTACATCTTTAAAAACAAAGTATGGACGAATAAATGTTTTTAATTGAACATAAGCTTTATCATCAAACCATGATGTGCGGTAATTTGATTTAAATCTTCCAGTTAATGATGGCGTTGCGCCGACAATAACATCATCAATAGTATAATTATAATCATCAACAAAATAAACATATGGAAAATCATCATCTGGATGAATCATTAAATAATAAGGTGTGTCATCTGCAGTGCGCCAGTCACAACCAGATACCAAACCAAAACCTGGAATAAGAGATGGAGTAGCATCATCTGATAACATCGGTGCAGATTGGAACATAGTATAAGCACCAGCTCTACCAATCGTAGCATCAAATATTAAGTTAACCGTTGGATAATCTGGCGGTGTTCCTTCTTCTATTAACAAATAAGGTAGTGATACCCAAACTCTGTTTCGTATAAAAGACAAGGTTATTTTATCGGTGTGCTGAGCATTAACTTCATTATTAATAATAATTGGTCTTATGCGTTCAAAGATATCGTTAATTCCATTACGATTATAAAAGTACATTCCTTGCGGCCAGTCAAAGAAGTAAACTCCACCATCACCAGCAACTGCTTGTTGTGGTGTGTCAACACCAAGGTTAACTGAAACTTCTACAAGCTGGAATGAGTCTGCATCATAACCCATAAGTAGATAAATAGCTTTAGGCTTAAATATTAACAGCTGACCATCAACTATTTTAATTGCACGAATTCCTTCTCCACCTGCAATAATATCAATGTAATCATCTTGGAACCAGTTCTCTGGTGAGCTTTCATGTGACCAACGAAGTCTATTAGGATATGCAGTTAATGTTGGTGTTGCATCGCTATTATATTCTTTTGTATTAGCAACAAAAAGTTTATTAGCATGAGCTACAACATGTTCTGCTCTTGGCATGTACCCACCAACTGGTAACTGATATGGCTGCCATGTTGGACCAGATGCAGTAAGTGTTGTTGTAGTTGCATTTCCAACTACCCAC
>Ga0315909_10010181_pt1 | contig 10065 bp, 10 predicted proteins | sample LakEriMetagenome_11_FD_203527 | JGI IMG/M metagenome (GOLD analysis project Ga0315909, IMG submission 203527) | Freshwater fungal communities from buoy surface, Lake Erie, Ohio, United States - Buoy 2 MA125 | ecosystem: Environmental > Aquatic > Freshwater > Lake | place: USA: Lake Erie, Ohio...
CCAACCTACTCTAGCTTTGAGAGCTTGATAGGCTTGGCGTTGTCTCCTGGGATGTTGTCTCCAATTTTTTTCGTTCGCTTTGAGTTCTCTGGGATCGCGGTATTCTAGGACTAGATCACCGATGTCTTCTGATTTTACTTTAGTACGTTTAGGCATGGGGGATGCTCCTGGTACAAAAAACCCCCACCAGGAAAAACCTGGAGGGGATTTGTTTAGAGTGGGGAATGAGATGATGTTACTTCATCTTCTTGCTGGACTTCTTAGCAGGTTTCTTCATGCCAGCGGATTTACCCTTTGACATTGCAGACTTACCATACTCTTTTGCTTCATGCTTGGAACCACAACTCTTTTTCATATTACCCTCTATCGACATCGACGGAACAAACGAAACGGACGCAAAACCACTTTGCGAACAGGCTGGGAAGCTACGACTTGTTTGGTAAGCTGAACAGGTGCAGATACTACTTCCTTTACAGCAGATGGAAGAGAGCAAACACCATTCTTGCAATCTTGTGCAGAAGCCACATCACAGACCAGAAACCCCAAGGTTAATGCTGCCAAGATTAGAATCCAGTTTTTCATCAGTATTCTCCTAGTGACCCTGTTTTAAAATCATGCATCATACGAGTTGGGTCTTTTCGTGTGACGTGTACATTGTCTCTCTGACACGGAAGACATATTCGGTTGCCTGGGCCTTCAGAATCAAACTCTTTATCGCATTTTAAGCAAATTCTTTTCTGCCTGGGCGAACGAACACTCTTGTAGGGTGATTCGTGTTCGTATGTCATATCATAATTACTATTAGGAATCAATCGATCATGTTGAATGAGGGTCGTTTAAGTTTCCATGCATTAAACTTTTTGAATGCCATGCAGGATGTATCTGATTTGCGTACCCACTTATCAAAGAATTCAGCAGATACCCAGCCACCACCGTCAGGCCCATCGAGTTGTCCTCTGTGGGCACTGTAGCCCCACTGATTGCCAACATAGAGTCGGGGATTCTTGCTGCGGAAATCGACTGCTGGAATATGCATTAGATGCATCCAGGTTCCACTGGGAACGAAGTAGGAACAATTCTGAGTTCGATCATGCCGAAGTTCCATCTGGAATCCCTGGGAAGAAGCAATCACAGGGAACATATGACCGATGATGACGCACTTGGCTAGATCGGCAAAGGAAGTGATCTCAATGAACTCGTCGATGGTTTGAGATGCTGCTTTCTCTTTCCAGGGATTTAGAGCAGCAGCAGAAGAACCCCACTGGCGGCCTGTTGATGTAGAGTAAGGTGGGATGCCAACCTCGTCTTCGGCAAGGACTCCGTACTCTTTCAAGCCTTCCATCTGCCAGGAAAGAAGAGAACCATCACCACGAATTCTGTTCTTACCAATGTAGACTCGACCGATACCATAGATCCAAGGTCGGTAAACGGGTCTGTAGGCTTCTAAATCGCCCTCTCTGACGATTTCATCGGCAAGTAGGTATTCGATACCCATTTCGGTTCCTGCTGCTACACAGTCGCCTAATAGCTGGTTTGTGTTGGGGAGGTGTTTGCCGGTGAGCTTAACCACCGAATCCCAGAAGGCAAATCGTTTGCCCTCTGGGTTGGTGTCGGTGTTACCGTGGACTTCCTGGGATATAGCATTCCAGTCGAGCATACTCACATCAACTAAGGGTGAATTAGCCTGGGAAGCTAATAGATCCATGTTGTCGTTTTCTTGTTTTGGCCCTGCCCAACCGAAATGATACATATCTCACCTTTAGGAATTAATAGGAATTAAGATCGGCAAGCACTGCTTCAACAGCTTTTTCGCCACTGTTGTGGGCGACATCCAGCATAGCATCTGCTAGCTTTTGGGTATCACCTTCGTAGTTGGCTTTTTTTGCTGCGAAGTGAACTCTAGCTCGGAAGATAGCTGTCAGCAGAGGATTTCTGATTCGGCTATTCTGAGATAGAAGTTTGGGTTTGTTACAGTTCTTGTTGAGGAATTCCATTACCTGAACAATTGCTGTGATGATCGCTAAGATAGTCATAGGGTCGATACCTACAACTGGTTCTGAGTTATCAGTTGGGTTGGATGCTTTTGCGTAGGCAGTCTCAATATCTTCTAGTGGAAGATTAGTGGTGACTGCTGCTACTCGCATAGCGAATTCTTCAGCGTTCATTACTTACCCTCAACTTTAAAGAATTCTTTGGCAAGATACTGCAAGCGTTCTTCTAAAGTAAGAGCCTCACGCAACACATCATGGTAGATGGAGATGGTACGCTTGACTTCTGCTACATTGAGTTTGATACCAACGGTATCAGCACGACGAGCAGTTTCATTCATCAGTTCAGTTTTCACACTCATCTTCTTTTCCTTTACAACTTTTAGAATGGGTTTCTCACGAACGATAGTAGCTTTGGAGAACAACTTATTCCTTCCTTCCGATAGATGCTAACAGACCAACTTGAATTTCTTTGAACATCTCAGCAACGTCTGATCTGGTTTTGAATTTATTTGCGTCCCAGTCCTGACTTACTTGCATCTGTAGATACTGGAAGAAATCTTTCCAAGCAGGGAAGGAAGGGTCACTAGAAAGTTCTTGGTTACGTTTCTTGAGTTCGTTGAATGCTGCTTGAGTATCAACGATTCCACCAGCGAAAATAGCAGCAGAGATACTACCGTAGTTCTCGGCAATTTTCTCTGCCAATAGCCTCTGGGAAGAGGGAATCTTTAGAGCGTTGTCGTATGCAAGACTTGCGTAGCCAAATCGTGTTGCTCCTGGTTTCGGTAAGGGTACGACACTCCCGTTATCTGGTACTGGAGGCACTGGTTTGTTGTCTGGTGGTACTGGCTTGTTATCTGGACTAGCCCCAGTCGAGATAGATACTCGATGGAATAACTGCTGTAGGATTCCGTTATTGTCGGTGAAGATACTATCGATGTCGTACATTCCAGGTGGGCCAGTCCATACCAGTTCTTTACCATTCTCGATTCTAACGGTATCAGGACGAAATCCATCGGGGAGTCTTCGGACGATCCAGACATAGCTTTTTCCCTCTCCATCGCATTTCAGTTTAATGAGTGTGTAAGGCTGAAAGGTATTGGTTTGTTGACCGTCACCGGAAGTTGCCGTGATCTCCTGGGAAAAGAGAGTACCAGGGATCGAAAGTGTTAGGAGCAGTGGTAACCAGCAGACCATCGGTGGTGCAGGTGGTTTGTCGTCTACGCTTTCTTCGATCTCTTTGCGGTTGTCGCTTGCCCACTGAACAATCCAGGTTAGTAGGGGTGCGAGTAGAGCAGTGACAAATACTGAATAGTTATTTGGTACTAAAGATTTAATGACATCGAGTTGTTCAATAGCTAAAGTAGCAGTTGCCGCTACTAGGGTAATACCTAATAGCTTTAGTAGGAATATATGATCTTTCTTATTAACTTGACCTGGGCCTGATCCTGTTGGTGTTAGCATATATAGCTCCGTATGTTAGGAAGTAATTAGTATATATTACTTTAAATGAATTTGAATGACAACACCTTCGTTCTTGGGGTGCTGGAGCAAAGTAACGCTGTTGCAATCGATTTTACCTGCTCGGACTTCCTTAGCGAGAAGTTCCAGGTGAGATGCAGAAATGACATCGTGGGTGAGTGTGTCGATAGCTGGTCGAGTAGCGAATTTGTGACGTAGTTGGTTGAGTTGATCCATGTAGGCTTGCTCTACGGATGGTGAGTAAAGCTGGTCAGCTTTAAATGTAAAACCCTGCACCGAAGCAATCGTTACGGGACTGTTCGGTGCAGGGTACTGAAGGATACGAGTGTTAAGATAATAAACACTGTCAGACATCAATAGGTTTCCTTAGTATCCGTTTTCTTCTGGGAAGTTCGACTTGTTCTGGTAATGGTTCTGGAGGAATTTCTTTATCTTCCAGGTCGGTGTCGATACCAACACACCATAGTTTACTAATTTCTGGAGAAAGATGGTATAGCTCCATTTTACGACCTGGGCCTGTTGAAACACTTTTGCTTACCTGAATTAATCCTAATTGCTGTAGGTCAGTTAGGAGCCTATGCACGTTGGTAGATGGTAACTGCAAATGATAGGATAGATCGTTACGGGTAATACCTTGAGGATACTCATACATACGTTTTGCAAATTCCACATTAAATGGAATGCAGCTATCTAAAGCCAATTTTCTAATGGTGTTATAGAGGTGATTGTTAGGTTGTTTGATACCGTAGACCACCATTAAACACTGGGACATCTTCTTGAACTGTACCGCTAGACGAGATGCAATTTCCCACTCTGGACGATAGAGAAGAGAGTCATCGCGTCTACGTTCTACCTGGGCACGAAGTCGAGCTACTAGCATCGCTAGATGGGACATCTTGAAGGTGAACTGTTCGTCGAGTTCTGGAAGTTCACTGGGAAGATTGTTGATGAGATGATCGACATATCCTAGGGAGTGTTCCATCAGAGTCTTAGTACGTTCTTCCTTGTGACCCATACCTGATAGGGCACTGGTGATATGAGACATCTCGCAGAATTCTTCTTTCTCTAGGTATTCGATTTTGAGGAATCGTTCACCTAGACTAGATCGATTGTCACCGTGGATCGCTTTGGTAACACCTGCGATCAATCCGAACTTCAGGTCTTTGTAGATGCGTTTCTGATTGTTCCCGTACTGCTTACGGAAAGAACCATCGAATGCATCTCGCAGGATACCGTAGAGTTCTTCCTGTTCATGCCCACCCATCGATAGAACCGTGGTGAAGTCCTTAATCATCAGGGTTCGACCATTGAGCGTAGGAAGGTAGGAGATATCTTTACCGTCAGGCGTTTTATAGCCCGATACAAGCATCCTGGCACTAATTTGGCTCTGGGCATCGCAGTAGATGTTAGAGTCGCCAAATGACTCAATAATGGTGGTTTTACCGGAATTATGAACTACGATTCCTTCGCACAAGAAATTGTGAGGATCATCTACCGATAAATCGTAGACATCTTCCACACCAATTTCTTTGATGGAAATAATTCTATCTGGTTTGCAATGTTCCAATACATGAGAGGTGAAGTTATCAGTTTCACAATGATGTTTGAAATGTTCTGAATATTTCAGTGCTTCAAGATTAGATAACTCATTGTTGTGATTATCCCTATCTTTATGATGAACATGAACATCTGAAGGTAGATACTTCAAGCATGTAGCTCTACCTAAATCATAACGTAAGATTTCGATGTATTCATCGTAAGATAGATTGTTCATTTCAGCTTCGACAACCAACCGATGCTGAAGACAAGTCCAACCATCGGATCTTTTTTCCTTTCGTTTGGATGCGTGTGGGTGATTGATTAAACCACACACAGACTTTCCTGATTTTCTTTTCTTAGTACCTCGATTACTTCTTCCTTGATTAGACAATAACAGATCACCGATGTGTAAATCTTTTAATCTGACCCATGAACCATCATGTAACATGAATTTATGATCTGCACTTGCTTTGATGGTATGACCTTGTTCAGTTACAAGTTCATATACAACTTTAGTGCCGGAATACATAACTTCATGCACTTTAGCTAATCGAACAGTACCATCTTCATTTCTTTGCTGAATGAAAGTTTCGATGTTGGAATCCCAAATCTTACCTCCAGCTACACCACCATGAAATCTATGGTAAAGGTCTTTGAGAGATATAGTAAAGGTTTTACCTGCTCGATTGATCTTTACAGTGTTATCACCACTTAAACAGCTTGGTGGCCCGATGAGGAACAGCCACAACGGTTCTCCTGGGAAATAAGGAGATAGGATCGTTGCGAAGCATGTTGCAATGGCGTACTCATTTCCTGGAGTGAGGTAGAGATTACCTCGGAAGGTGCTAATTAATTCATCCCAAGATTCGACCTTCTCCACTGGAGGAAGAGTGTACTTCGCATCGAGGTATCCACCACCACCTTGGGAATCGGATTCTGGAGTGACGAAGTTACTTTCCAGAGTTGTCCAAATCAGATTGGGTAAGTGAGGTTTACGCTTGGATGTACTTTGATTTTGCAAATGCTGGTGATGACAGATAAAATCACGAATGTCTTTACCACCAGATTCACCATTGGCATCATTGAACTCATCCTCTGTATCCCACTTTAGGAATTTAATGCTGGAGGCAACACCTTCTAATTTGCGAACTGCTTTGGCGATACCTTTCTTACCAGCTTCGTCCTTGTCATACATGAGATGTACGTTCTTGGTGTGAAACAAGGAAACGTACTCATCCTTGAACGAGTTACTTCCTGGAACAGAACAAAGAGAGTAATCAGGAGCCATTTCTTCTAGGATAGGAAGTAGTGCTAGTAGATCCCATTCACCCTCACAAACAACGATGTTGTCGGTGAATGTTTTGGTGTGGATCGGACGGTATAACTTTAGTGGAAGTCCTGGCCCTTTGAATATTCTGAATCCCTGGGAAGGAACAAACACTCCTAGGTTGTTTAGGAACTCAGAACCGTTTTGATAAGGAACAAGCCAACGATTGTTAGCACTATCCCAGGCAAACCGTACTCGTCGTAAAACTTCAGCAGTGATACCAGGACGACTACTAGCGAGTTCTTGATATTTTCCATCATCGGTAGATTCCAAATGTAGTTTGTGATATTCAGTGATAAAAGTTAAATGGTTTCCTTCAGTTCCACACTTCTTACAGTCGAACATACCGGATTCTGGATTAACGAAAAAGTGTTCCTTTTTGTTACAGAATGGGCAGTCACCCACATACTGATTGCGAAGATCAGATGTTGGGTTGAGGTGGACACGGTAGAAGTCATAAAAGTCTAGCATCAGTTGATCCTTATACTAAAAAGAAACAGAAACGTCTTGTTTATCACCCCAGTGTCGATGAACTATCGACGCACCAACTGGAGTGTGCCAACCAACTTTTCTAGCTGGTTCCATCATTGACTTGCAGATTTCTTCAAGGGGAAAATCCTTGAACTTGCTGCATTCAAACACTAGCTCGTCATGGATTTGCATGATAAGTCTAGCACCACTACTATGAGTCTTTAGGAAGTTATGGCAAAGCATCATCGCGTTCTTCACGATGTCACCTTCATCTCCCTGGACAATGTAGTTCACGCCTTTATACGGATGATCTATTGGTACTCGTAGTGGATAGCCAAACTTTGTACGGACATAACCTGTACGTCGAACCTGATGGGTGATACGGTTCATGTATTCACCTACGATTGGAAACTGTTGCTGATAGAGTTCGTATGCACCAAACATACCAGCAGTAGCATCTACCTTGTTTGCACCTGCTCCGAAGATCAGTGCATAGTTCACGTTCTTAGCAATTCTTCGTTGGTCTTTAGTAGGTGTTTGTGTGTTAAAGAGTCCACAGGCAACATAGTTATGAAAGTCATAGCCATTTAGGAATGCGTTAATCATCCCTTCATCGTTTGCCTCGTATGCGAAAATGATTAACTGAAGTGAGGAGTAATCGATGGAGTACCAAACGCATCCTGGAGGAGGGCCGAAGAGTTCTCGGAGGTTAAGCCGTTTGACTCTTCCACCTGATCCATCGTCTTCTTCGTGACCTGTAGAAATGTTTTGACCATTAGGATTTGAGGAGGAGAATCTAGTTGTTGATGTTCCTGTTTGATTTAGGTTGGGGTGAATACGATAGGAATAAATACCTTTTCTGTTAACGTAAGTGTTGTAGGGGAGAGCATACTGCATGTAGTTGGAGACATACTTTTTGCTAGTAGATACTAGTTTGTATTCTCGTAGGTTTAATAGGAATTTTTTATCGTCTAAGTCTAAGTGAGAGTCATCGTTGATGAGGTCTTCAATTGCATCTGCACTTACAGAGGGTTGTCCCGACTCCGTTCTGGAAAGAACAGGATAACCCATTTTGGTGTAGATTAGTTCGTTAAGTTGTTTAGGTGAATCAATGTTGAGGTCTTCTATCTTGTAGATTTTAGCAGTGCGTTTCATATCACGCTGAAGATCATGGAGTTCCTGTACCATTGCCTTGAGTTCCTGGATAGCAAATGGCATACGGAATGTCATTCCATGATTCTGGATATGTAAGATGGTTTCCAGCAAACGAATCTCACGATAGTAGGAACCAGTAGCTTTCATCGATTCAATCTGTGGATAGAGAACAGCATGAAGCATGATAGTTCGTTCTACGTCACGTAGAGCATAGGTGAGGCAAACATCCTCCCATTCGATAGGTGCTTCCTTAGAGCATTCCCACATTGCTCTGGGTAGCCAGTAGTCAGCTACCGTATCACCATCGATATCCCATCCTTTGCAGATGGTGTCCTTGTATTTTCTGGCAAGTCTACGAGAACCAACCACTGCTTCCTGAAGTGCTTGTTCATCTTCTTTGGAGATGTCCAGATAGCGTAGAGCCAAGTCTTTTAGCTTGTGGCTTTCGTAGCTATCGATGATATGACTCTGGATAAGAGTATCGTGAATGTGATCCCAGAAGATGGTTGGGTCATAGCGTAGATTGTGGATTTCATCGATGGGTATATCAGTCAGTACCGACAATGCTCTTAGATCGAAGTTAGCATTGTGGAATACCCAGTCATCATAGGAATTAAAGACATCGAGCATGTCCTTGATTTGGATGGGATCTTTGTAAACTTCTCTGTTTACAGGATCAACTTTGAATTCCCAGTAGTATGTATTACCTGCATCATCACAAGCAGTAACTAGGAATGGCATAGCACCAAAGAGAAAATTAGTGCCAGTAGTTTCGGTATCAATAGCAAGAGCAGTCATACACAATTCCTTAATTGGAAAAGTTAAATAAAAACCCACCCCTACCATAGATAGAGGTGGGCAGAAAACGAACAAGAGAGAAATGAGAAATTAGGCTTTCTTCATTTCTGCTGCGGTCAGATCATAACTGTAAGTTCCATCCGTCACTTGATAGGTATCACCCTCAAGACCAGTGATTTCACCTTCCACTTCTTCTTCGTTGTTGTCCTCATCGGTGAAAGTGAAAGTCACTTTGTCACCTACCTTGAATGCTGCTGCCTTCTTAGCAGCAGGTTTGCGAGGAGCAGGAGCCTCAGCAACCTTTGCTGCTGGAGTTTCCATCACCTCGTCGAGTTCCTGGGAAAGAGTTTTAGGGGCAGGAGCATCGGTGTCCACCACTCGATTGATACCGAAGTTGACCACCAGTTCACCTGCTCTTGTACCTGCTTGAATCTTGCTGCAACGCAAGTTGACCATGCAGGTTGGTTTTTCCTTGTTGAGTTCTGCACCAGCAGTCTCAATTTGAGATGGGTCAGCACCCCAGTCACGGGTATCGAAACCGAAACCCTGAAATTCCTGGAAAATCCAGGTCATTGCCTTCTCAGTGACTTCCTTGGTCTTACGGTCGTATCCTGGAAGATACATGACAAACGTCATGCCCTTACCAGGAGCCTCTACAGGAGCGTAGGAGAAGGAAACATAGGGAAGTCCCTTGTTTGCACCTTCTTCGTGACAGGAGACCTTCACGCCGAGAAGTTTGCACTTTACTGTGATTCGGGAACCTTCATCCAGACCGTAGGCTTCTACGATCTCGGAAGACTCCGTAATACCACCAGCACGTTGAGATTGTGCTGCTTTGATGAGTTCATTCTTCTTGGCCGACAAGGTTGCTACGAACGCTGATTTTGGGGCTTTAGCCATTTGACAAATCCTCTTACCTAAATGAAACAAACAACAGTTTTTGAAATTGAAAATTAACTACGTTTACGGGTTGGTTTTGGTGCTTCCTGAGAAGGAACTTCTTCAAGAGCATCATAGACTTTGTTATCGAATGCTTTTTGTAAGATCGTCCATCCCTTGGTCTCGCCTTCAGGAATTTCAATCAGTTCTAGTGGGTTTCCAGATGGTGAAATAAATCGTTCTGGAACACCACAAGCAGTCCAAATGTTTTCATAGCCTCGGAGATGGATGCATCGCTTGCGATCAAACCAACCGAAGAAGAAAGCATAGTCTGCTGCTGCTTTGATATAGCGAAGTGCTGCACCTGAACAACTAGGCCCATACTGTGTGACCTTGCCACCAGTCACTACTTCGATGTCAGATTCT
>Ga0315909_10010182_pt1 | contig 10064 bp, 22 predicted proteins | sample LakEriMetagenome_11_FD_203527 | JGI IMG/M metagenome (GOLD analysis project Ga0315909, IMG submission 203527) | Freshwater fungal communities from buoy surface, Lake Erie, Ohio, United States - Buoy 2 MA125 | ecosystem: Environmental > Aquatic > Freshwater > Lake | place: USA: Lake Erie, Ohio...
CAGGAGTTAAAACATTTACTACATCTTATACATTTACAGCAGGTACAGTTTATTGGTTGGGTTGTTATTCAAGTGCGAGTGTTTCAGTAAGTGTACTTGATGCTGCTCAAATGACACCAATATCTACTAATGCTTTTGGTACAGCTTACTCTAATGTCTTTGCATCTGCAACTTTTGGTTCTGCACCATCTACACTTGGTACAGCTACTCTATCATCATCAACAAGTAATCTATGTGCAATAAATTTAACAGCAGCATAATATGACACAAATAAGAAATGAAATTTACGACAAGAATGGACTTGTTGAAGTAGTTTTTATTGAAGTAGAAGAACCTACTCAAGAAGAACTAATTGCTGAAAAAGAAGCGCAAATTTTAGCTTTGAATGAAGAATTAAAATCTTTAAAAGGAGAATAGATGAAAAGTAACTATTTAGCAACTTTATATTTTATAGCGGGTTTTTTAACTTCGTTTTCTTTAATGTTTCAAGGCACAGAACCCTACATTAATTTGGCAGGAGTTACTTTGTTTTTATATTTAACTTTCAGTTTAACTGAAGCACTTGAAGAATTATGAGACTACAACTATATTTATTACTTTACACAATTAAAAATTCCGCTTTGAAACTTATAACAATTTGCTTTTCGTTTTTTTTACCTATTAGCGGAATACTTGGACTTTTATTTGCGTTGATATTGTCGGACACGGCAACAGGAATTTGGAAAGCAAAACATCAAAAACAAGAAATCACATCACGCAAACTTTCGGCAATAGTTTCTAAATTACTTTTATACGAGTTGACGGTTATACTTTTTTATTTAATAGATTATTTTATTCTTAACCAAATAATTTTACAATTCTTTTCCGTTCCATTAATGCTTACAAAAGTTTTAGCGTTGGTACTTGCTTCAATAGAAGTTATGAGTATAAACGAAAATTACAAAGTTGTTAAAGGAATAGATTTATGGCAGTCGGCAAAATTATTGTTTGCACGAGCAAAAGACATTAAAGACAATATAAATAAATTAAAATGAATTTAAGCGCACACGTTACACTTGCAGAGTTTGAAAATTCACCTACTGCAACAACACACGGAATAAACAACAAAATGAGTTTGTCACAAATTGAAAGCGCTAAACTTTTATGTGAAAACGTGTTTGAACCTTTAAGAATTCACTTAAACACACCGATTAAAATTAGTTCGGGTTTTCGTTGCGTACAGCTTAATAGAATGATAAAAGGAAGTTCGACAAGCCAACATACAAAAGGCGAAGCAATGGACATAAAAATAGACGCTAAAGGGTTTCATTTTATAAAAGACAAGTTAGAGTTCGACCAGCTTATTTGGGAGTTTGGCAACGATGAAAACCCGCAATGGGTTCACGTTAGTTATAAAAAAGGTGGAAACAGAAAACAAGTTTTAAAAGCATACAAGCAAAATGGCAAAACTAAATATTCTTCTTATTAGTCTTTTTCTTTATTCGTGTTCGGCACAATATCACCTGAACAAAGCAATAAAAAAAGGTTATGTTTGCGAAGACATAGCCGACACTTTGACAATAACAAAACTTGACAGCGTTTTAGTTACAAAATTTGACACAACTTATTACGAAACTTTTTTAAGAACATTTGACACTATTATACAATGGCGAACAGAGTACGTTCCAAAAACACGATTAGACAAAAAAATTGAGTATAGAATTAAAATAAAAACTATTTACAAAGATAGGATAGTTGAAAAGGCAAAAGCAAAATCTGAAGGTCAAAAGGCAAAGTCTGAAGCAAATAGCAATCGTCCAAAAGGCAATTTAAATTTATTATTTGTTGGAGTTGGAATAGGTTTACTACTTTCGTACTTATGGAAGTACGCAAAAAAATCATTAATCTAAATTTTTTATGAAAAATAACAGCGCAAGGTTTCGACTAAAACAGGACGAAATCGAAATACTTATGCAGTATCGCGGAATAAAAAACGCAACGGACGAAGCTGGAGTAGATGACAAAGACGTAAAACACGGATGGCTAAAAACAAAACAAGCTTCTTTGTTCTTTAAGAACCCAAATTTTAAACAGGAAGAAATAAACGAAATACAAAGAATAAAAGACGAATGTATAAAAGAAGTTAAAGCATACGCTCCGAAATATCACGCAATAGAAACAATAAAAAGCGAAGACACGCATTTACTTGTTATAGATATTGCAGACCTTCACATAGGAAAACTTGCAACAGCATTTGAAACAGGCGAAGATTATAATTCACAGATAGCCGTTAAACGTGCAAAAGACGGAATGCAAGGCATTTTAGACAAAGCAAAAGGATTTAATATAGACAAAGTATTATTTGTTGCAGGAAACGACATTTTACACACCGACAACACCAGACGAACAACTACTGCAGGAACACCACAAGACACAGACGGTATGTGGTACGACAATTTTATAATGGCTAAAAACCTGTACATTGATTTGTTAGAAAAGTTATTAAGTTTCGCTGATGTTGAAGTTGTTTACAATCCGAGTAATCACGATTTAACGCACGGTTTCTTTTTAATGCAACTTATAGAAGCACACTTTGCTAATAGTACAATCAATTTTAACGTCAATTTGCTACACAGAAAAGCGTTTAAGTACGGAAACAATCTAATCGGAACTACACACGGAGACGGAGCAAAAATCGAACACTTACCTTTATTGTTAGCTACGGAGTTTCCTATTTTATGGAGCGAAACTAAACACCGATATATTTATTCGCATCACGTTCACCACAAAAAAAGTACCGATTTTATTGGTTGCACGTTTGAAACGTTACGCAGTCCTTCAGGTTCAGACAGTTGGCACCATAAAAACGGATATACAGGCGTTCCAAAAGCGGTTGAAGGTTACATACATCACAAAGAATTTGGGCAAATCGCACGATTAACACATATTTTTTAATATATTTGCAATTCATAGTTAATAAAAAGAAAACAGTTATAAGCTTCCCAGCACGTAGCTGTTTTTTTTTGTCAAGTATTTTGCACCATAAACTTGACTTTTTAAGGTTATAACCCTAATAACAATTAAAATTTTAAGGGTTTTACCTTTATAATAGTACGATATTAAGTAAAATTCACCTTAATTAAGTGTTTTACTTATTTAGAATTAATATAAATTACACTTTTTTCTATTCAAAAAACCTAATAAACACAAGGGTTTTAAAAAATAATTAAAAATAAATTAAAAATAATTGTTAAAAAGTATTGTATTTATTAAAATAGTATATATATTTGCATATAATTATTAACGAAAACAAAAACAAATACTATGAAAACAGAAATTGAAACAACAAAAAAAATTATGAACTTATTACTTGAATGTGTAAAGGATAAAAATATTTCTATAAAAGAACGAAATGTTTATTATTCTGAATATTTACAACTTGCAAAAAATTTATTGATTTTAAGTAAATAAAAAAACAAGGGGTGCGACTTGGTAACGCACACTAATTTAAAAGCTATGAAAACAGAATTTAACAAAGTAATTGACTTCTTGGAAACACAACAACAGGAAAACAAAATAAACACAAACCAACTGCATTTAATCATTCAAACTTTATGTACATTTTTAGACGATGAGCAATTGCAGGAAGTAGAAAATTTATTTAACCAATTTAAAAAATAAGACTATGAAAAATTTAATTGATTACTTTACACCAACAACCGAAGAACACAAATCGTTTTTAAGGCACTTTTTAAGCACTCTAACGGCTTTTATAGTGTTGGGTGGTATGTTCTATTGTTTAATGTATTTTAAAGCGCTGTAAGATGGAAAATAGAATTTTAGAAATTCACCATAGAGAATGGATTTTAAACTACGAGTTTTTAGGTTGGCAATACCAAATATTTGGAACTTGGGAATTTAAAGACTACGACGAAGTTTCAGAGTTTGCATTTATTGAATTAGACGTTGATGTTTCGGAAAAGTGGATTATTGAAACAGACGACCATTTACAACCGCATATTATTAATATTCGTATTTTAGAAGATGTACGACTTGAAATGCAGGAAGCAATAAATTCAGATTTAGCAAATTATAATTTTTGGGAATGGAAAGCAAGTAACGATGAAAGTAACTATAATTTTTACCACGAACTATGAACACAGGAACGATATACGAGCAAATGGATTGGTGGCAACGACAATGGCGCGGTTCATTTGATTTAGGGTTATACCTTGAAATTTGCAGAATTAAAAAAAACGAAAACCAAATACAAAAACCTATGAAACGATTTAAAGCAACATTTAAAACTTGGGCGTATGTTGGCGCACCTGTTAAGTTAGAAACACGAATAGTTGAAGCGTACGATATTCAGCACGTTAAAAACTTAATACAAAAAAACGATGATATTATTTTAGAAATTAAACAAATAGAACAATGAAAACAGCAGTAGAATGGTTATTTGAGCAATTAGATATTTCACAAGGATATGAAAGTGCTATTGACATACTTCAACAAGCAAAAGAAATGGAAAAACAACAAATGAGAGAAGCAAGTTGCCCATACGTTGGTGGTTGGGAAGATGATGACTTTGAATATTGGTATAATGAAACCTATAAAAACACGGAACAATGATAGAACTAATAAAAGAAATAATAGAACAAGACGGACTTGCACAAAAAAACCGAAAACGTGAAATAGTACACCGAAGAATTTATTTGTTTAGGAAGCTGCGAGAAGACGGACACACACTTAAAGGAATTGGAAGCTTGTTTAATATGAACCACGCAACTATACTACACGGTTTAAAAACTTACCAAGACTTAAGCGATACAAACGACAAGTTATTTTTACACGACATTGAATACTACAAATTACTTTTGAGTTTAGAACGTCCAGAACTTGACTTACGAAAAGAAATAAAAGAAGCAAAAAATTTAGTTGACTTGCGTAAAATTCAAGCAAGAATAAAAAATAATTTATTTTAATTCGTGTTTATGTTAAATTAATTATTAAATTTGCAATATGGTTCGGTCTCACGTAATAGAACAAAAAAAATTATTAACCCTTGTTAATGAAGCAGAAGTGAGACCCTGCGGATTCAACAGGGGTTTTTCATTTAAAAAAATTAAAAGTATGAAAGGTTGGATTAAAATACACAGGTGCTTATTAGAAAACCCAATTTACAATTGTGAGCCATTTGATAGGACACACGCTTGGATTGATTTATTATTATTAGCAAACCACAAAGAAGGATATTTTTATAAACGTGGTATTCGTATTGATGTAAAAGAAGGGCAAGTTGGTTACGATATTGATAGTTTAGGTAAGCGCTGGAAATGGTCAAGGGGCAAAGTTGAAAGGTTTTTAAATTCGTTAGAAAATGATAAAAATATAGTAAGGCAAAAAAACAATGTAACTACTTTAATATCAATAGTTAAGTACAAAGAGTATCAAGCAAACGATAAAGCAAACGAACACCAAACAATAAAGCAAACGAACACTAACAAGAATGAAAAGAATAATAAAGAAAATATATATAGGGAATTTCAACATTTATTTATAACCGAAGACGAAGTAAAAAAGTTATTAGATAAACATACAATTACACAAATAAACAACGTATTAAACGACATTGAAAATTACAAGCAAAATACTAAATATAAAAGTTTATATTTAACGGCTGTAAAATGGCTACAGAAAAACGAACCAACTTCAGAAGGTATTTCACCTGAAGAAATAAAAGCAAGAAAATATGGATATATTAACTAACGGTTCAGCACTTGATTATTTATTGAACTACAGAGACGGCAAAATTAAACACGGTTTAGAACTTGGAAATGGACTTGATGACTATTTAAAATTTAAACGTAAACAAGTAAACATAATTTTAGGACACGACAACGTAGGTAAAACTTACTTTATAAATTGGTATTTTTTAGCACTTGCACTTAAACACAAATTAAAGTTTATAATTTGGAGCGGAGAAAATCAACACGGACAAATTTTGCGAGACTTAATACAGATGTATGCAGGAATAAATTTTAAACAATTAACACACGATGAAATAAGAAATTACAGCGCATATTTAGAACAATACTTTACATTTGTAAAAAACGACCGCTTGTACAAACACGAAGAATTATTTAAAATATTTGAACAAAGCGAATGCGACGTTGCACTTATTGACCCATTTACAGGACTTGACCGCAATATGACTTACGAAGGTAACTACCAATTTATGAATGCAGCACGACAATTTGTTAACAAAACAGGAATGACAATTTACATAAACACGCACCCGAATACTGAAAGCGGAAGAAGTTCTAACATTTATACTGAAGGAGACTTTAAAGGACATTTAAAAGCACCGTTAAAAGACCACGTTGAAGGTGGAAAAGCATTTACAAATCGTTGTGACGATATGATAGTAGTTCACAGACTAATAAAGCACGATGTAATGAAATACGTTACTTGGGTTTCAACTGAAAAAATTAAGGATATTGACACAGGCGGAAAACACACTGGACTAAACGACCCTGTTTATTGCGAATATAATTACGGTTTAGGTTTTAAAGTTTACGGAAAAGACGTAATTTCGGAATTTAGACCAACAACAAAAACTAACTTAAATATTTTTTAAAATGGAAAAAGAAAAATTGTATGTTGTTATGACTTCAGGTGGCAGAACTTCTATGTTTTTAGCCAAGTACATTAAGGAAAATACAAAATATAAAAATGTTTTATTTGTTTTTTTAAATACAGGAAAAGAAAAAGAAGAAACACTTGCGTTTATAGAAAAATGCGACAAAGAATTTAATTTAAATGTAATTTGGTTAGAAGCAAAAATAATACACGAAAAACAAATTGGGACAACTTATAAAATAGTTAATTTTAAAACAGCATCAAGAAATGGTGAACCATTTGAAGAAATGTTAAAAAAATATCCATTACCAAACAATATGGCTTCTAATTGCACGAGAGAATTAAAATTAAGACCTGTTGAAGCTTTTATTAGAAATAATTACAAAGACTTTGACGTTTATAGAATTATTGGAATTAGAGCAGACGAACAACATAGAAAATCAAATAATGCAACAAACGAAAAATTACTTTACCCGCTTTGTGATGAAATAAAAGTTGACGCAAAATTTATTCGTAATTGGTGGGAAAACCAAACATTTGATTTAGAGCTAAAAGATTATGAAGGAAATTGTGATTTATGTTTTAAAAAGTCTTTAAAAAAAAGGTTAACTATTGTAAAAGAAAACCCAAAAATTGCAGAATGGTGGGAAAAAATGGAAAATAAATATAGTTCCGAAACAATACCAAGATTTGATTTAAGAACAAATAAAAGCATTGCAGAAATTAAAGAATTAGCAAAAAAACCATTTACACAAGCAAAAGATTTACACGAATTGTCTAAAACACAAATAGAACTTTTTAATTTTGAAACTGATTGTTTTTGTAAAGCAACTTAAAACTAACTTAAATATTTTATAAAATGGAACTTGATTTATTGAGCAGTAGAATAAACTTAAACCACACTTGTTTAAAATTACAAGTAAGCATTGATGAAATAAAAACCAAACATCCAAACCGAACAGATTTAATAAGTTCAATGGAGCAAAGTTTACACGAAATAAAAAAAGCAATGTTAGTTTACCAAACGTTAGAAAAAGAATTTAGAGCGACAAGACAAATTAACTTTGATTTACAACACATAAATTTAGAATTAAAACAGGATGTAAAAGACTTAAAAAAAAATATAGAATTTAACAATATGGAACTTTGAAAACACGAACTAAAAAATGTTTTAACTGCAAAGAAGAATTTACACCGTTCAGCACCTTACAAAAGTTTTGTTTAAAAAACGAATGTATAAAAGCAATGGTTGAAACACAAAAGTTAAAGGAATGGAACAAGAAGAAAAAAAAGTTAGTCGAAAATTTAAAAACTGCAAACGACTATTTAAAAATAGCGCAACAGGTGTTTAATAAATTTATTCGTGTTCGTGACGCTGGACTAAATTGTATTTCGTGTAACAAGCCTTGTAAAAAAGAAAACGCAGGTCACTACTATTCACAAGGTGGACACAGTAACGTAAGGTTTAACGAAGACAACGTACACTTGCAATGCGAAGCTTGTAACACTTATTTAAGTGGCAACCTGTTGAACTATCAAATAGGTATAGAAAAACGAATAGGAGCGCAAAGATTAATGGAACTTCAGGCAAAAGCACACGATGTAAAAAAATGGACAAAAGACGAACTAAAAGAATTAATTGAAAAATATAAACAAAAACTAAAATGAATTACAACAACGACTTTAAACACGATTTAGAAGTAGGACAAGTTTATGAAAAAGAACTTGGGAACTTACTGCAAAAAAAAGTAGAAGTTAAACGCGATTTTCGTTGTTTAGAAACTAAAAACGTTTTTGTAGAATATGAAAGTAGGGGCAAACCTTCAGGAATAGCAACAAGCGAAGCCGACTATTATTGTTTTTGGTTCAGCGATGTTCACTGCGTAATTATAAAAACGAACAAATTAAAAGAACACTGCCGTAAATGGATAGGAACAAACCGCGATGTTTTAGGCGGTGACAATAACACAAGCAAAGGTATTTTACTACCAATAACAATTTTTTTTGAAAATATTTATTAAAAATAGTTGTTTATTAAATAACTTTATTTATATTTGCATATATTATTAACTTAAATTATTTAACTATGAAACATTTATTTAAAAGTTTAGCAGCGTTCCAGCAAGAAGTTCCTGTTATTCACAAAGCAACACAAGGTTACGGCTACACTTACGCAGACTTACCGAAAATTTTTGAAGTAATTAACCCACTTCTAAAAAAGCACGGATTAGGGTTTACACAATTAATTAACGGAACACAAATAGCAACTTGTTTATTTCACGTTGATAGTGCTGAAAGTATCGAAAGTAAAATTGACATACCACAGGGAGTAATTTTAAAAGGAATGAATGAGTTCCAAGTATTAGGAAGCGCAATTACTTATTTAAGACGTTACGCTTTAAGTTCAATGCTTGGTTTAGTTACGGACAAAGATACCGACGCTTCTGGAGAACAAGTAAAACACGAACCTAAAAAAGCAACCATAGACAACGCACGTTTTCAAAAAGCTATTGACGCAATTAGCAAAGGAGAATATACAGTTGAAGAACTAACAACAAAGTTTAGTTTAACACCTGCACAATTAAAAACGTTAGAAGTATGAAAATACGTTGTTCAGCACTGGGGCGGTTAATGACCGCTCCACGCACCAAGACCGAAACATTAAGTAAAACAGCAAAGAGTTACATACAAGAACTAGTGCTGGAACACAAGTACGGCATTAAAAAAGAATTTTCAAGTAGATACACCGACAAAGGTTTGCAATGCGAAGACGAAGCCATTAGTTTGGTAAACGATGTTTTAGGTTTAGGATTTATATTTAAGAACGAAGAACATTTTAACAACGAATGGATAACAGGAACACCTGACGTAAACACGAATGATGTTTTACTTGACATTAAATGCAGTTACGAAGCTCACACGTTTCCGTTCTTTGAAGACGAAATACCTACAAAAGATTACTACTATCAATTACAGGGTTATATGTGGTTAACAGGCAAAACCGAAGCACTACTTTGTTATTGTTTAGTAAACACACCGTTAGAAATAGTTGAAGACGAAGTTAGACGTGAACATTGGAAACAATTTAAAATTGACGAAGACGCAGAAATTAGGGAATATGTAGAAAAAAAACATAACTTCGACCATTTGCCAGAACAAACAAAAGTAAAAGTCTTTAAAATAGAACGTGACGAAACAGTAATTTGGGAAATACAAAACAAGGTTGAAGAAGCAAGAATTTATTTTAACAGTTTAATAGAAACAATATGATACGCTATAATACTCTATGATATGAAAGCAATACTATTATTTATAGTAATTATTGGATTACTTTTACCTATCGCAATACTTTTATGGAAAATGTTAATTGATGAATTTAAAGGTAAATAATATGAAAGCAATACTTGAATTTAATCTACCTGAAGAAAAAGACGAATTTGACT
>Ga0315909_10010184_pt1 | contig 10064 bp, 10 predicted proteins | sample LakEriMetagenome_11_FD_203527 | JGI IMG/M metagenome (GOLD analysis project Ga0315909, IMG submission 203527) | Freshwater fungal communities from buoy surface, Lake Erie, Ohio, United States - Buoy 2 MA125 | ecosystem: Environmental > Aquatic > Freshwater > Lake | place: USA: Lake Erie, Ohio...
AAACGTTTTGCCACCGGTGCCATGTCTTTGGGCTCTATTTCCACAGAAGCACACGCTACATTGGCCGTTGCCATGAACCGCATTGGCGGCAAGAGCAACACCGGTGAAGGTGGTGAAGACTCTGCGCGTTATCGCAACGAACTCAAAGGCATCCCGATCAAAAAGGGCGAGACTTTGAAAAGCGTCATTGGCGCCAAAGAAGTCGAAGTCGACATGCCTTTAGAGGCTGGCGATTCCCTCCGCTCCAAGATCAAGCAAGTGGCTTCAGGCCGCTTCGGTGTCACCGCCGAATACCTCCACAGCGCTGATCAAATTCAAATCAAGATGGCGCAAGGTGCCAAGCCGGGTGAAGGTGGTCAATTGCCAGGCGGCAAAGTGTCCGACTACATCGGCAAGTTGCGTCACTCTGTGCCAGGCGTGGGTTTGATTTCACCACCACCCCACCACGACATTTATTCCATTGAAGATTTGGCCCAACTCATTCACGACTTGAAAAACGTGGCGCCGCACAGCGACATCAGCGTCAAGTTGGTGTCTGAAATTGGCGTTGGCACCATTGCAGCAGGCGTGGCCAAGTGCAAGAGCGATCACTTGGTGATTGCCGGTCACGACGGTGGCACTGGCGCATCACCTTGGTCCTCTATCAAGCACGCTGGCAGCCCTTGGGAAATTGGTCTGGCTGAAACGCAGCAAACTTTGGTGCTGAACCGTTTGCGCGGCCGCATCCGTGTGCAAGCCGACGGTCAAATGAAGACCGGCCGCGACGTCGCCATTGGCGCGTTGCTGGGCGCAGACGAGTTTGGTTTCGCCACGGCACCGCTGGTGGTCGAAGGCTGCATCATGATGCGCAAATGCCACCTGAACACTTGCCCCGTGGGCGTGGCCACACAAGATCCTACGTTGCGTAAAAAGTTCTCTGGTAAGCCAGAGCACGTGGTGAATTACTTCTTCTTCATTGCCGAAGAAGTGCGTCAAATCATGGCGCAGTTGGGCATCAAGAAGTTTGACGACATGGTGGGCCGTGCCGATTTGCTAGACACGCGCAAAGGCATCGAGCACTGGAAATCCAGCGGCCTCGATTTCAGCCGTTTGTTGGCTGTGCCCGATGTACCCGCCGACGTACCTCGTCGCCACATTGATGTGCAAGACCACGGCTTGGACAAAGCCTTGGACAATGTACTCATTGCCAAGAGCCGTGCTGCCATCGACAAAGGTGAGAAGGTTCAGTTCATGGAAGTGGCCCGTAACGTCAACCGTTCTGTGGGCGCCATGCTCTCAGGTGCCGTCACCAAAGTGCACCCAGAAGGGTTGCCAGACGACACCATTCGCATTCAACTCGAAGGCACTGGCGGTCAATCTTTTGGCGCGTTTGTGGCCAAGGGCATCACGCTGTACCTCATTGGTGAAGCCAACGATTACACCGGCAAAGGTTTGTCGGGCGGTCGCATTGTGGTTCGCCCAAGCCTCGAATTCCGCGGCGTGGCCAGCCAAAATATCATTGTGGGCAACACCGTGATGTATGGCGCTACCACTGGCGAAGCATTCTTCGCAGGTGTGGGCGGCGAGCGTTTTGCGGTTCGTTTGTCTGGCGCCACGGCAGTGGTGGAAGGCACCGGCGACCACGGTTGTGAATACATGACCGGCGGTACTGTGGCTGTGCTGGGCAAAACAGGCCGCAACTTTGCGGCCGGTATGAGCGGCGGCATTGCGTATGTGTACGATGAAGACGGCCAGTTTGCTTCGCGCTGCAACACCGCCATGGTCAGCATGGAAAAAGTACTGACCGTGGCCGAGCAAGAGGCCGCTGTGGACCGCAAAGTGTGGCACCGCGACCAAGCCGACGAAACACAACTTAGGAAATTGCTGGAAGATCACCACAAGTGGACCGGCAGCCAACGCGCACGTGAGTTGCTAGATAACTGGGCGCAAGCCCGCTTGAAGTTCGTCAAAGTATTCCCGAACGAGTACAAGCGCGCCTTGGGTGAAATCAACGCACGCAAAGCGGCCGCAAAGTCCACCGACACAATTGCTGCCAGCTAATTGGTCAAATAAGCACAAAGAAATAACAAGGATTGATCATGGGAAAAATCACTGGTTTCATGGAATTTGAGCGCGTCGAAGAGGGCTACAAGCCCGTCGGCGAACGCGTCAAAAACTACAAAGAGTTTGTCATCGGTTTAGACGACACGCAAGCCAAAGCACAAAGCGCTCGTTGCATGGACTGCGGCACACCGTTTTGCAACAACGGCTGCCCTGTCAACAACATCATTCCGGACTTCAACGAATTGGTGTACCAAGGCGATTGGAAAAACGCCATTGACGTGCTGCACAGCACCAACAACTTTCCAGAGTTCACGGGTCGTATTTGCCCCGCACCTTGCGAAGCGGCTTGCACCTTGAACGTGGCCGACGATGCCGTGGGCATCAAGTCCATTGAACACGCCATCATCGACCGTGCGTGGCAAGAAGGTTGGGTGAAGCCCCGTCCTGCTGCGCACAAGACGGGTAAAAAAGTAGCGGTGGTGGGCTCAGGCCCAGCAGGCATGGCTGCTGCCCAGCAATTGGCCCGCGTGGGTCACGACGTGACACTGTTCGAAAAGAACGACCGCATCGGTGGCTTGCTGCGTTATGGCATTCCCGATTTCAAAATGGAAAAGTCACACATCGACCGGCGTGCAGAGCAGTTGGTGGCCGAAGGCGTGACCCTCAAAACCGGCGTCATGGTGGGCGAGTTGCCAGCAGGTTCCAAAGTGACCAACTGGTCGCAAGAAACCATCAGCCCCAAGCAACTCCAAAAAGAATTTGATGCTGTGTTGCTCACCGGTGGCTCAGAACAATCACGCGACTTGAACGTGCCTGGCCGTGACTTGGCAGGCATTCACTTTGCAATGGAATTCTTGCCCCAGCAAAACAAGGTGAACGCGGGCGACAAGCTCATAGACCAATTGCGCGCTGACGGCAAGCACGTGATTGTGATTGGCGGCGGCGATACCGGCAGCGATTGCGTTGGTACCTCCAATCGCCATGGTGCCAAGAGTGTCACGCAGTTTGAAGTGATGCCCCAGCCCCCTGAAGAAGAGAATCGTCCTTTGACATGGCCCTACTGGCCCCTCAAATTGCGCACCAGCTCTAGCCACGAAGAAGGTTGCACTCGCGAATTTGCCATTTCCACCCAAGAATTCATTGGCGAAAATGGCAAAGTCACTGGCCTCAAAACCGTGGAAGTGGAATTCAAAGACGGCAAATTGGTCAACGTCGCAGGCACCGAAAAGACTTACCCCGCCGACATGGTCTTCTTGGCCATGGGCTTTGTAAACCCTGTTGCCACCATTTTGGACGCATTTGGCGTAGACAAAGACAACCGCGGCAATGCCAAAGCTACCACCGATTTCACAGGCGGCTATGCCACCAACGTGCCCAAGGTGTTTGCTGCTGGCGACATGCGCCGCGGCCAGTCTTTGGTGGTCTGGGCCATTCGGGAAGGCCGCCAAGCTGCCCGCTCAATTGACGAGTTCTTGATGGGAACCAGCGACTTACCCCGTTAAAATGACTGCAGACAGGCCAAGTGATTGAAACGCTAACGCTTCACACAAACTTAACCTGAACGCCTTATCCTTCAAAAGCCGGCGACCCCGGCTTTTGTTCTTTAAAACATGACCCTGCCCAACTCTCCACTGCTGGTTGAACTCAAAAACCTCAGCTTCGGCTACGGGGATCGGGTCATTTTGAACGACATTTCATTTGGCATTCCCCGCGGCAAAGTGACGGCCCTCATGGGTGTGTCGGGCGGTGGCAAAACCACAGTGTTGCGTTTGATCGGAGGCCAGTACACCGCTCAAAAAGGTCAACTCACCTTTGATGGCCGCGATGTGGGGCAGATGAACACCGAACAACTTTATGCAGCCCGCAGACGCATGGGCATGTTGTTTCAGTTTGGCGCCTTGTTCACCGACATGAATGTGTTTGACAACGTGGCGTTCCCCTTAAGGGAGCACACCAAAATGTCCGAGCCCATGATTCGCGACATTGTGCTCATGAAGCTCGATGCTGTGGGTTTGCGCGGTGCCAGAAACTTAAAGCCTTCCGAAATTTCAGGGGGCATGGGCAGGCGTGTGGCATTGGCCCGTGCCATTGCGCTAGATCCGGACCTCATGATGTACGACGAGCCCTTTGCGGGGCTTGATCCCATTTCTTTGGGCACTGCAGCGCGCCTCATCAGAAGGTTGAACGACAGCTTGGGCATCACCAGTGTGGTGGTGTCGCACGATGTGGACGAAACTTTTCAAATTGCCGACCACGTGGTGGTATTGGCCAATGGCAAAGTGGTTGCGCAGGGCACGCCAGAGTCGCTCCGGCAAACCACAGATCCACTTATTCACCAGTTTGTCAACGGCCTCAGCGATGGGCCTGTTCAATTCCATTACCCAGGCACAACAGTGGCTGAAGATTTTGGGAGAGCCAGAGCATGACATTTTGGCACCCCGCTGAACTTGGTTACGCTGTGCGTCGAAAATTGGCAGACTGGGGCTTTGGTGCTCGTTTATTGGGCCAATTGGCGCTGCTTTCGGGCCCCTGCTTGAAGCGCTTTGGTTTGGTCCGCGACCAAGTGCATTTTTTGGGCAATTACTCACTGGCCATCATCACTGTTTCTGGCTTGTTTGTGGGTTTTGTGTTGGGCTTACAGGGCTACTACACCTTGCAACGGTATGGCGCTGCCGATGCCTTGGGCTTGTTGGTGGCCTTGAGCTTGGTGCGAGAACTTGGCCCAGTGGTGGCTGCATTGTTGTTTGCAGGCAGAGCGGGTGCGTCCATCACGGCAGAAATTGGTTTGATGCGAGCCGGCGAGCAACTCACAGCGTTGGAAATGATGGCAGTCGATCCCAAGTTGCGCATATTGGCGCCGCGATTGTGGGGTGGCATCATCGCCTTGCCTTTGCTTACCGCGGTCTTCAGTGCGGTGGGCATTTTGGGCGGTTACGTCGTGGGTGTTCTGCTCATTGGTGTCGATGCGGGATCGTTCTGGAGTCAAATGCAAAGCGGTGTCGACGTTTTCAAAGACGTGGGCAACGGCATGATCAAGAGTGTTGTTTTTGGCGTGGCCGTGACTTTCATTGCCTTGCTGCAAGGCTATGTGGCTCAGCCAACACCCGAAGGCGTGGCCTCAGCCACGACTCGAAGTGTGGTGATTTCTTCGTTGTCAGTTTTAGGCCTGGACTTCATCCTCACAGTGATGATGTTCAGCATTTAAGGAGGACGTGATGCAACGTTCAAAAAATGATGTGTGGGTGGGCTTGTTTGTTTTGATTGGCTTGGCGGCAGTGCTCTTTTTAGCGCTCAAGTCTGCCAACTTGTTGCAATACAGTTGGTCCAAAGACTACACCGTGACAGCCAAGTTTGACAACATTGGCGGCCTCAAAAAAGGGGCGGCCGTGAAAAGCGCAGGAGTGGTTGTGGGCCGAGTTGAAAACATTCAGTTTGATGGTGACAGTTTTCAGGCTAAAGTCAGCTTGGCTTTGCAAAATCAATTTGCATTTCCCAAAGACAGCTCATTGAAAATTTTGACCAGTGGTTTGCTGGGCGAGCAGTACGTTGGCATTGAGGCCGGTGCAGACGAAAAAAATCTGTCTGCAGGCGACAACATTGGATCGACACAGTCTGCCGTGGTTTTGGAAAATTTAATCAGCCAGTTTTTGTACAACAAAGCAGCCGACACGGCTGCGCCTTCGAGTGAAAGTAAAAAGTGATGCTGGGTTGGCGTTTTCGCTTCGGTTTGGCCATTGCAGCTTTGATGCTGTTGCAAGGCTGCGCCTCCTTGAAAGGCCCCGACCCCTCCGACCCACTTGAACCTTTGAACCGCCAAGTCACAGCTTTCAATGATGTGGCCGACGATTTGGTTCTGCGCCCCGTGGCTGTGATCTATGGCCAATATTTGCCCACGGTGGTGCGCAAGGGCATCGGCAACTTTTTCAGCAATCAAAGCGATGTCATGTCGTTTTTCAACAGCTTGGCGCAATTGAAACTCCAAGCAGCCGCTAAAAACGCCATGCGTGTTGGAATCAATAGCACCTTGGGATTGGGGGGCATCATCGATTGGGCCTCCGAACTGAAGATTGATAAGCACAAGGAAGATTTTGGTCAGACCTTGGCTTTTTGGGGTGTCTCTTCAGGCCCCTACGTAGTCTTGCCTTTTTTTGGGCCGTCTACGGTCCGAGACAGTTTTGGTTTGTATGTTGACATCAAAACAGATGTCAATCAGCAATTGGCCGATACCGGTTCGCGCAACTTCCTGACTATCTTGCGACTCACCGACAGGCGCGAACGCTTCTTGACCTTGTCCGACGCTGTTCGACAGGCCTCTCTCGACCCCTATACTTTCACGCGCGATGCCTACTTGCAAAAGCGCTTGAACGACATTTATGACGGCAATCCGCCCGTGATGGATGACTTTGACGATCCAGAGAAGCCAGCCCCCATGGTGGCGCCAAACCAGCCAGGTGCTTCCATTAACCCAGAGCCATTGCCAAACGCGCCCCCACCGATAAAGCCTTGATTTTTCAAGAAATTGGCTTGGTGGTTTAATCAACTTTTTTGAAGCTGGCGCGTTAAAGAGTCAAACGCTCTTTATGATCACATCTTATGAATCGCAAATTCTTCACTTTTTTATGGCCCGTCATTTGGGCTTTGGGCTTTTCTTTGAGTGCTGGCGCTGTTTGGGCAAACGATGAAGCACCCGATGCGTTCATCAAACGCATTGCCAATGAAACCTTGGATGCGGTGCGATCTGACAAGAGCATCAAGAGCGGCGACATCAACAAGATCATGCAATTGGTCGACACCAAATTGATGCAGCACGTCAACTTTCGCCGAATGACGGCTTTGGCCACAGGGCCAGGTTGGCGCAAAGCCACGCCTGAACAGCAAGAGCGCTTGCAAGCAGAATTCAAATTGTTGCTCATCCGTACTTATTCTGGCGCGCTCAGTCAAATCAGCGACCAGACCATTGAGTTAAAACCCTTGCGCGGTGCCACAGACGACAAAAATCTGGTGGTTCAAACCGAGGTCAGGGGCAAAGGCGAACCCATCCAGCTTGACTACCGTCTCGAAAAAACGCCCGGTGAGGGTGCTGGTTGGAAAATTTTTGACCTCAATGTGATGGGCATATGGCTGGTCGAAAACTACCGCTCGCAATTTGCCAAAGAAATCAATGCAGGCGGTGTCGATGGTTTGATCAAGAGTCTTGCAGACCGCAACAAGTCGAATGCCAAAAAAGCCTGATTGAGCGCCCACTGAATGTCCACGGCCCTTTTAACCCTGCCACCTGATTTGCGGCACAGCAATGCGGCAGATTGCTTGGCAAAGCTGCAAACGCAAATTCGAAGCAGTCCAGATTCAGAGGTCGAAATCCAGGCGGGACAGCTGTCTGACTTCGACTCCTCAGCACTCGCCGTTCTCTTGGGTTGCCGTCGTGAAGCCGAAAGTTTGTCGAAAACCTTGAAATTCAAGCATTTCCCGGCCAAATTACGCGAATTGGCCCTGCTTTATGGGGTGTCTGAGCTCTTGGTCGAAAGCGCATGACCGTAAAATAGGGGGCTCATGCCCGCCATCTCTTTTCAATCCGTCTCCAAAACTTATCCTGCCAAACAGCCTGGCAGCCAGCCTTTCACAGCACTCAACAAGGTGAGCTTTGACATTGCTGAGGGGGAGTTCTTTGGTCTGCTTGGCCCCAATGGTGCCGGCAAGACCACGCTCATCAGCATTTTGGCGGGACTCACCAAGGCCATCGAAGGCCGAGTCATGGTGCATGGCCACGATGTTCAATTGGATTACGCTCAAGCAAGGCGCATGCTGGGCGTGGTGCCCCAAGAGTTGGTTTTCGATCCCTTTTTCACAGTTCGCGAGGCTTTGCGTTTTCAGTCGGGCTACTTTGGTGTGAAAAAAAACGATGCTTGGATTGATGAGTTGTTGAACAACTTAGGACTCCTTGACAAAGCCAATTCAAACATGCGGCAGCTTTCTGGTGGCATGAAAAGGCGTGTCTTGGTGGCCCAAGCTTTGGTTCACAAGCCGCGCGTCATTGTGCTAGACGAGCCCACCGCTGGCGTCGACGTAGAGCTCAGACAAACGCTCTGGCAATTCATTGCCAAGTTAAACCGAGAAGGCCACACCGTTTTGCTCACCACCCATTACTTGGAAGAGGCAGAAGCCCTGTGTGGCCGCTTGGCCATGCTCAAGCAAGGGCGCGTATTGGCATTGGCCAGCACGTCTGAGCTGTTGAAATCAGCGTCCAGCAATGTGCTGCGTTTTAAGTTGGATGGCCAATTGCCGCCCGATTTGGCTGCCAAAGCGCGTATTACAGGCCGCATTGTTCAGTTTCCCGCACACGATGCAGTGGAGATCGAAAGCTACTTGGCGGCAGTTCGCCAAGCGGGCTTGGTGGCGGAGGATGTTGAAATTCGCAAGGCCGATTTAGAAGATGTGTTTTTGGATGTGATGGCCGAGGGGGAATCATGAGCGGCTGGCGCATGTTGCTTTACAAAGAAGTGTTGCGCTTTTGGAAAGTGTCATTCCAAACCATTGCAGCGCCAGTCTTAACTTCGGTGCTGTACATGTTGATATTTGGCCATGTGCTGGAAGACCATGTGAAGGTGTACGACAACGTGCCCTACACGGCATTTTTATTGCCGGGCCTCATCATGATGAGCGTTTTGCAAAATGCCTTCGCCAACAGCTCATCTAGCTTGGTGCAAAGCAAGATCATGGGCAATGTGGTGTTCTTGCTGCTCACCCCCTTGTCTCACTGGCATTGGTTTGTGGCTTATGTGGGATCGTCCATGTTGCGCGGTTTGGCCGTTGGCTTGGGTGTCTTTGCTGTCACTGTGTGGTTTGCACCCTTGCAATACCATTCGCCGGTTTGGATTTTGGTCTTTGCCGTACTGTGTGCAGGCTTGTTGGGCGCCTTGGGTTTGGTGGCAGGTCTTTGGTCCGAAAAGTTTGACCAAATGGCGGCTTTCCAAAGCTTTGTCATCATGCCAATGACCTTCTTGTCGGGTGTTTTTTATTCCATTCATTCCTTGCCACCGTTTTGGCAAGGCTTGAGTCACTTGAACCCTTTCTTTTACATGATTGATGGTTTCAGATACGGCTTTTTTGGCCAGAGCGATGTGTCGCCTTGGACCAGTTTGGCAGTCGTTTCTGTGGCCATGCTGGCCGTCAGTGCATTGGCTATTCATTGGCTGAAATCAGGCTACAAAATCAGAGGCTGATTCAATTTTTCGTGAGCTGAACCAAATGACCGCAGAACAAATTCAAACCATGATTGCCGCTGGGCTTTCATGCCAACATCTCACCGTGGACGGTGATGGCCGCCATTGGCAAGCGGTGGTAGTGTCCAGCCAATTTGAGGGGCTGCGTCTCATTGCGCGCCACCAAAAGGTGTATGCCACCTTGGGTAACAAAATGCAAAACGATGAGGTCCATGCCTTGTCGATGAAAACATTCACGCCTACCGAATGGGCCAAAGCGCAAGCTTGAATACCAGGCCGTTTTTAACGCGTTCCTCCAGATACTCAAACTAAAAAATGGACAAACTCATCATTCGTGGCGGTCATTCTTTGAATGGCGAGATTGATATCTCTGGCGCTAAAAATGCCGCGTTGCCAGAACTGTGCGCTGCCTTGTTGACCGACCGGGAGGTGGTGCTGCGCAATGTGCCGAAGTTGCAAGATGTCAGCACCATGTTGAAACTCATTCGCAACATGGGTGTGACTTGCCAGCATGCAGAAGACGGTAGCGTGACATTGAATGCCAGCGCGCTGAACAAGCCAGAAGCACCCTACGAGATGGTGAAAACCATGCGAGCTTCTGTGCTGGCCCTTGGGCCTTTGCTGGCCAGATTTGGCCAAGCTCGCGTGTCATTGCCTGGGGGTTGCGCCATTGGTTCACGCCCTGTCGATCAGCACATCAAAGGCCTGCAAGCCATGGGCGCGCAAATTGTGGTGGAGCATGGCTACATGGTGGCCAGCTTGACCAAGGGCCGCACGCGCTTGAAAGGCGCCCGCATTGCG
>Ga0315909_10010188_pt1 | contig 10059 bp, 19 predicted proteins | sample LakEriMetagenome_11_FD_203527 | JGI IMG/M metagenome (GOLD analysis project Ga0315909, IMG submission 203527) | Freshwater fungal communities from buoy surface, Lake Erie, Ohio, United States - Buoy 2 MA125 | ecosystem: Environmental > Aquatic > Freshwater > Lake | place: USA: Lake Erie, Ohio...
CGCCAACAGGCGAAATACAAAGAACAAGAACTACTCGGTGAGATTGCCAAGATAGACCTGCACTTCGCCATCCAATGCGGCTATCTGATACCCGACAACTGACCTACAAGGTCGTAGTAGGCAAGGTTCCAAGCCTAAATGCATTTTATGCATCAAAGCATTGGACAGTCCGAGCCAAAGCCAAAGAGAAGCATTGCGGTGAAGTGTTGCAACAACTGCAACAGTTCGACAAGTACGAGCTTGCCCACGTTGAAATCAAATGCAGAGTCCACTACCGATACGACTTGGACAATAGCGTGATGGCAATTAAGTTCGCCCTTGATGCGTTCAAGCAATGGGGAGGGGTAAAGGATGACTCGCCCAAATACGTTGACAGAATAAAGATGATCTACGACCCATCCCTTCCAAAAGACACCGCAGAAATTACGTTCACGGGTTGGATGGTATCAGAATAAGTTGTATCTTTGCATAACTTAAAACCAATCAGTTATGACTTTATCTTTTTCTTCAGACGTTTACACCGAAATGGTGCAAGTGCAACAAGCACAAATCCAAGCACTTCAAAACAAGGTAGCAGAGCTTCAAGCTCGCATCGAGATTTTGGAGCAGCAATCAATTCTATTTATCTAAAACCAATCTATTATGTCAAAAATTATTTCAATCACCCCAACGGGGCAATGGCAAGACCTCTTTAAGTTAGAGGTGCGCTTCGACAATGGCGACTTCGGTACTGCCTTTGCCAAATCACAGACCCCACCTTATGCCGTAGGCGATGAGGTTGAGTACACCAAAAATGAAAAAGGCACGGTGAAAATCCAACGCCCGAATCCTTATGGTGGATCAACAGGTGGAGGGTACACTCCTTCTGCCCCCAAAGGCAACGATGATCGCTCCGCTTCTATCATTCGCCAAGTTGCGCTAAAGGCTGCGGTTGAGTACGCTTGTGCTGCCAAGCACGATGTGAACACCATCCTTGCCAACGCAGAGACCTTTAACGCTTGGATGACAGGGCAGAGCGCAGCTCCTGCCTCACACACCGAGCATTTCGCAAATCGCAACGACCCTTTCTGATTGGTTTTATATTAGGCCGTTGCGTGAAGCCCCTCTACGGAGGGGTTTTTTTTATATCACAATTTTTTCTATATTTGTGAACCAATCAGAAACAATGATACATCCCGACTTACTACCTAACGAATCTTCGTTACCATACCTCCAACGTGCCTTAAAGGGCAAGTACTACGACACAGGCAAGCTTGGTGTCTTTGAGATAGACCAATACCTGCGGCTCAAAGACGGTGAGTTAGTGGTTGTAGTAGGACACGCCAACGTGGGCAAGACCCACACGCTGCTTTATCTAATGCTCCTTCAGTCGTACAACTTTGGCAAGAAGTGGCTCATATACTCTGCCGAGAACGAAGTGCCAAGCCTTAAACGAAAGCTTATAGAGTTTTTGGTCTGCAAACCGATACAAGGCATTGATGAGGGGATGATGTTCCGCAAGCTTGACTTCATCAACGAGTACTTCCAATTCATAGATAGCAACAGGCTATTCACCGCATTCGAACTTCTTGAGGTGATGAGTTCCATAAAGAACGAGTGGAACTACACAGGAGCATTGATAGACCCCTACAATTCCCTATCCACAGACCAAAAGAAATTAGGCAAGACAGGGATGCACGAATACCATTACGAGGTAGCCTCTGCCCTTCGGGTCTTTGCCCATCAGAACAACGTCACCACCATAGTCAACGCTCACCCTGTAACCGAAGCAATGCGCAAGACCCACGCCCCGAGCCATACCTACGCAGGGATGCCTATGCCACCAATGACCTCTGACATTGAGGGTGGCGGCAAGTGGGGCAACCGAGCCGATTCGGTTCTTGTGATTCATAGGTACTCGCAGCACGAAACCGATTGGATTTATACCCACATACATTGCCGAAAAATAAAAGAGATGGAGACAGGCGGGCGCATCACGCCCCTTGAAACACCGCTTGTTTTACAGAGCGTGTTGGGTAATGTCGGGTTTGTGATAAACGGGCGTAACTTGCTGCCAATTAAAATGGATGAAACACCTGCGACTGATGTACCCTTCTGATGACTCTCACGACCTTTACATAAGGGAGAAGCAGTTGATGCTTGCAGGGACTGCGATGTGGCTTGCCAAGCAAGCAGCAGACAAAGCAAACGGAAGGGAAGTACAGGATGATCTGCTCCACCACGTTATGTCTTGCCATTACGCAGACCTACTCTTGCAGCAGTTTATTGACTACCGCCAATTCACCGAAGGCAAGATGAACGAAATGTACTTGGCGAACTCCAAGCTGCGAGTTGATGCCGAGCAAATGATATACGAGATACAACGCTTACAGGGAATTATTGAGGATCAGTTATGAAGCAGATTCTATCACCCTTTCAGAAGTACGAATGCTTTGCAGTAGATGGAGTGGATTACCTTGTGGTTGACTATACTATCGTACAAGACAAAGATGACAATTTAGTAGAATGGGCGAGTGAGATGAAGTTCAAAAGACTAAAAGATCACAAGCACTTCACTATGCCAATCACCAAAATAATAACCAATCATCAAGAGGGCAGAGCAAAACTCTGCAAATGCAAATGAGACCATTTGAAATACGCCAACTAAAAGTAAGCAAAGAGCAATACTTCGCCCGTTTGGGTTTTCCCGATAACGGAGGCCGTGCGCACAAAGAAAGCACCGCAAGAGCAGCATTCGTATCAGCATTCAGAAACCACGCCACGCTCCACGAATTAGGAGAAGCCATAGACAAAGACCATAGCTCGGTAGCCTATGCCGTAAGGATGCACAAAGACCGTCTTATTTACGGGGACTATCAGCACTACTACAAGGTTGCGTGTTGCGTTCTTGAGGAGAACCCAATGGCTTGCATTGACAAGCCCGACTTTGAATCTATGCAGGTTGAACTAAATAAACTCAATGATGTGGTAGCGGAGTTATCTAAATACAAAGAATTATATTTAACGCTAAAGAAGACATTTGATGAATTTTAACGTAGGCTTTTATCCCATCTATGGGATTATAGTAGGTGCTAATTGGTCAAAGACCGACTACCTTGAGGAGGATATTGTAATGCACACGGTTCAGTTTGCATTGTTTGTGATAATGGTAGAAATCACTTGGGACTCCTCGCAGTATTAGCAAAGCGGCAGACCGATTGGATTCGGATGTGCAAGAGCTTCGGGGCGAGTGATGACCTTGCCCAAGAGCTTGTGCAGGAGATGTACGTTAGGTTGTACAAATACGTTGATGACGCAGAGAAAATAATGTACAACGAGACGGAGGTGAACACCTTCTTCGTGTACGTTACCCTGCGCAATATGTACGCCACCTTGATGCGCACAAGGTCAAGGTTTGAGTTTGTTGACGTGGACATCCTTGAGGAGTTTATTTTTGAAGACACCAACGAAGATGCGGAAATACAACTCATTCAACTTTACGACAGGGTATGGAGTACCCAAACCGATTGGCATTGGTACGACAAAAAGATATTTGCGCTATACCACAACACCGATATGTCTATTCGCACGTTAGCCGATGAGACCAAGATTTCAGCAAGATCAATTTTCAACACACTAAAAAATGCAAGAGAGCGAATCCAAGAAGACTGCGAAGAGTCCTACAAAGCCTACAAAGAAGCCAAGCGGCTTGGGTGATACCATCGAAACAATCACAACTGCCACAGGCATCAAGGCTGCGGTAGATTGGTTCAGCGAAGCCACAGGCGTGGACTGCGGATGCGATGCCCGCAAGGAGAAACTAAACAAGATATTTCGTTACCGCAAGCCCGAGTGCTTGACCAAAGAGGAGTATGAGTTTGTAGGCAAGATGCGAGGCAGGAACACCGTCACCGCCATTGAGCAGACGGAAGTGAATAGAATCTACAACCGAGTCTTTAAGGATTCGGTAAAGCCCACCAACTGCGGCTCTTGCTTGAGAGGTAGGGTGCAAGAACTCGAAACCCTTTACAACGCCTATTAGTGTTTTATACTATTGACATCCCTGCCCCCTTATTTAGTGAGCTAAACAAGAACTCACAGATAAACCAATTCTTTGGCAAGGTGTATGTCGGTGAGTGTATGCGGTTGATCTCTGACTACTATGAGAGCAACACCCTAAACAATCAAGAAGGGTGGCAAGAATACTACAAGGAGGTACAGGGCTTTGAGGGGCTTACTGTTGTATTCGAAGAACTAAAGACAAGGCTCCCTAATATTGAGGAGCAACAGATTAAAAAATACATTTGGCATCGTGTAATCGGGCAGACTTGGAATGGCTACCAAAAGGAGTTGATTGTAGTAAAGGAGCTGAACGCAGCGTTCCCCGATGCACACTTTAAGAAGACGACCTTTAACATTGATCACGACTATTGCATAGATGCGGAGATGTTCTACAACAAAACTCTAATGCTCGGCTTGCAGATAAAGCCCGAATCGTACAAGGCGATGGGCAGTCCATACCAACTCCGTGCAAAGGAGGCGCATCGCGCCAAGAACGAGCGATACAAGCAAGAGTTTGCACCCTATGTGTACGTTTACTACGGCAAGGAGGGTATAATGGATAAGGAGCAACTATTTAATCAAATCAATTTATTTTTACACTATGCCAATACCTAAAGTTCAAAGCGGTGAAAAGCAATCCGAATACATCCAACGCTGCTTGGAGGCTATCGGAAGCGAATACCAAGACAAAGATCAAGCAGTAGCAGTTTGCTACACACAATGGAAGGAGGGCAAGTAGTCCTCTTTTTTTTGTTTGGTTGTTGGTAATTAAATAATTTGTTATATATTTGACAAACATTTAATACCAATCAGAATGAAACTACTACTTAAAAACATCACCTACTTCTGCGCTCTTGCGCTGACGTTTTGGGCATACCTGTGGACTCTTGAACTTCTTGGGATATGATATTTACTTATAACGACCTAAAGTTTTGGCTTGAAGATGCCGACCTACTACCGCAGTCTTATTGGGATGCACTTGAGGATTACGACCCCGACAATAAGAACTCCGATGAGATTCTTGCCAAGTTTCTTGGCTATGTTCACGTTGCTGACTTCTACAACTACGAGATGGACATCACCTACGTTGAGGAGACCTACAATGAGGATGGCTACACTAATACCGTAGCCTACCCCACGACATCCGTTTACGGAGAAGCGCCAAAACTTGCTGAAGACATCTACGCCAAGTGGCTGAATTGGGCAACAACCGTAGCATCAGAAGAATAAAACCAATCAAATGAAATACGCAACTATATCTCAACTGTTGAGAGAAATGCAGGGCGATAAGCTCTCAGAGGGAATACTCAAAAGCATAGAGACTATTGAGAATATACACTTGCAGCTCGCCTACGATGCGGGCAGCTCGTTTGTTACATTCGACAAGTGGCACGAAGCAACATTCAAAACAGAAACAAAATGAAAATAATAGAACTTTTAGACGGCAGCACTTGGGATATGGACACAGTCCTTGAGAAGATGCAGGATGACTCCTTCTACTACGGCAACCTCTCAAAGAATGCCCTATCATCATCGGCTTGCAAGCTGCTGCTGACCTCACCAAAGACCTACCACTACGTCACCAAGTACGGAAGCGAAGACTCTGATGCCTTTGCAGTTGGTCGCTTGGTTCACCTGATGGCTCTTGAGCCGCACAAAGTAGCGGACTACGAGGTGATTGAGGTGCAGAGCAAGAACGCAAAGGCTTGGCAGGATGCGAAGGGCAAGCGTAACCTTTGCACACGCAAAGAGTACAACGAGGCACAGAGGATATCCGATGCGCTCCTGCGCAACGAGAACGTGCTTGGCTTGATCACAGGCTGCGAGTTTGAAGTGCCAAAGATTGGTATGATTGGAGGCTTGCCATTTAGGGCAAAGGCTGACATCTACGCTGATGGATTCTTGGCTGACTTAAAAACAACAACCGACCTACGAGCATTCCCCTACTCTGCAAAGAAATATGGCTACGATGTCCAAGCGTTTATCTACACCCGACTCTTTGGAGTGCCGATTGATAAGTTCTTTTTTATCGCTATTGACAAGGCAAGCCTTGACATAGGCATCTACTCCGTTAGCCCCGAGTTTGTGGCAGAGGGTGAACGCAAGACCCTTGAGGCAATAGAATTGTACAAGCAGTTCTTTATCTTGGGTGAGGACTTGGACTCATACACCATAGTGGGCACGTTATGACCGAGCTTGAGCAATACATCTACCGCCACGTCATTGACCGCTTGCCTAATATGGTTGAGGACTTAAAAAACCATAAGTATGATGGCTTGGTGCAATATCCATTTCATCTTGATGGTTGTATAAACTCAGTTCTATTTGAGCTTCAAAATAAAGTAGCAAAGCCAATTCACATTGAATACAAATATGGTTTTGGCGAAGCCACACCGCTAATTGGCGGTAGTACCGCTCTTTTTGATGAGTATGAACTTCGTAAAATACCCATAACCATTTAGCCCAAATAAACTATGACCGATATATCTAAATGCACAGGAGAGGGCTGCGCCCTCAAAGAAACCTGCTACCGCTTCACGGCAACAACAGGAATGTATCAGTCCTTCTTTTTTGAAGTACCAATCAAGAACGGCAAGTGCGAATACTATTGGGATATTAACCTTTAACACCAAAGAGAAATGAGAGACCAATTCATAAGGATAGCGATGGCGCAATTGCGCCCCGCTTATCCGTTCCGACCCCAACGTAACGCAGTAGCTGCAAAGATGTGGGTGCGCTTCCTTGAGCGCAAAGCGATGGCGCAATGGTATAAAGACCAAGAGGCTAATTTATGATTAGACCCTTTGTGCTTGCCTTCCACAAGCAGAATTCAGGTGTATCACACCACAGGACATTTGCACCCTTGATATGCCACAAGGATGTAGATGTCTTTTTTATTGAGAAGATTACGGACATTGACCCCGAGATATGGCCAAAGGTAACGCACATCTTTACCTCAAGGGTATTTCCTGTTGAGCCGTTTGAGGACTTTGTAAAGCTCTGCCGTAAGGAGGGCATCAAGCTAATCGTTGATAACGATGATTGGTGGGTGCTGCCTCCCACGCATCCTTTGCTTGGGGTATATTCGGATCAGATGAAGATGAAGATTATTCGCTCTATGAAAGCAGCAGATGAGGTATGGGTAACCAACAAGCACCTTGCCTCAAAGGTCAAGAAGTATAATACCAACATCCGAATCATCCCCAACGCTATCAGCGTACCAACGTGGCAGGTAGAGCGTAAGCCAAGCGAAGAAGTACGATTCGGGTATATCGGAGGCAACCACCACGCATTAGACGTAAGGGAGTCAACCATCAACCTTGAGGGGTATGAATCTTATGTTGCGGATGTTGATGGGTATGCGGAAATAATGAAAGCAGCATACAAACTCCCAACGATGCCACCAACACACTACCACAAGCTCTATGAGTTCTTTGATGTCAGCCTCGTGCCGCTTACGACCTCCGAGTTTGCCAAGTGCAAGTCGCACCTAAAGATGCTTGAGGCGGGCTTTAGCAAGTGCGCTCTGATAGTGAGCAACACGCAACCCTATTCTCCCTACATCACAAAGGACAACTGCATTGCCATCAAACACCCAAGCGAGTGGGCAGGAGCAATCAAGAGACTAAAAGAAAACCCCAACCAAGTGGCTGACCTAACGGAATCGTTATACGAGTATGTGCAGGACTTCACGATGGATAAGATAAACGAACTCCGATGCTTTACATAGTCACGCCCTGCTCACGCCCTCAAAACCTTGTGAGGCTAAAACAAGGCATACCCGAATACGCAACGTGGGTGGTGATGATGGATGCCTCTACCAATTACAAGGGAGCAACAAGCGCATCAATCACACACTACTCCAACCGCACAGGTGATTGGGGACACCCCCTACGCAACGAGTTCCTTGAGTTGTATGCTGATTCCTTTACCAAAGAGGATTGGGTTTATTATCTTGATGATGACAATGTGCTGCACCCAAAGTTCCTTGAGGAGTGGAGCAACCTGCATAGCCTTGACTGCTCAATCGTAACGTGGGGACAAGTGGGCAGGCTACGCCCTACCGACCAACCAAGAGTCGGCAACATAGATACCGCCTGCTATATGTTCAAACCACACGATCTGCCCAACCTACGCTTTGAGATGACGTACGAGGCAGATGGTACTTTTGCCCAAGCAGCATCCGAGCAAGGAACACTTATCTGCGTAGAGCAGTACCTTTGTTACTACAACGCACTAAAGTGAAGAACCACACGAAGGTCTACCTGAAAGCATTTGGTTACACTACAACTGACTTTATAGCCTGCGAGGTATGCGGAGCGCAGGCGCAGGACATCCATCACATAGAACCGAGAGGTATGGGAGGGAGCAAGATGCGAGACAACATAGAGAACCTTATGGCATTATGCAGGGCTTGCCACCACGAGGCTGACTTCGGTACTAATCTAAAGAAGGACTACCTTTACGAGGTTCACAACCACCACCTGTCAAAAAGAGTTATTTAGTTATGCAAAGAGCAGCAATCGGTACAATCATACCAAACCCAACCAATCCAAGAATAATAAAGGATGACAAGTTCAAGAAGCTTGTAAAGTCCATACAGGAGTTCCCACAGATGCTTGAGCTGCGCCCAATCGTAGTAGATGGCAATATGGTGGTGCTTGGTGGGAATATGCGCTTAAAGGCTTGCATAGCCGCAGGACTGAAGGAAGTACCCATCATCATAGCCGACCAATTAACGGATGCACAAAAGGGTGAGTTTATCATTAAGGACAACGTAGGCTTCGGTGAATGGGATTGGGACTTACTTGCAAACGAGTGGGATGTAGAGACATTGGAAGATTGGGGATTGGAGTTGCCCTTTGACAATACGCCTGCGCAAGAAGCAACAGACGATGATTACGAAATACCTGAAGGCTTAATCTCATCAATAGTACTTGGCGATGTAATTGAAATAGGTCATCACAAACTTTTATGCGGCAGCAGCCTTGAGACGGATGAGTGGGCAAAGATTATGGGAGAGGAGCTTTGCGACCTTGTGGTAACTGACCCACCTTACAATGTGGCGTATGTTGGCAAAACAAAGGATGCCCTTACTATTCAGAATGACAAGATGGAAGGCTCAGACTTTTATCAGTTCCTGTATGACTTTTACACCGCACTTGGTTCTTATACGAAGGCAGGCGGCTCTTGGTATGTTTGGCACGCAGATAGCGAGGGCGCAAACTTTAGAAGGGCAATGGCTGACGCAGGCATACTTGTAAAGCAATGTCTTATTTGGGTTAAGAACTCAATGGTTATGGGGCGGCAGGACTATCAATGGAAGCACGAGCCGTGCCTTTACGGATGGAAAGAGGGCGCAGCCCACAATTGGTATTCAGACCGCAAGCAGACAACAATACTTGAGTTCAACCGCCCACAAAGAAACACGGAGCATCCCACAATGAAACCCGTTGAACTTATAGCGTATCAAATACAAAACTCCTCAAAGGCAGGAGACCTTGTATGCGATGCTTTTTTGGGAAGCGGAACTACAATGGTAGCAGCCCACCAACTCGAGCGCAAGTGCTATGGTATGGAACTTGACCCCAAGTATTGCCAAGTCATAATAGACCGAATGCACAAGCTCGACCCATCCCTTGAAATCAAAATAAACGGCAAGCCCTATGACAAGTAGTGACATCCATAAAAAGGCAATGCTTGATGCGTTGGAGAAATCGTTAGGGGTTGTTACCTCCGCTTGCAAGAGCGTTGACATCGCAAGGCAAACGCATTACCGATGGCTGCAAGAGGACAAAGAATACAAAGCAGCAGTCGAAGAACTATCAGACGTAGCGATTGACTTTGCAGAGAGCCAACTGCATAAGCAGATAAAGGAGGGCAACTCAACTGCTACTATCTTTTTTCTAAAGACCAAAGGCAAGAAGCGTGGGTACGTGGAACGCCAAGAGGTAGACGTATCTTCGGGCAAGCTATTTCAAATTGAAGTGCTTGGAGAAGATTCAGACCAATAAAGTA
>Ga0315909_10010190_pt1 | contig 10058 bp, 12 predicted proteins | sample LakEriMetagenome_11_FD_203527 | JGI IMG/M metagenome (GOLD analysis project Ga0315909, IMG submission 203527) | Freshwater fungal communities from buoy surface, Lake Erie, Ohio, United States - Buoy 2 MA125 | ecosystem: Environmental > Aquatic > Freshwater > Lake | place: USA: Lake Erie, Ohio...
TTGCGAACTGCGAACTAATGGTATTTTGGCAGCAACAAGAAGTGCTGGTCCTCCTGCAAGTTTTAATAGAACTACTAATGATGGAGATATAGTTTCTTTACAACAAGATGGAACTCAAGAAGGTTCAATTTCAGTATCAGGCACTACTGTTTCATATAACGGTGGTCACTTATCTCGTTACGCTCAAATTGCTAATGGCAATACCAACATAATTCTTAAAGGTACTGTGTTATCTAACCTTGATGAAATGAATGTGTATATTGATGCAGATGATAATCCAGTTACAAACGAACAGCTAAATAAAGTTAAAGTTTCTGATACAGAAGGCGATGCTAATGTTGCCGGTGTATTTGTTAATTGGGCTTATGATGAACAACACGATATAGAAGAAATCAACATGGCTATGACAGGTGATATGATTATTCGTATTGCTGAAGGTGTTACTGTTGCACGAGGCGACCTATTGATGTCTGCTGGTGATGGTACTGCTAAACCACAAGGCGATGATATAGTTCGTTCTAAAACAATTGCAAAAGTTACATCAACTCATGTTACTTGCACATACGAAGATGGTTCTTATTGTGTGCCATGTGTTCTGATGGCTTGCTAATAAATACTAGATTAAATTAAAGAGATAACATGGCCGGTTCAATAACAGTAAGTTCAATTACATTAGATTCAGATAATACATTTAGTATTCTGAGTAATACTGGTTCCAATCTATTCACATTAAATTCCACCAATAATATTGGTATTGGCACTAGTAGTCCAGACACAAAGTTACAAATTTCTGGAACAAGTGGTTCTACACAATTTAGAGCTGGTACAGATACAAACGGATTTTTTGAAGTTAATGCTTTTGATAGTAATCCTGTTTATTGCGTGGTTGGTGGTACTAATGCTACTGCTGGTGTATTTGGAACTCAATCAGATATTCCAACTATTTTCTTTGCCAACAATACAGAAAAGATTCGTATTGACACTAGTGGTAATCTATTAATAGGCAGCACATCTTTGCCGTCAACATATGCACCAAAACTATCTGTAAACGCTGGTTCATTAGGCACAATAGCGAATAATACACTTGATTTAGCAGTATTCTATAACACCAATGCTAATTCAAATCACTTGAGATTTTTCCAGTTAAGAAACTCAGCGGGCACAGGGTGGGAAACTTCTACTACAAGACTACAAATTGTTACCGATGTAACTAATCAAGGATATATTGACTTTAATCCGCCAAATGGTACTTACGGACTTGCTTTTGGAACTGGCGAAAGCGGTGCAATAGAACGGATGCGTATTAATTCTGGTGGATTAATAACAACAAACATTGAAGGTAGTGGAACTTTATATGCAGCGTATAGCGCTCGTGCATGGATAAATTTTAATGGAACTACAGCCGCTAACGTTACTGGTACATACTCACAAACAGGAACAACGGTTACTGTAACAATTACAGGGCACGGATATCTTACAGGACAACCAGCTTTCTTAGACTTTACATCAGGTACTGCTGTCGATGGTGTTTATTCAGTTACAGTAACAGGAGCTAACACTTTTACAGTTACTCAAGCATCCAGAACAACCAGCGGAAACGTGACCAGCAGACGAAACACCATTCGTGGTAGCGGTAATGTAAGTTCTGTTACAGATAATGCTGTTGGAACTTATACAGTTAATTTCACTACTGCAATGCCTGATGCAAATTATGCTGTTGCAGGCTCAGTTATTACTGATGGAAGAATTTTTAGCACAGCCGCTCTTAGTTCGTCAAATGTTACAGTCTATAACGTTGGCGCTGGTGGTTCCACCGAAGATAATGGCACAGTTTCAGTTGTCATCTTCCGCTAAAAGGACAAAATATGAACCAACGAATTATTTACCCAACAGATGATGGCGGTGTAGCTATATTGATACCTACTCCTGAGTATCTTGAAACACACACTATTGAAGAACTAGCTGCTAAAGATGTTCCTGCTGGCAAGGCCTATCAAATTGTAAGTGTTGCTGACATTCCAGAAGATAGAACTTTTAGAAATGCATGGGAATACCAAGAATGAGTATAACAATTAATTTAACAAAAGCAAAAGATATTGCTAAAGATAATTTACGAACAGAAAGAGCTCCAGTTCTTGCTTCTTTAGATGTTCAATTTATGCGAGCTGTTGAAACTGGCAATACATCATTACAGACTGCAATCGCTGAACAGAAACAAGAATTAAGAGATATTACCACACACAGTTCTATTACTGGTGCTAGTGATGTGGACAGTTTAAAGACTGCCATGAATACTCTAATTGAACAGATTAAATCATAATAAATAAAAGATTAATATAAAAGGTTAACCATGGCAGGACAACTCAAAGTTGATAGTATAAATGCTGATTCCAATCTTTCATTAAGGATTGCGAATACTGCCGTTGCTTTCATTGATTCTAATGGTCTACGACCAGTTAGTGGTAATGTCAGTTTAGATTCCACTGGTACAACCGGTATTCGTTCACCTTCTGCAAACACTTTGGTGTTTTTTGAAGGTGGTGTAGAAGCAATGCGGATTGATGCTAATGGTAATATTGGTATTGGTACTAGTAGCCCAGCACAAAAACTTGATATTGGAGGTAGCGGTAACTCAATTATGCGGTTGCTCGCTGCTGGACAAGGTAATGGTCTTGAAATAGGTCAATTAACTTCAGATGGCGGCAACAAAATATTTGCAGTTAATAATAACTATTTGGCAATCGGTACAAACAACACAGAACAAATGCGTATTACTTCTGATGGTAATGTAGGAATTGGTACTACTAGTCCTACCCTACCTTTAATCATAAGCAAACCACAAGGCGCAGCTTTAATTCAATCTACAACAAGTACGAATTCTGCTTATTTAGCATTTAATAATGGTGGTGGAACTTCTTATGTAGGTGTTGATACCAGCACAGGTAGTATATTTTCATCAGGTGCTTATGGTATGACATTATTTAATGCCGCCAATAGTGCAACAACATTTTTTACTAATGCTACAGAACGAATGCGTATTGACCCTAGTGGTAATTTAGGTGTTGGCACAAGTGGAACAAGTGGCAGTAAATTTACAATATTGCAATCAAATTCGATTAATACTCAATATTTAGTAAACAACAATGCCAGCACTTGTTATGGTATGCAAATTTATTATTCAGCTAGAACCCCCAATAACACAGGTGAAGAATTTATTTATTGTGGTGATACAGGACAAAGATTTTCTGCTAGGTCAAATGGCGGTTTAGCTAACTATTCAGGCAACAATGTAAATTTATCTGATGAGCGTGAAAAAACCAACATTGAATTAGCTGGTAATTATTTATCAAAAATTTGTTCTATTCCAGTTAAAACATTTAACTACATTGACCAAAATCGAGAAGAAGATGATGGTTTGACTTTAGGTGTTATTGCTCAAGATGTTCAAAATGTTGCTCCTGAATTAATTATGGAATCAAATTGGGGGACTAAAGAAGAACCCAAAATGCGTTTTGGCATCTACCAAACAGATTTGCAATACGCTTTGATGAAGTCTATCCAAGAACTAAACGCTAAAGTAGAAGCACAAGCAACCGAAATCGCTGAACTAAAGGCCAGATAATATATAATTTTTGAAACCCTTAACAATTAGGAGAACGACATGGGAAAAGATAAAAAGACCCCAATAGTCATAGATGATGTAGAACATATTTTTGAAGATATGACTTCTGAACAACAAATGATGGTAAATCATATTGCAGATTTGGACAGAAAAATTCAAAGCACACAGTTTAATCTTGACCAATTATCAGTTGGAAAAGATGCCTTCATTAAGATGCTAAAAAAGACTTTTGAAGAAACAAAGTAGTAGAACCATACTCAATGAAACCCACCGTCAGGTGGGTTTTTTATTACCACTAATATCTGATTGGACTAAATAGAGAGTAAATCTAGTCAAATTCAAGGAGAACTAAAATCGCTGCTTTCACGGAAATCCTCATCGAGCAGGGTGCAACCTTTTCCACCACAGTTAATGTAGAAGATACAGCTGGTGCTGCTATCAACCTCTATGGTTACTCTGCTTCATCTCAAATGCGTAAATCGTATTACGCAACATCAAATACAATAATTACTTCAACCATTACTGGTAACGCTAATGGTGAAATTACTCTTTCTATGACGGCAGCGAATACTGCCAATTTGACACCTGGCCGGCAAGTCTTTGATTTGCTCATCACCTCACCAACTGGAGTAAAAACTCGTGTTGTTGAAGGAGTTATTGTGATATCGCCAGGAGTTACAAGATAATGGCAGTCAATGCTAGAGTAAACACAGGTAGTAATATAGGGCAAGTTAAGTTAACACAACAAACTCGCTCGACTATTGCTGCTCAAAACTTTGCACCAAAACCAAATGTAGCATTAACTGAATTAACAGATACTAACATTACATCTGTTCAAGACAAGCAAGTTCTTCAATTCAATTCTGCAACAGGTAAATTTGAAGCCAATACGGTTACTGCTACAGTTGTTGCAGTTAATGGTGGTTCGTTTTAATGGCAAATACATTAATACAAATAAAGTCATCCACATCTAATGCGGCTCCAACCACATTAAATGTAGCTGAGCCTGCGTATTCTTATGTAAGTAATACCCTATTCATTGGCACCACAGGAAGTGATGGTGCAATTGCGATTGGTGGTCAATTTTATATTAACCAACAAGCACAGATTTTTAACAAAACAAATGCTGCCTTTGAGCAAGCAAATACCGCTAGTCCCACGGTTATTCGTGGCGGTAACTTCTAATTTGAATAAAAGATAAATAGCGAATAAAGAGCCTTACCCAATAGAGGATTTTATAAAAAATGGCAAACACAGTAATTCAACTAAAATGGTCTGATGTAACATCGGCACCAACATCATTAAATGTTGGTGAGGCTGCTTATTCTAATACATCACAAAGATTATACATTGGTGACACATCTAACAATGTTCTCACTATTGGTGGTAAATTCTTTGTAGACCAACAAGGTCTAATATTTACCAAAACTAACGTAGCATTTGATACTGCCAATAGTGCAGCTTCTTATGCTAATGCGGCTTTTGCTTCTTCTAATAATAATGCTGGAGTAGCGGCTGCAGGTTCTTATGCTAACTCTGCTTTTGTTGCTGCCAATTCTGCTGGCGTTTATGCCAACTCTGCGTTTGGTTTAGGCAACTCAGCATTTGCGGTATCTAACTCGGCGGCTAGTTACGCTAATTCTGCTTTCTTATCAGCAAACAATATTGCTGGTGTAAATCTAACGCAAAATACCAACATCACTAATGTTGGAACATACGCTAACGCTGCCTTCTTACAAGCAAATACGCCAAGTCATGTAGCCAATTCAGCTGCATCATACGCTAACTCTGCATACACTCGTGCTAATAATAGCATCAATGCAAACACAGGCGGTACAATTACTGGTTCGTTAACAATTTCTGGTGGTAACCTTTCTGTAACTGGCAATTTAATTATTTCTGGTAATACAGTTACACAAAATGTATCATCACTTAATATTGCTGACCCATTAATTTACTTAGCTGCAAACAATTATTCTTCTGATGTTGTCGAAATTGGTTTTGCTGCAAACTATTATGACGGTTCTACACAAAGACATACTGGTGTTTTCCGTGAAGCATCTAATAAAGAATTTTATGTTTTTGATAATTACGATAAAGAACCTGATGCTAACTTAATTGATATTAATGATGCTTCATTTAGAGTTGCAACATTAAATGCTAATGTAAAATCAACAACAGTTACAATTAAAGGAATTGATTTACTTCCATATGTAAATAATGCTTATACTGCGGCTAATACAGCAGATACTAAAGCTGTAAATTCTGGTGCTTATGCTAACTCTGGATTTGCTGTTGCTAATAGTGCCGCTAGTTATGCTAACTCTGCTTTCTTAACTGCAAATAATAGTGCTGGCGTCAATCTAACGCAAAACACCAATATAACAAACGTTGGCACATATGCTAACTCAGCATTCCTTGCCGCTAACACTCCAAGTCATGTAGCAAACTCTGCTGCTAGTTACGCTAACTCTGGATTTGCGGTAGCCAATAGTGCTGCTAGTTATGCTAACTCAGCATTTGCAAAGGCTAATACTGATGTAACAGGTATTAGTGTAACTGCTGGTGACTATGGTGTAGTTACTGGTGGTTTTGCATATATTCCTGGATTTAAACTTGAGGCAAATGGTCGTATATCACAGGCCAATTCAACATTATTACAAGTTGATACCTCAATGATTACTTCTGGCACTTTCCCTGTTGCAAGAGGCGGTACTGGTGCTGCTACATTTACAACCAATGGTGTTCTGTTAGGCCAAGGCACTTCTGCATTTACTACGGCATCATCGTCAACAGAAGGACATTTATTGACTATCAATGCTTCTGGTGTTCCAACATTCAGTCATTTACAAGGCGGAACATTCTAAATTATTATTGTGAAAAGGAGTTGTTATGAATGTGGAGTTTTCAAATGCGTATCAAGAGGTTTTGCTTGAGAACCTAGATGTAATTCTTAAGCAAAACTTTATGATGCAAACAAGATTAAAGTTGCTTGAGAAAGAAGCAAATGTTCGTGCAGAAATGCAGGCAAAAATTGATGAGCTTACAGTAAAATACCAAGAAGCATTAGAACAAATTGGTAAAACCCAACATTATAAGGTACAAGCAGAAAGTAACGATTCAATCGTTCAAGAAAAAAATAGAATTCAATCTGCTTTAAATGATGTTTCAAAAGAGCTTAATAAAACAAAAAGCTCATTAGAGGCAAGAGAAAAAGAAGTAGAAGAAATGAAATCTCGTATTTTTGAACTAGAAAAATTAGTTCCTCCTGCACCTAAAACTGTTAAAAAAGTTACTGTAAAAGCTATAGAAGAAAAGCCTGTTGAAATTTCTGCTACTGAAACCAATAAAGTAAGGGTTGAGGCCGGCGGTACATTTTAATGGCAAATACAGTAATACAATTAAAACATTCTACATTAACTGGCAATGTTCCATCATCGCTAGCTAATGGTGAAATTTCCATCAACAGCCGTGATGGAAAGTTTTTCTATTCCACTCCCGCTGGTGTAGTTACCACTCATTATCCTTATTTGGGACCTGCAGGTCTCACAACAGAAATTCAGTTTAATGATTCTGGTGTTCTTGGCAGTAATTCAGGTTTAACATTCAGTAAAACAACAGGAGTTTTTTCTGCACCTATTGTTGCATCAAGCAATAATGGCAATGGAACAAACTTCAGAGTTGGTGATGATGCTTGGATTGGCGATGTTAATCTTGCAGATACTCTACGCATTTCAGGTCAACAAAATGTTAATAATGCTTATATTGTATTTGGTGCAACTAATGCCAATACATTAGGCCGAGCAGGAAGCGGCCCATTAACATATACTGGCGATTTTAAAGCTACAGGTTTAGTATCCGGAAATGAATTAACTTCTACCAACTCAATTGGTTCTGAAGGTGGTCAAGTTAATCTTGCAATACCAGCATCTGGTACCAGTTTAGTTAGTTCAGTAACAATTGATGTTTATCAAAATCAATTAAGATTTTTTCAAGGCGATTCAGCCAAAGGCGCTTATATTGATTTAACTGCGGCAGCGGCTGGTGTTGGAACAAATTTATTAGCACCATCGTCATCTACTGACGGATTTGCAAGAACTCAAGCAAATGCGGCTTTCATTCAAGCCAATGCAGCTTTTCTACAAGCAAATACACCAGATTATGTAGCAAATTCAGCTGCATCATATGCTAATTCTGCTTTCATAGTTGCCAATAATAGCCTTGGTATTGATACCACACAGAATACAAATATAACAAATGTTGGAACATATGCTAATTCAGCATTTCTTTCTGCCAACACTCCAAGCCATGTAGCAAATAGTGCGGCTTCATATGCTAATTCTGGATTTGCTGTTGCTAACTCTGGTGCATCTTATGCTAATAGTGCTTTCACCAGAGCCAACAATAGTATTAACGCCAACACAGGCGGAACAATAACAGGCAATTTGACAATTAGTGGCAACCTGACTATGACAGGTGCTGGAAATATTTCTACAGCAAATATTTCTGTTACAAACAATTTAACTGCGTTAAGTATAACAACTGGTAGTGGAATTGGTGGTGTAATTTTAGGTGCAAATGTAATATATTCTAATGTATTTGTTGCAAATAGTGGCGGTTATATACAGTTTTCAGATGGTTCAAAACAATATATTGCTAATGCACCAAGTCATGTATCTACTTCGGCTGCCAGCTATGCTAACTCAGCATTTTTAACCGCTAATACTCCAAGCCATGTGGCCAATAGTGCGGCTAGTTATGCAAATGCAGCTTTTGCAAAGGCTAACACAGCAAGTGGTGCTTCAGCCTCAGGTTATTTGGCCAATTCTATCATTGTTGCTAATTCAACAGGATTTTTAAGTAATACTTCTAACCTGTTATTCATACAATCCAACAACACTTTACAAATTGCTACAGTACCAGTTGCAACAATTGGTGATGTATTAGCTCTTTCAATTGCATTAGGATAAATAAAACACCATGTCTAAACCATCATCTCGTGCCGAACTAAAAGAATACTGTCTAAGGAAACTTGGTAAACCTGTCATTGAAATCAATGTGGATGATGACCAAGTAGATGACCGTATTGATGATGCTTTAAGTTATTTTGAAGATTATCATTTTGACGGTACTGAAAAAATTTACATGAAACATCAACTTACGGCTGAAGATATTAATCGCCGTTGGATTTATGCACCAGATGCGGTTACATTTGTAACAGGTGTTTTTCCATTTGATGATTCTAATGCTTCCATTAATATGTTTGACTTGCGTTATCAATTACGCTTGCATGACCTCTATGACTTTACATCGGTATCATATGTGTCATATGAAATTACCATGCAACATTTGAGAACTTTACAACTACTATTTTCTGGTACACCACAGTTTAGATTTAATCGCAAACAAAACAAAGTATTCCTTGATATAGATTGGGTAAGAGATGTTCAACCAGGAAACTATGTTGTTATTGAATGTTACCGAACATTAAACCCACAAACAATTACTCTAACAGGTACTTGTGCAACAACAGCTAATGCAAACACCGTGGTTGGAACAGGTACAATATTTGACCAACAATTATTAGAAAATGATTTTGTTACTTTTGGTACAGAAACATTACAGATTGATAAAATTAATTCGCCAACATCTATTACAGTTCGTGGTCCATTTACAACTACGCAAACTGGTGCAACAATGACCGCTGCTGGTTATTCAGATGTTTGGAATGATAGATTCTTAAAGAAATATGCTACTGCATTAATTAAACTTCAATGGGGTAATAATTTATCCAAATTTGCTGGCATACAAATGCCTGGTGGTGTAACACTTGATGGTGTTCGCATTATGACCGAAGCTCGTGAAGAATTAGAAAAACTAGAAGAAGAAATGCAAATTATTAATGTATTGCCTTCAGAAATTATGATGGGTTGATAATGAATGTCTACCAACTTTTACTTTAATCCTTTTCCAATAAATCAAATCACCAGCGAGCAATTGCTGGTGGAAGACCTTGTCATTGAGGCCATGCAAATCTATGGCATGGATATTTTTTATATGCCAAGAAGTTCTCGTGATTCAGTAGATTTATTGTATGGTGAAGATACATTAAAAACATATACCTCAGCATATGCACTTGAAATGTACCTTGAAGATGTTACAGGTATGGAAGGTGAAGGTGATTTTATGTCCAAATTTGGCCTTGAAATTCGTGATGATTTAACATTTTTGGTTTCTCGCCGTAGGTTTGCATTTACTGTAAATCAACTTCGACCAAATGAAGGCGATTTAATTTATGTTCCTATGTTGCAAAATTTCTTTGAAATTACTTTTGTAGAACATGAAAATGGTCAGGCCATGTATTACACATTAGGTCGTGGTCGTGGCGGTAATGTTTATGTATATGCATTGAAGTTAAAACAGTTTGTATTTTCTA
>Ga0315909_10010192_pt1 | contig 10057 bp, 7 predicted proteins | sample LakEriMetagenome_11_FD_203527 | JGI IMG/M metagenome (GOLD analysis project Ga0315909, IMG submission 203527) | Freshwater fungal communities from buoy surface, Lake Erie, Ohio, United States - Buoy 2 MA125 | ecosystem: Environmental > Aquatic > Freshwater > Lake | place: USA: Lake Erie, Ohio...
TCCCGTCAACAACGCATGAGTAATCTGGAGCAACGTGGATCATTTGAATATGAGGGTAATCATTTACAATATGTGCTATTGCAAATCCTTTTTGCCAATCATGGTGTTGTGTATATTTCATGCCTGGGCCCTTTTCATCACACATGTGGCCAATTTCGTATCCTCTAAGCGTTTCGCCTTCCCCGTTGTTTCTTAGCTCGTAGGTTACAAGGTGTGATGCTATTCTATGAGAGTGCCCACGAATAAGTGATACTTGAAGATCTTCCATGTCTTTACGAACAGATCCAGTTGCAGCAATTGAAATTCCATGATGAACATGAACGTCTCCAAATCTTCGCTTAGGCAGAGAGTCATAATAAATATACTCGTATCCTAATGAGTCTAGACCCCACAGTGCTTCTGGAGTTACCTCATTAATATAGTCTGGAAGTTTTGCATCTACATAATTAAAAATTCTAACATCGTGATTTCCAAGAGCAGAAAACAGTTGAGCTTCTGGCAACATTTCACGAGTCTTTGTATAAAACTCTCTAGCGCCTTTTGCTTCATGACGCATCATAGGAACAATAAGATCACGACTATCTGTCTTGTGTAAATTTAAAAACTCTGCTGATCTACCTTCAGTATACTTGCTATAGCAAGCTTGATCGTCGGTATCTCCAAGGTAATCTACTACGTCTGGCTTAAACCATTTAAGGACCTTAAACCACAGAGCAATCATCTTATCATCTTGATATGGAAACTGCTGATCTGAAGATAGCATCCATTTTAAATCGTTAGCCATTTATTTCCTTACGTAAAAAAAGTCACGAGTCCGTGACTTGGTATTTAACAAATTGTAGCATATATGACTAGGTTGTCAATAGGCTAGTTATTGAACTGCTATAAAAAATAATGTTATATCTTTAGTTTTTCCTGCTCCCCATATCTGGGCTTTTGCACTATCCTGTGTAACAGTACCGCTTATGATAGAAGGAGACAATATTTCTGCTAGTCCATCTTTAGATATAGCCGTTAGGGTTATTGCGGAAGGCTTACCTGAAAATCCAGCACCTTTATAATTAAGTGTAAATGTTGATTTTTTTCCAGAAACTACAGTTTGTTTATCGCTTTTACCTCCAAAAAATATGGGAATTGTAATTTCTGCAGGAGTTTTATTTGCAAGATCTCCGACACTAATGTTTGATCCAGCACTTACCTTTGCTCCAGCCAATGCTGTAGCTCTTGCCACATCTGTTTTTAATTTTTGCAGCAGCGTGGCATCAATTGGATCGCCATCATTAAAAGTATCGCTCATTATATATTTTCTCCTAAATCATGTGCCAAGATTTCTTTTTCAGATACCTCGATCATTTTTGACCTATTGAGACCATATCGATTAAACGAATCTGGGTCTACAATGTGTCTTAGTTTATTCTGTGATACTAGATACATTTTACCATCTGCGACACTCTTAATCAAGGTGCCGTCTCGAAAGCCTAATTTACCTACTAACTTAATTCCTGATAATGCCGCCTCAGTTGCTAATACCGTAGTAAAGCACCAAGACTGGGCGGCTCTATCCGAAATCAATCTATATCTCTTACCATCTTTAATCCAATATGTATCTTTATCTGTTTTAACAGCGATACCTGAAGGAAAATTAGTCGGCTGTGAGATCGTCAAGGTGTTCTTCGTATGCTTGAACAGCTTCAACCTTTGCGTCCTTTTCTTCAATAAGTTTAGTAATTTCTGCCCGTAAAAATGCAATTTGAGTTTCATAATTAGATACAATCTCTCCTATGCGTTGCTGTAGGGCGGTAATAACTAATTCCGCTTTTTCTGCCATTTATATTCCTAGCCTTCTAACGTTTCTGCTTCTGATTCCAGAGCAACTCTTTTTGCATTTAATACGTTGATTCTACCAGTTAAGGTTGAAACAGTTTCTGAATTTACTGGAGATTCAGCATTTGCTTCAATTAGATCTAACTGCAAATTATACACCTGAAAATCAATGCTCTTCATGTGCTGATTTACAATGTTTAACTTGTCTTCATTTGTTAACAATGTCATTTTGGCCTCCTTTCATAATTATATCATTTAACCCTGATTAGTCAAGACTTGTTTTTCTGTTTCTAAAGCCTGTTTTATAGACTCTAAATTTTGTAGGTACTGAGATAGATTAACCTCAGTTTTATTATCTGGCGTAGGATATAGTCCTGGATTAGCCATAACATGGTTAACATGATCTATATGAAATTGAATATTAGATATTCTTTCTTGTATCATCTCTATTTTATTTATCATTTGTATTGGCTTATTCCTGAATAGGGTCCTTGTAGTCCTGCCGAGTTTATGGCGGCAACCGACGCTGCATAGTACAATGATGCGTTTGGAGAAGTGTAGGTATAGCTCGAGGAACTACTTCCAGTATTGAAGGTAGATATAAGAGTTGCTCCTGTTCCAGAACTATTTGATGCTTCGTATATTCTCATAGAGTAATTGTTTATAGTTGCAGCGCCTCCTCCAGCTACTGTTCCAGCGCCTGGAGCAGTCCAGCTAAAAGGATATGACGTTCCACTAGTCCATCCGTTTGTTGGGGTTCCAGGAGTTCCTGGAGCTGTGGCAGGAGCTGATGATGTAGTTGTTATTGTATTTGGAGACTGCACTATTCCTGATGTTCCAGCAGAGTTTGAAGCAGTGGCAAATGCTCTAAATATATTAACTGGAGATATTGCATCACTAGATGTAATTACATAAGAAGTTGATGTTCCTGAGCTAAATGAAACACGACTACTTGAAGAAGTTGGAATATTTGGAGACAATGCGGTTGTAATATAAACTTCATAAGAAGTTGGAGAGCCGCTCCATCCGCTTGTTATTGCAGTTATTGTGCTTCCTGCGGTACTGCCTCCAGTTAAAGATACAGATCCTCCAGAAGGAATACTTACTGGTGTAGCAATTGGTCCTCTTTCTTGACCAGCAATTAATCCAGAAGATCCACCAGAATTGCTTGCATCAACAAATGTTCTAAAATATCTCTGACCAGAATCATAGTCTGCTTGAGTTACAGTATATGTTAAGTTTGCTGTACTAGAGCCACTTCTAGAAGCAACCAATGTTTCAAATGTTCCAACATTTGCAGTACCTCTGTAAATTCTTATGTCGTAACTTGTTGGATTGTTATTCCATGTTCCTATACCAGCAGACAGTTGAGTTCCAACTGAAATAGAGGTCGGAGAAAGTGTTGGAATAGTTGAATTTGTTGGAGCAAGAACTGGTGTAGAAACAGTTACAGCTGCTGTTGTAACTAATTGTGTTCCTACACCATTATTTGCAGTTATCTGGCATCTTAAAAGTGAACCATAAATAGAATTATAATTTGATGGCGGGGTATATGTTGAAGATGTAGTATTAAACGGCGAAGTAATACTATTGGGTGCTGCAAGCCAAAGAGATCCTTGGTCATTATACTGCCATTGATAAGATATTTCTGCAGAAGGAGATGCGCTTACGGAAGGATTTGCAGTAAATGTTGTGGTTCCTGCCGTTCCAGATGAAGGAGAAACGCTAACAGTTCCAGATGGCTGAGCAAAAGTATAGAAAGCTGCTCCAGTTGCAGGTCCATAAGCACTGTATGTTCCAGCGGTAGCTGTACCATTTACTGTAGTGTTACCTAAATTTTGATTAGAAGATCTTATATAAAAGTAATATGTTATTCCATCTGAAAATTCATAATCTTCGGTGACTGTGCTTGTTGTAGAAGCAGCATCGTAATTTGCAGTTGTTGGAGCTGTCGAAGAAGAAATCCAGTATAGTTGATAGTAAGGTCCACTACCACCAGAAGAAGATACAACTACTCTAGTTTGAGTATTGTTTAATCTACTTACCGAAACTATAGATGTGCTTGTTGGAGCAGTTAAAGCTGCAGCAACCACAAGAGATGTGCTGGTAGTTTGATAGTCTGGCATTGTTATAATATATGGAAAATATTCTCCATTGCTAGAATATTGTTTTATTACTGAAAAACTTGGATTAGCTGTTCCATAAGAGTATTCTCCAATTGGCAAATACCCACTGTCGGTTCCATCTCCATAATAAATTCTATATTGCCTTGGATAAGAACTGCCTCCTCCTAAGCCGCCAAATGAACCAGAAAGGGTTACGTTTTGATTTACTTGAGCGTTAGAAGGAGATGCGGAAAGTGTTGAGGTTGCTGCTCGAGAAACATAATAAGGAATTCCTCCGACAACATCTGCATAATACTTTCTTACTGAATTCTTTAAAGCGCTAACCTCTATTTCAATCTGCCATCTATCTTGACCACCATCGTATGTGGTAGATCCAAATGAGGATGAGCTTATACTTTCATTGTGAGTCAATGTGGCAGTTGTTCCTGAAACTGTAATATTATTAATTAGGGTTCCGCCAAAACCAAAACTTGAATTAGATCCAGTTCTTGTAGTCCATGCGCTACTAGCGGCGGTTCCGTAATTTGTTCCGTCCATTCCATAATAGCTACCATTTTGCCAATTATACATTCGATATCTAATTCTATATGTTGTGCTTCCATCAACTCCAGTTACATTAGATTGAATTTTAAAAAGCCCTGCAACTGGAATATATCCTCTGTTGTCTGTACCCTTTTGATTATAATAATCTAAAATATTTAATGTAGTAACAGAAAGGGCTGATCCTGGAGCTGTTGAATCTTCTTGAGTAAATGGAGAATTTGGTATAAATCCAGATATAGGTATTACTGCTGATTCAGTATTTGAATTGTTTAAGGTAATCCTAACTGTATAAAATTTGTTTGGCACAGTAGCATTATGATATACTGTTCCAGATTTTGTTGTTGTACCAGTTATACCAATTACATTTGATAGATATTCAATTGCTACTCTATTGCTTGTTGTTAATGCTTCTCCAGCAGAATCTATTGCAAACCACTCTATGTAAGAATTAGATAAATTTGGTTTTCTATACCACTCATTGCTATAAGTAAAACTTGCGGACAATGTTTCTGGAACATCAACGCTAGTATTTATTAAATCGATTGTTCCACTAGGTCTTTGTCTTACTATATATAATTGAGTATCACTTTCTTCAGCCACACTTCCCGCAGAATTTGTAGCCACCACTCTAAATGTTAAAAAGTTTTTATCAAAATAGTCACCCTCCGTTCCCGATTGTCCTGGAAAGCCTCTTCCTAAATATGTAGAGTTGTTGGTCAACATGTCTGCTCTGCCAGTAGAAGAAGTGTTACTTGCATTTGTTGTTGATGAATAAGCTGGGCTAAACGCTGGATCAAACGTGTTGTCGTTTCTATCACCACTTAAATTATATAGCCACTGATAGGTATAAGTTATAGCACTTCCATTTCCAGATCTCCAGTCTCCATCGTATCCCCAAAGGTGATTACCTATAGTTCCGCTTGGCCATCCAGATGTTGGGGTAGTTGTTGGAGGACCCATTTGTTGAACTGGTGGAGCTTCTACAACTGGATTTACTGGATCATTTGCTGTTCCAGTAGGGTCATATGTGCTATTTGTTCTAAATGTATTAAGTCTTATTTTAGGTCTATCGTTTCCTTCAATAAAAGGCCTGTTACTTGTTGTGTCATAAAACTTGGCCCATCTTCCCGATACTGATCCACTTTCTCTAACTTTTATATAAGCTTTTCTTACTGGTGCCCAAGTTTGTCCGCCGCTTTTTATATATATTCTTTTTACTTTAGTCCAGGTGCTGTTGCCAGTTTTAATATAAGGTTTTCCAGGCATTTTTAATCCGCCGTACTAAATATTAAATCACCAATGCGACCTACATGGTTATGTGTTCCATTTGTAACAATAGATGTTTCGGTTGTTCCAGATTTAAATATTGTTCTTCCTACAGACAATGTACCATCAGATTTAATCATAAGCATTGCTGGTTTATCGACATAGTTAAAGTTAAGGTGTGTTCTTGATGTATCAGCTAAATTTTTAAATACATAGGCTCCAGCCGTTGAAGAATTTAACTCTAAACCAGCACTAGTTACAGTAATTGAAGAAGATCCTGCTCTCAAAACTGCTGCTATTGGGGATTGACTTAGATATAAAGCTCCTCCATTAGAAACTCCACTAGTTGATCTTATTGCCAATGTCGATGCAGTTGTAGAAGCAGCCGCAGCACTTGAGCTTGAGTAAAGTGAGTCTGGTGTGTCATCTTCTGATGATGAGCTTCCTGTGTTGCTTGTTGCGCTAACTACCGCTATGCTTGTAGACTCTTGATCTATTTCATACCCTTGTTTAAATGTAATTGATTGATCTGATGAATCAATTACCATTCCGCTAGAAGATAAGCTTGTGGCATTAATCGTCCATCCGCCAATTTTTCCAGTACCATCTTTTGCTAATTCAAATCTTGGAGCAGTTACTCCGTTTGCATATGCAGCAATTCCACCTGAGTTAATTAATATTCTATCTCCAGAATCTGCATTTGCGCCAATAAAAATTGTTCCAGATGCACCTATTGCTAAATTTCCAGTTATGCTTCCAGAGTTTGCGGTAATTTTTCCAGTAATTTCTGCGTCTGTAGACGTTAGTTTACCAGTAGATGCTGCAATTGATGATGCTCCTACCGTCAAAGATCCGCCAGTAATTGTTATGTCTTGTGCTATAACTGCACCTGCTGGGGTTACTGAAAATTTAGCAGATGAATTTCCAGCAGATACTGGAGATCCTGCCCATATTGCGTATGTTCCAGTTGAAGATATTCCAGTATATGTATTAGTAGTGCCTCTTTCAAACTTAGATGAATCAATTGTCCAGCCAGCAATTTGCCCATATTGTGCGTAAATACCTCCGTCTGAAGTATCAAGTCTTAGCTGTACCGCTCCCTTTTTAATTACAAGACCACCGCTATTTAATAAAAATCCGTCGCTAGTTAGATTACCAGATCCATTTAATGTTCCTTGAAATATAGATGCTCCTGACGCACCCATTGCAATATTTCCACCAATTGTGGTTCCGCCTGCAACTCCAAGGTCTCCGTCTATAGATAACTTAGTTCCATTCCATAGAACATAATTATTTGATGACCCACCTATTTTAAATAATGCTGATTGAGCCGAATCAATATACCAATAATTGCTTGAGTTTAAAACAAGGCCTCGCTTGCCTGTATCCACTCCATATCCAAATTTAAATGTTCCAGTATCAGTTCCACTTACTCCTGCTTCAAAGTACCCCGTGGTTGAAACATTTGTGCCAATGAATGGGGATCCGCTTACCGCAATGTTTGGAGAAAGGGCAGTGTATGCAGATGAAGTGTTATTAAATTCATCGTATGAAGCAATGCCGACTTCATAGGTAGTTCCTAAAGCTAATCCTGAAAGTCTATAAGATGTTCCAGTTCCTGGAGAATCTACATATGAATAGTTTTCGAATGGAGCCGATGCTTTATACGGTCTAAATCTAATTCTATATCCACGAAGGGTTGAATCAGAGACTGCAGTCCATGAAATATTTACTACTCCATTAAATCCTACTGTTCCAGTGCTATCAGTGCCTGCTGTTGCTGATATTGTTGATGGAGCATCTGGAGCATTTACATCTGCAGCAATTGCATCAATTGGAGTAACAGATTGCTCTGCTGACCAAGAAGATGTGAATCCGTCATCCGTTAAGTATCTAATCTTTACATATCTTAGAGTGTACACAGTCTTCTTTATGATTGCTGGGCTTGCCCCGCTAAAAACTAAATCAGATTCTGTTGGGTTTCCAGCACCCCAGGAAGTTCCACTTTCGTAAACCTTCGCATAAGAAGCTCCAGCTGGTAAAGTCCAAGTTGCGGTGTAACCATTTGTAATTCCAGTTAAAGTAAATGTCGGGACTACTCCAAGCAAAACATTTGTTTTTTCAGGTACAATAAAAGAAACTCCTGAATCACGATTATCTAATGAATCTGCGGAAACAAACAGGCCAGTGAACGATGTGAAGTATTCTCCAAATGTAACATAGAGCTCTTGCTGAGTAATTAAAATTGATTGTGAAGTTCCAGACGTGCTTGGAAACTTAGTAAAGAATCCTTCGTCCGCTCCGTTTGTTAATCGAATAATAAACTTTTTAGCATCAGCAGACACCGTTGCTGTTATTAATATATTATTGCCAGACCATGATGCTGTAATTCCAGATGCTGCTGTTGGAGGAGTAATGTCTAGAGCTGCTGCTACTGGATCTACTGGAGTAACCGCTACTGGATCAGAATATGGTGTATTACCTAAAATTTTATCTATAAGCTTTACACGAACCCATCGCTTAAGGATATCTCCAACGGTTATCGTTGTTGGATTAGTAGAACTTACTGAAACTTCAGTCCATCCAGATGTAGGAGCAGTGTTTGAATTAGAAACAGATTCTTCAATAATTGCATGCTCAAAATTTTTATCTGTTTGTTTTGTATAAGAAACTGTATATCCAAGAGACGCTGGAGTTACTGTAACAACTGGTTTTGTTAATTGAGAAACATAAGAGGCTGCTGTTAAAGTTAAGCCGTCTGACCAGGGACTAACTTTTCCGTTTGGATACACCCATTGAAAATTAAAAGAATATTGTTGACCAATTTTTAAATCTACAACAGGTATAGTAAAGTAGTCTTGACCAGTTTTTTCTTTATTGTTTTTATTTAAATCTTCTGGGTAATATTTTTCCCAATTAGCTGCATCTCTTGCACTCATTTAAAAATCCAACTGTAACTTATATTCTATATCTACTGGCCTACCAGGCTTTTTAATCAATGGTGTTGATAAAACAGATCTGCTAATTAGTCCATATCCTGGATCAAATGTATCTTCGTCATTTATTCTAATAGCGTCAAAGTGAACTGTTGTGGCGCCGCCAGTCGCAGTTGTAGCTACACCAATTTTTATAATTGAAGATGGGTCTGGAAGATTTGGTGCAGCCGTATAGTTTGAAAAAAGATTACTTAAAGATAGTTCTTGTATCTTATCTCCTGTTCCAGACGCTGGAGTAAAATCTACATAGTAATACGCTAAGTCAGAACTATAAAACTTTACTCTAATATTAGATACATTGTTATCTGACTTTTTATATGCAATAGCAATCGTGTCATTTATACTATATCCAGATATATCATCAGATATTAAAGAGTTAATATATTCTTTTGTTTGCCCAGAAGCAACATCTACCCTTATCATGCTATCGCTAACCTTAGATAAAAATGTGTAGGCTCCGCTAGAATCCTGCGTATTTGCTTGGGATGTAGGATTATCTGATCCGCTAAACCAATTAAACTCATTTGTAAAAGATGTAATAAATTTACTATCAAAGTTATTAAATGATTGTCTATCTCCAGGGTATAGTCCTATTTCAGAAACTACCCCAGATACATCTTGCGGTATTGTTGATTTATAGGTAACAAAATATTCGTATACAGGATCACCGTCACCATCGACGCCGTTTTGCAAAATATCAAAGCTTGCTAATTCTACTGGAAGCCTATAAAATTCAAAGTCTAGCCTTGTGTCATTTCCTTTTGCATTAGGAGTAGTCGATCCAATCCCCAAAGCCAACTCCTTTAATGAAAAAGAATTATTACCCGACAGGTAACTTGTTAGGAACCTTTTGCCAAATTTAGTTATCATTTCTTCTCCACTCTTACGTTTATTGCTTTCAATTCTACACCACTACTATTTTTAACCTTAAAAACTATTTTTGCGGTTGGAAGATCTCCAACTCCACGAATTACTTCGTTTGATAAAACCTCAATATCTGAAAGACTTGGTCGACCTTTGGTTTCTCCCTCTTCGCCCTCTTCCTCTTCTTTTTCTTCTTCTTCTGTCTCTTCTTCTTCGGTCTCTTCTTCTTCAGACAGCCCATCATCTATATCATCATTTCCAAGCTTGCCCTGTCTTTGTGCCGCTGCAAATTGTGGTAGCTCGTAAGCTAGATAATTTGAGTTCGTATAAAAATCTAATTCTGATCCAACTACGGTAACTAGGGCAGCGGTATTGGGTTGGCTGCTTGTTGACTTCTTTTTCTTATCCGATGATGCCATTTTTTTATTATACCATTTA
>Ga0315909_10010193_pt1 | contig 10057 bp, 12 predicted proteins | sample LakEriMetagenome_11_FD_203527 | JGI IMG/M metagenome (GOLD analysis project Ga0315909, IMG submission 203527) | Freshwater fungal communities from buoy surface, Lake Erie, Ohio, United States - Buoy 2 MA125 | ecosystem: Environmental > Aquatic > Freshwater > Lake | place: USA: Lake Erie, Ohio...
CCATTCACCCTTCCATCAGCATCGTGGCTGAAAACCCAGTGGCCGTTGTAGAGCGCACTGTGGCCAAGAAGGGCACAGGCGATTTGGCCAAAGCCTATTTGAACTATCTCTACTCCGATGAAGCGCAAGAGATTGCAGCCAAGCACGCCTTGCGTCCCTCCAATCCTGCCATCTTGAAAAAATACAGCAAAACCTTCAAGCCTTTGCAGTTGTTCACTGTGAACGAGGTATTTGGCTCTTTCGCTGAAGCACAAAAAGTGCACTTCAACGATGGCGGAAACTTCGACAAGCTTTACACCGTGAAGTAATCCATGCTGTCTAGTTCCGCTGCGGCGGCGCCTGCCAAGCGCAGAGCGCCCGCCCGGGTTTTGCCCGGTTTCAACATCACCTTGGGGTACACCTTGATGTACCTCAGCCTAATTGTGCTCATTCCATTGTCAGCACTGGTATTCAAAACCTTCACGCTCACGTGGGATCAGTTTTGGACCGCTGTGACAGGCCCGCGTGTGATGGCGTCTTATCGCCTGACATTTGGTGCTTCGCTCATTGCAGCCTTGGTGAATGTGGTCTTTGGTTTATTGGTGGCTTGGGTGTTGGTGCGCTATCAATTTTTTGGCAAGAAACTGGTCGATGCATTGGTCGACTTGCCGTTTGCATTGCCCACCGCGGTGGCGGGCATTTCTCTCACTGCGTTGTTGGCTGGCAATGGCTGGGTAGGCCAATACCTTGAGCCCCTCGGCATTCAACTGGCCTTCAATCCCAACGGCATTGTGATTGCCCTCATCTTCATCGGCTTGCCCTTTGTGGTGCGCACGGTACAACCCGTGCTTGAAGATGCCGAAAAAGAATTGGAAGAGGCCGCAACTTGCTTGGGCGCAACGCGTTGGCAAACTTTCAGCAAGGTCATATTCCCATCCATTGCGCCTGCTTTGCTCACAGGTTTTGCCATGGCCTTTGCGCGTGGTGTGGGCGAGTATGGCTCGGTCATTTTCATTGCGGGCAACATGCCCATGATTTCTGAAATCACACCCCTCATCATCATTGGCAAGTTAGAGCAATACGACTATGCGGGCGCCACAGCGGTAGCCACTGTCATGCTAGTCGCCTCGTTTATCTTGCTCTTGATCATCAATGGCTTGCAAGCCTGGCAGCGCCGTCACTCGGGAGCACCTGCATGAGCTCTCAAATGATTCGCCGCGCAGAAGCGGGTACCACCGAGTCGGCATGGGTGCGCTACATCCTTATTGGCATCACACTCATATTCTTATTTCTGTTTTTGGTGTTGCCTCTGGCCGCAGTTTTTGCAGAAGCATTGCGCAAAGGTTTTGATGCTTATTGGGAGGCACTCAAAGAGCCTGATGCGTGGTCGGCTATTCGCCTGACGCTCATCACAGCCCTCATTGCAGTGCCACTCAATTTGGTCTTCGGAGTTTCAGCAGCCTGGTGCATTGCCAAGTACGAATTCAGAGGCAAATCGGTACTCACCACTTTGGTTGACTTGCCCTTCTCGGTGTCACCAGTGGTAGCCGGTTTGGTTTATGTGCTGATGTTTGGCGCACAGGGCTGGTTCGGTCCTTGGCTGCAAGAACACGACATCAAAATTATCTTTGCCGTACCTGGCATTGTGCTTGCCACTGTGTTCGTCACATTTCCCTTCATTGCACGTGAGCTCATTCCGCTCATGCAAGCGCAGGGCAACGAAGAAGAGCAGGCCGCTATTGTGTTGGGTGCGACAGGCTGGCAAACCTTTTGGTACGTCACGCTGCCCAACATCAAGTGGGGTTTGATCTACGGCGTTATTTTGTGCAATGCGCGTGCCATGGGTGAGTTTGGCGCGGTGTCGGTGGTGTCGGGTCACATTCGCGGTCAGACCAACACCATGCCCTTGCACGTCGAAATTTTGTACAACGAGTACCAATCGGTGGCCGCCTTTGCGGTGGCATCTTTGTTGGCCTTGCTGGCGCTGGTCACCTTGGTCATCAAGTCGGTGGCCGAGTGGCGCCACGAACGCGAGATGAAAGCCATTGGCGACTTGTCTCCCGAACATGTCAAGGCAGCGCCTTTGGATCTGTCATTGAAAGCAGCATCATGAGCATCGAAATTAGAAACATCCACAAACAGTTTGGCGACTTCCACGCGTTGCGTGATGTCAGCCTCGACATTGACTCTGGCGAGTTGGTGGCCTTGCTGGGGCCGTCGGGCTGCGGCAAAACCACTTTGCTTCGCATCATTGCAGGTTTGGAAACTGCCGATACCGGTAGCATTTCATTCAGCGGAGAAGACACCACCCACGTGCACGTGCGCGAGCGTCAAGTGGGCTTTGTGTTTCAACACTACGCCTTGTTCCGCCACATGACCGTGTTCGAAAACGTGGCTTTTGGTCTGCGCATGAAGCCACGTAACATCCGCCCCTCAGAAAGCGTGATCAAACAAAAAGTACACGACCTGTTGAATCTGGTGCAGCTCGACTGGCTGGCCGATCGTTACCCATCACAACTCTCGGGTGGCCAGCGTCAGCGCATTGCATTGGCCCGTGCTTTGGCCGTAGAGCCCAAAGTTTTGTTGCTAGATGAACCCTTTGGCGCCCTCGATGCCAAAGTGCGCAAAGAATTGCGCCGTTGGTTGCGCCGCCTGCACGATGATTTGCATGTCACCAGTATTTTTGTCACGCACGATCAAGAAGAAGCCTTGGAAGTGGCCGATCGTGTGGTGCTCATGAACAGCGGACGAGTTGAGCAAATTGGTTCGCCGCAACAAGTGTGGGACCACCCTGCCAGCCCCTTTGTGTATGGCTTCTTGGGCGATGTCAATTTGTTTCATGGCCGCGCTCATGAAGGTGAAATGCTTATTGGTGGCGACAACGCCGTCAGCTTGAACAGTCCCGAGCATCAACATGTACAAGACAGCAAAGCCTTTGCCTATGTGCGGCCTCACGACATTGAAGTGAAGCGCTACAGCACAGGCGATGCGGGCATCAAAGCCAAACTTACGCGTGCCATTGTGGTGGGCCCTATTGCCCGCTTGGAGTTTGAACCTGTCGATCACCATGACTTTGCCAAAGACACCGTTATCGAAGCACAACTGTCAGCCCTTTTGTTTGCCGAGCAGCAATACAAAGAAGGCGAGACTTTGGTGCTCACGCCTCGCAAAGCACGCATCTTTGTGGAGAGCTAAGCGCGGTCAACGTTGCCTGCCAAGCCAGCACTGAATTGCAAAAGTGCTGGCTTTTTTTTGCTTGGTCAAGGCAAAATATCTGCATGACTCAAGACATCGTCCTTCAATCGCCCGCCCAAGCTGCACAACTTTTCTTGCTGTTTCATGGCTATGGCGCAGACGCGCAAGACATGCAGCCCTTGGCCAGGCGGTTTGCCCAAGAATTTCCCAATGCCTGTGTGGTCTGCGTTCAGGCCCCAGAGCCCGCTGAAGCGGGGTTTGGCTGGCAATGGTTTCCCTTGCAAGGCGTGACGGAAGAAAACAGACCCCATCGAGTGAGAGAAGCCCTGTCAAGTTTCGTGGATCTCATTCGCCATTGGCAACAGCGTTCGGGCGTGACCCATGAGGCTACTGCATTGGTCGGATTCTCGCAGGGAGGCATCATGTCTCTGGCCGCCAGTTTGCAAGAGAAAGCCATTTGCGGCCGCGTGTTGGGTTTTGGAAGTCGGTTTGTTCAGTTGCCACGGCAAGTGCCAGATACCGTTACTTACCATCTCTTTCACGGCAAGTCAGACAATGTCATTCACTACGGTTTTGCCGTGAGTGCTGCTGAACGTTTGGTGGCCATCGATGCCGATGTCACGGCCGATGTGTTGCCCTTCATCGGCCACGAAATCCACCCTCAAATGATCGATTTGGCCATCGAGCGCCTCACCACACACTTGCCCAAACGCATTTACAAGCAAGTACAAGAAGCTGACCCAGGTGACGCTTCGGTCAAGCATTAAGCCCGTTAGAATGACGCATTATTTCTTGTTGCTTCTACCAAGCAGCGCATCTCATGAGGTCTTTGCCATGAAACTTATCAATGCTTGCGTGGTTCTTTTCACTTGCTTGTCTTTGCAGGGATGCGCCATTGTGGCTGTGGCCGATGTGGTGGCCTCTACGGTCATTTACACTGGCAAAACAGTCGTGAATGTGATTGACGCTGTCACCCCTGACATCGTCAACAAGAAAAAGAAAGAGAAGAAAGACTGAATCTAAATACCGAGCCAGCCGTTGGTGCGCGCAAAGTGCAATGCTTGCGTGCGGCTGTTGACACCAAGTCTGCGGAACAAACGCCAGAAGTGAACTTTGACGGTGTGCTCGCTGATGGTGAGTTTGTCGGCAATGTCTTTGTTGCTCAAACCTTGGTCTAACATCAAAATCAATTGCTTCTGACGTTTGGAAAGTTTGGTCGGTGCCGCTACCGAGCCATCCGCTGCCGCTTCTTCAGCGGGTAAAGGCAATAAGCTGCGCAGACCTTCAATGATGGCATTGGGTGCGCTGGCTTTTTCTAAAAACAAATTGGCTCCAGCTTCTAAACAAGCCGCTTCGCACTCACTGGCCTCAGAGCCTGTGACCACCACCAAAGGCACATCGGGAAACTTGGCCTTTACCGCATGCACGCCCGACAAGCCCAAAGTGTCGGGCAATTTGAGATCGAGACAAATCAATTCTGGCTTGCCCTGACGTTCCACCGTGGCTTCTAAACTGTTTAATTTGGCAACAGAAACCACCTTCAAGCCGGGACGAACCCTCTGGACCAACATGGTGAGAGCGTCGCGCATCAGGGGATGGTCGTCAATGACGTAAACGGTCATGGTGTACTCAAGAATGAAACTTAAAGTATGAGAGTATCAGCAAAGTCAGGAACAAATCAAGCAACTTCTGTTGAATTTGAACACTTTTTGTAGATTTGATGAACTTCAGAGCGCCATCTTTTAGATTTCAAATGACCAAAAAATCTGAAGCTCAACCCTTGGCTTGTGCTTTTTCAGCATTTTCAGCAACGAGGCTTTCGATAGCGGCCAGCACCAAGTCCATGCTGGCATCTTCACCCACAACCAATTGAGCCCCCAGCTCACTGATAGCAAGTTGGGTGTTTTGCTGCAAGCGTGCAATGGCTGTGCCTGCATCTTTGGGTGAAGTGAAGCCTGTACTTTGCAGCAACACCTTGCCCTGCGGGTCGACCAGTTTGAAATAAAACTGACCGTCTTTTTCGCGGTACTGTTTGAACGAAGGGCTGGCGGCGCGAGCTTGTTTGGTGCCGGCTTTGGCAGTGCCAACGTTTGCCAAAGCTCGCAGCCCAACGGCATGACGCAATTCTTTGATGAAGGGCGTTGCAATATCGCGAGCTTTGGCTGCACCCATCAACAACAAGGCATCGACTTTGGCGGGGTTATTGATGAGCTCTTCGTATTTGGCTCGCATCGGCGCCACTTCGCGGTCAATCCGCTCCCACAAAACTTGCTTGGCATCGCCCCAACCAATGCCCTCTGCATACGCCTTGGCCAAAGCCGCCGTTTCCTCGGCACTGGCAAAGGCTTGGTAAATTTGAAACAAGGCAGAGCCCTCGGTGTCCTTGGCCTCGCCGGGCGCGCGTGAATCGGTCACGATGCCTGCAATCAATTTTTTCAACTGCGCACTGCTGGAAAAAAGTGGAATGGTGTTGTCGTAGCTTTTGCTCATCTTGCGACCATCAAGACCCGGCAGCAGCGCCACAGATTCTTCAACAACAGCTTCTGGCAACACCAGGTGTTCGCCATACAAATGGTTGAAACTAGAGGCCATGTCGCGGGCCATTTCAATGTGTTGAATTTGATCGCGGCCCACAGGTACTTTGTGGGCCTTGAACATCAAAATATCGGCACCCATGAGCACTGGGTACATGAACAAGCCTGCAGACACATCGGCATCGGGGTCGTTGCCTGCGGCGTTGTTTTTGTCGACCGAAGCTTTGTAGGCGTGTGCGCGGTTGAGAACCCCCTTGCCTGTGACACAAGTCAAAAACCAAGTGAGCTCTGGAATTTCTGGGATATCCGATTGGCGATAAAACATGACGCGCTCAGGGTCCAAGCCCGCGGCCATCCAACTGGCCGCAATTTCCAAAGTAGAGCGCTGAATCCGAGCGGGCTCATCGCATTTGATAAGCGCGTGGTAATCGGCCAAGAAGTAAAAACCTTGCGTGGCTGGATTGCGACTGGCTTGCACAGTGGGGCGAATGGCGCCTACGTAGTTGCCTAAGTGCGGTGTGCCGGTGGTGGTAATGCCCGTTAAAACACGCGTGCGTTGAGTGGTGTCAGTCGTCATGGCTTGTGTATTTTCAAGAAATAGATTTCAACATAATTTCGATCAGTCCAAATGTGGCGCCCATCACGGGGTCTAACCACAAGTGATTGACCACACCTGTGATGGCCAGTGCCATCACAATGTAGAAGCCGTAGGGCTCAATGCGGGAGAACTGATAGGCCATTTTCCAAGGCAGCAGTCCAACCAAAATACGCCCTCCGTCGAGTGGCAAAAGTGGAAACAGATTGAAGGCAAACATGACCACATTGCTCAACACACCCGCTTTGCACATGGCCAGAAAGAATTTTTCAGAGACACCAAAGTCGGTATAGACCACAAACAGCAGTGCCCAAATGATGGCTTGTAGTAAGTTGGCAGCAGGCCCTGCCAAAGCCACCCACACCATGTCGCGTTTGGGATGGCGTAAATTTCCAAAATCAACAGGAACAGGTTTGGCAAAACCAAACAACAAGGCGCCACTGGTGCTGAAGTAAAGCAGCAATGGCAATACCAGGGTGCCCAGCCAATGGATGTGCGGCAATGGGTTGAGTGTCACTCGCCCCAACAGATAGGCGGTGCGATCACCAAAATACTTGGCGGCATAGCCATGCGCAGCCTCATGCATCGTGATAGCAAAGATCACAGGAATGGCATAGACCGAAACGGTTTGAATGAGTTGAGAGGTGTCCACAGGTGAATTGTCTCAAAGTGTGGGGGTGTTCATGCAAAAATTTAAGTGAGTCCTAGCAAGGCCACATCGCCCAAGCCTTGGCGAATGACCTCAATGCCTTCACCCGTGCAGTCCACGATGGTGGTCGGCTCTCGGGTGCAAGCACCCGCGTCAATCACACCTGCAATGAGTTTTTCATAACGATCCCGAATTTCTTCAGGATCGTTGAGCGGCTCGGACTCGCCAACCGGAATGAGCGTCGTGGCCAGCAAGGGCGCGCCATGCAAGGCCAACAACTCTTGCAACACGGCGTGCTCTGGCACCCGAAGGCCAATGCTTTTGCGCTGAGGGTGGCTTACGCGGCGCGGCACTTCTTTGGTGGCCTCCAAAATGAAGGTGAATGCACCAGGTGTGGCCTGCTTGAGCATTCGAAACTGGGCGTTGTCCACCTTGGCGTAGTTGGCCAATTCACTCAGGTCTCGGCACAACAGGGTGAGATGGTGTTTGTCGTCCACACCGCGCACCTTGCGCAGATGGTCGGCGGCGGCTTTGTCATCCAAGTGGCAAACCAGGGCATAGCTGGAGTCGGTAGGCACCGCCAAGACACCCCCTTGGTTCAACAAAGTGACGGCTTGTTTGAGCAAACGTGCTTGCGGATTGGTGGGGTGAACGGAAAAATACTGAGCCATGAATATTCAAACCATGAAGGTTTGAGCGGGTGAGTGTTTCACTGAATTCGGTCTGACAACAATTCCCACACGGGTTTGAGTTGTCCGGGCAACCACGGCAACGTGCCCAAGTCTGTATGGCTTTCGTCGGGACTGTGAAAATCGCTGCCTCGCGATGCTGCCAGATTAAATTCGAGGGCAGTTTCTGCATATTGCAACGCATCTGCACTTGAGTGACTGCCAGTGATGACCTCAACACCACGCCCGCCGTGATTGATGAACTCGGTAAAGAGAGCGAACTCTTCATTGGCCGTGAAGCCATAGCGCGCAGGGTGGGCAATGACCGCAACCCCACCGGCCCCAGTGATCCATGTGACAGCGTTTTCTAAGCTGGCCCAGCGGTGTGGCACAAAACCTGGTTTGTTTTCAGTCAGGTATTTTCGGAAAACCTCGGAGGTGTCTTTGCACACACCACTCTCGACCAAAAACCGCGCAAAGTGAGTGCGCGAAATGAGTTCGTGGTTGCCGGCATATTTGAGGGCACCTTCGTAAGCGCCATGAATGCCAACCTTGGCCAAGCCATCCGACATTTCTTGGGCGCGCTCGGCACGGCCGCCGCGGGTATTTCGCAAACCCTGAACCAAGGCTTCGTTGGTATGGTCAAAACCCAAGCCCACAATATGAACTGTTTTGCCTGCAAAGGTGATAGAAATTTCAACGCCTGTGAGGTACTTCATGTCCAAGGCTTTGGCCGCAGCCATGGCACGCTCTTGACCGCCAATTTCGTCGTGGTCGGTGAGAGCCCACAGCTGGACGCCGTTGGCTTTGGCACGCGCAGCCAAAGCTTCTGGCGTGAGCGTGCCATCAGAGACCACGGAGTGGCAATGCAAGTCGGCGTTGAGTAAGGGTTCCACAGGGGTATTTTAGGTGCTAGCGGGTGAGCTGACGCCTCTGAACGATAATTCCACCAGATTTAAGTGAGATTTTTATGGCTTTGATGATCACCGATGAATGCATCAATTGCGATGTGTGTGAACCTGAGTGTCCCAATCAGGCGATCTACCTTGGCCCCGAAATCTATGAAATTGATCCGAGCAAGTGCACAGAATGCGTCGGTCATTTTGATGAGCCCCAATGCGTCCAAGTTTGTCCTGTGGCTTGTATTCCGGTCAATCCCGCGCATTTGGAAAACAAAGAAACTTTGTTTCAAAAGTATCTGCGCCTGCAGCAGGCCGTTTAAACGCCCTCGGGCCGGGGAGGCTTGGGCCTGGGGGGTTTGCTGGTGTGAATTTGCACCATGGCTTTTTCCATGTCACCCTCGATCAGCAATGGGGCTGCTTTGACCGAGCGGACAATGCTTTCCTGAATGAGGTCGCGCTGCTCAGCCATCGGTTTTTTGAGCACCCAATGGATCACTTCAGCTTTGACACCAGGATGGCCAATGCCTATGCGCAAGCGCCAATAATCACCCGTGCCCAATTGGGCATGGATATCGCGCAAACCATTGTGGCCCGCATGACTGCCGCCAAACTTGAGCTTGGCTTGCCCTGGCACAACATCCAACTCGTCATGAGCCACCAAGATCTCTTGCGGGGCTATCTTGAAAAATTTAGCAAGTGCGCCCACTGATTTGCCCGACAAATTCATGAAAGTTTGGGGCTCTAGCAGCCAAACAGTTTGACCTTTGATTTGGGTTCTCGCGACCTTGGCGAAATAACTTTTGTCGGGAACCAAGCTCACATTGAGTTCACGCGCTAAGGCGTCGGTCCACCAAAAGCCAGCGTTGTGGCGGGTGTCTTCGTATTCGGCGCCTGGATTTCCCAGACCAACAAACAGTTTGATCATGTGCAAGTATAAAAACAAAACAACCCGCACAAGGCGGGTTGTTTAGAACACTTTAGGTGTTAGAAGCGCAGAAAAATTACTTTTTCTTGGCTTTGGCTTTTGGATCGGCCGCAGGTGCTGCATCGGCTGCAGGTGCAGCTTCTTCGGCAGCAGGCGCAACCACAGACACCAACACGGGGTTTTTCTTGCCGTGTGTAACGGCTTTCACGCCCTTTGGCAATGTGATGTCGGCCAGGTGCAATGAAACACCTTTCTTCAAACCAGACAAGTCAACATTGATGGCTTCAGGCAAATCGGCTGGCAAGCAGGTGATTTCCAATTCGTTCATCACATGGTTGATCAAGCAGGCGTCTACTTTCACGGCAGGCGATGTTTCTTCGCCAGAGAAGTGGAAAGGCACTTTGCGGTTCAAAGTGGTTTTGGCATCGACGCGTTGGAAGTCGATGTGCAATACCAATTGTTTGTAGGGGTGCATTTGGAAGTCACGGAGCAACACTTTGGTTTCTTTACCGTTCAATTCCATGTCCAAGATGCTTGCGTGGAAAGCTTCTTTTTTCAGGGCGTGCCACAGGGCATTGTGGTCAAGTTCGACCAATTGGGGTTGCTGATC
>Ga0315909_10010194_pt1 | contig 10057 bp, 10 predicted proteins | sample LakEriMetagenome_11_FD_203527 | JGI IMG/M metagenome (GOLD analysis project Ga0315909, IMG submission 203527) | Freshwater fungal communities from buoy surface, Lake Erie, Ohio, United States - Buoy 2 MA125 | ecosystem: Environmental > Aquatic > Freshwater > Lake | place: USA: Lake Erie, Ohio...
AATCTTTTGTCCTTTTCGAATAACGATCGGTGATACGGCCCTTATCTTCAGCGTTAAGACCGATAAGCGCTTCGAGATAGAACTGTTTGTAAGTTTGAACACGCTCATCGTCTTTAACAAAGATCATCGCTTCCAAAAGAGAAGCATAAATAAGCAATTCAGGTGCGTTCTCTGTAAGCCAGTTTGTCTGATTGGTTAGATCCAATGGCTGTGATTGCTCTGAATAAGCCACCTCAAATGGGTAGGCTATATCGGGCGTAGGAACAATTAACCAGTTGTTGTACCCGTAATCAGAAAAATACTTAGGAAATCCTGTCTCTGTGTCATCAGGCCAATATTCGCGGCAGAACTCATAACTACGAAGAAGCAATTGATTCCTGGTGTTAAATCCAGGGCCATTACTCCCTACGTTGAAAGTAATCGTACTCCTCCATCGGGCGGGTTTTATAAGAACACCATTCCCGGGGGTAAAGTTGCCAGTCATATAGACCTCAAGGCCAAGTGTCTTAGAATCCTTGGAAATGCGTCTTTGGCCGAGCATGATAAAGACGGGAATATTATCTTTAACGTCTAAGTCATCCCGCTCTAAATACGATAAAATTGTATCATAAAGAGTTTGATATGTAAGTTCGAATGCCATACATCTCCTTACGTATTCGTCGTGTAAGAGACGTACACAATGTTATCCGAGGCATTTAAAACATCTGTCGCTATAAAAAGACCATCTCCAGGGGATAGATATATAGGCATATTAAATCCTACTGTCCCTGATGCTATTGGTGTCTCAAAATCAGAATATTGTTCTGTATTAAGAAAAAGTTTATGAGCCACTGGGGTCCCGGTCGTTCTCGTTACATATATAGACTTTATGAGTGTCGCAACGTTGGCAGGGGCAATGAATATCTGCGCATTCTGTACGTTCTGGAACTGAGTGATATCGTTTGAAAAACTAGCAGAAGGTGACGGTACTACTTGTGGAATCTCTATATAGCTCATCGCATATGAGAATACTTGTCCAGCAGGTTGCAGGAGAGAAACATTTATGTACCGTGCATGGGCGTCTGCAGCATCTACGCTAATGATAACCTGTCTATCATTATCCACAACGACAGCAGAAGAGACATTCCCATTTGAGGCATAGAATCTTCCTGCCCCACCTAACGTAGGGATAGCATCGGCAGTGATACGGACAATAGCCGTGTTTAGACCTGCGTCGATCGAGAAATAGAAGTACTTGATAACTGCGACTACATCGACGCCAAGATCTATAGTAAATAGCTCAGTTCCTGGTCCTACTTGGGTATAACTGCCTGTTTTGTTTTTCTCTAATGCCATTATGGGTTCACCATTATCCAGCTGACTGTAGACGTGTCTCCTCCTTTGTGAGAAGTAAGCGTAAACGAGACGCCGGGGACGATAGCACTGATCCTTAAAACACCATCATTGTCACTCGATGGGAAGTGTTTTGTAGCTACGATTATAGAGTTAGCCGTGACAGCTGTTGATGCGACTGTGACATTCCCAGAAGCAAGAGTAGCCCTACCACAGGTTTGAGCTGCTCCAGTGTTATTCGCTGTAACGACTATACCGGTTCTAGAAAGAGAACCGCTTTCTACACGGAGAGCGTTGCTTACAGTTCTTATTATTGTTCCTGATACAGGTGCTGCAGGCGTGGTAGCGTCATTTTGCAACTTGATTTCAGGAGGAAGAGAGTTAAATGTCCCTATATCCAAGGCATAAGCAGGAGATGGGTTACCTATCCCGACAAAGCTGCTCACTCCCGCCGACCCTACCCCTAAAGAAATAGAATTAGAGGTATTTACAAAAGCGCTGGCCCCAATGGCAACGGAATTGTTTATACCGTTAGTAGCAGAGGTTTGAGGGCCCAATAATGTGCAGCCCTGGAGGTTTGTTGCCGTTGCACCAGCCTCCCACCCCAAAGCGACGTTACTACTACCACTCGTAAGAGTGTTTAAGGCGCGCGTGCCCACTGCGGTATTATTCATTGTATCTGATGCTAGTAGGGCATTATTACCGATCGCCACGCTTTCGTTCGCGGTAACATTCCCGTTTAAACTATTCAGCCCCAAAGCCACATTATCCGTTCCCGTCGTGTTGCTAGTAAGAGATGAAGACCCAACCGCTATGTTATTACCGCCCGTCGTGTTGCTACTTAGAGATGAAGGCCCGACCGCTAAGTTGAAATCGCCCTCTGTATTGTACTGTAGAGACTGTCTCCCAACCGCTATGTTATTACTGCCTATCGTGTTGCTAAATAGAGATAAAGTTCCAACCGCTACGTTATTACTGCCTATCGTGTTGCTAGTAAGAGATGAAGGCCCAAAAGCTGAATTGAAATCGCCCGTCGTGTTGCTAAATAGAGATGAACCTCCAACCGCTACGTTGGAATTGCCCGTCGTGTTGTTAAATAGAGATGAAGGCCCGACCGCTAAGTTGGTACTGCCCGTCGTGTTGCTAGTAAGAGATGAAGACCCAACCGCTATGTTGGAGCTGCCCGTCGTGTTGCTAAATAGAGATACAAACCCAACCGCTATGTTGGAGCTGCCCGTCGTGTTGCTCTGTAGAGATTGTGTCCCAACCGCTATGTTGGCATTGCCCTCTGTATTGTACTGTAGAGACTGTCTCCCAACCGCTACGTTATTACTGCCTATCGTGTTGCTATTTAGAGATGAAGACCCGACCGCTACGTTGAAATCGCCCGTTGTGTTGTTAAGTAGAGATGAAGGCCCGACCGCTATGTTGGAACTTCCTGCGGCGTTGCTAAGTAGAGCTTCATGCCCTACAGCCACGTTATTCGACCCTGTGTTATCCTCCTGTACCGCTGACCCGCGCAATGCACGCGTGCCAACTCCTATATTTTGGTCTCCCCTCATGTTAAGAAGTGATTCACCGCCCACCCCCACATTATCACTGTTTGATATGCTTGCTACGGAACTTTGAACGCCAATTGCTACGTTTCGGTTGCCGGAGATATTTGAGAATAGTGCTATGTCCCCTATGCCAATATTGGAACTTCCTGCGGCGTTGCTAAGTAGAGCTTCATGCCCTACAGCCACGTTATTCGACCCTGTGTTATCCTCCTGTACCGCTGACCCGTGCAATGCACTCGTGCCAACTCCTATATTTTGGTCTCCCCTCATGTTAAGAAGTGAGCCAGTGCCCACCCCCACATTATCACTGTTTGATATGCTTGCTACGGAACTTTGAGCGCCAATTGCTACGTTTCGGCTGCCGGAGATATTTGAGAATAGTGCTATGTTCCCTATGCCGATATTATCGGCGCCAGTAGTATTTGAGTTCAATACCTCAATCCCTAGGGCTACGTTTCCGCTCCCCTCGTTTTCGAGAAGGATGCTTCTTCCTACTGCTACATTAGATGCCCCAGGCGCTACTGAGGTCATTATGTCGAATCCGATGGCTACATTTGAGTTCAAACCCGTTGAGTTTAAGAGGCAGTTATATCCGATGGCAAAATCAGCTGGGTTCATTATCTTTTTCCTTTTATTATATTAATTGTGTCGGATTAACGATCAGCCAGAAGAAATCTGTGTCATCTGCGACTTGACTGCTATGAACGCTGAATGAAACACCGTCATTAATGCTGTCGACGATTATTATGCCGCCCAGCGTCCCTGTAAGGATCGGGGTTAATAAGATTATAGAATCTGTTCTAACGGCTGTTGTGCTGATGACAACGTTAACGGTTCCGTTAAGGGTGGCCCTGCCACAGGTGTCATCTGCCCCCCCGGTTCTAGCTGTTACAGCCCTTCCTGAGCGCCCTGCCGATGGGCTAGACACATTCAATGAATTTTCAAAAGCACTTAATACAATCCCTGTCCCAGGCGGTGGCGTAGTGCCACCAGTTGGGTTCATGAAGATTTCAGGATCTAGGCCACTATCTGAGCCAATATGGAGGGCGTATTCTGGAGAGGATGTCCCTATCCCGACGAAAGAACTTTGAGAGCCGCTATTACCCAGAACAACTGAGTTATTCGTCGTTACTATGCAGGAGTGTCCGATAGCAACAGAGTTTTCAACTCCAGAAGAAGCGAGAGTAGATGCCCCCAAAAATGTACAGTAGTTAGACTGTGTGCCGGAACCACTAAACGACCCAATAGCCGTATTCCCCTCTCCCTCCATTTGTATTAATGAGTCGGCACCTACCGCCGTACATTCTATAGTGGTGTAAGCAAATTTTAGAGAATTATAGCCGATCGCTACATTTTTATACCCACTGCCGCTGGATGAAAGCGAACTATACCCAATCGCGGTATTCTCTGCCCCAGTGGAGTTCGAGTTAAGGGCTGAATTTCCAACCGCTGTGTTGGCAGCGCCTGTTGTGTTGCTATTAAGGACTCCATTCCCAATCGCAATATTATAAGAGCCATATTCGTTCGTTGTGAGTGAGTTTATCCCAATCCCGATATTTTCGACCCCGGTTGCCAGGGATGTCATAATATTAAATCCTATCCCTATGGATCCTAAAGGTCCCGGACTCGCGGTAAGAATATTATTGCCGATAGCAAAATTTGGTGCAGGTGCCATGATTTTTATCCTTAAGCTGGTGTGAAGTATGGGAGCATAATATTGTTGCCCAAAATGAATGGTTTGTCCGAAGACCCATCTACAAATGGGACATATCCAAGTGTCCCTGTTGTGCCATTCGTGTTGTTAATGAGTATGCTGCCCGAGTATTCAATAGTAGATAGGGGCCCTAGAGCTTGAGCATTGGGTAGTCCTGCATCTGCTGTTCCAATAATGTATTCAGCATCGGAGGGGGCCCCACCGCCCGGGTTATCTATCTCAATGTTGATGTCCCCACTTGTTGTAATGGGAGAGTTCGTGATTGTTAAACCGCCGCCGAGATTTGTAATGCCTACAGAGGTGACTGTTCCGCTACCGCCGCCACCACCACCTGAGGCTGACAGAGCGATATCAATTGAATTCGATCCGCCATTATCAGTTGCAGTGATTCCAATTCCACCATTGGGGATAAAATTTAAAGTCGATCTATTGCCGATAGTGGTCCCGTTAACGGCTACATTCACTTTCTGCACTGTCCCGCCAGCGGCAACCGATAGGATTGGATTTCCGTTCGCACCGTCAGCATTGGTGATATTGATAGAGCCGTCAGTTGTTAAAATGCGTGTATCGGCCACATCCCCTTCTTCTCTAATGAGGAACCCTACGGTTAGAATATCTTCGATAGATCCGATCATTTGGGTCGGCTCTACTAGAATAGATCCACCTGGGCCGCTGTCTGAAATAACAATGCCTCGTTGCCCTTGTATGACGCGGGAGTTTACGGGGTCATCATTGCTTCTTTGAGATACGACGTATGCTGAGGTTTCAGGAAGAGCCATTCTTTTAATTCCTTATGAATTTGGTGGATTTTTAGAGTCATCGGGCCGCGGGCTGTAGATTGGGTATGGATCTGGCAATAGGACTGGGACTAGATTTTGAGGGTTTGGCTTGTCTGCGAATACTTTATTGACCCAAAACCCTGTCCATACGAGTGCTGTCCCTTTGTATTCCATTTGCTTTATCAAATCGGCATGACGACAGAGCAATCCGCTATAGTCGCAACGAGCGACGGCGAGGGGGTTGTTTCTATCAATCTTTGTGTATTTGCCTTTATGACGGAGCATCTATACTTTAATCCACTACAATACATAGATTAAGTATATGATATTTTTACAATAAAAGTAATATATAGTTAAGTATAGCTTATGTAATTAGGCTGGATTCTCATAGGCACTTTTTCTACGTCCTGCTGAGCCGCCTGCATATAACTCTTCTCTGCTAAATCAGCTAGAATCGGGTATCTATCCATTGCGAATTTTACTGCTAAGCGAGAGGCTAACCCTGCAACAATAGCCTCATAGAACCTTTGAGGGGCATCAACGTTGTTTAGGAGCGTCCCTATGTCTTGAACCTGACGTGCTCTGTTGTAGATCATGTATGGGTATGTGGTATCGGGAGTTGGCCATAGGTTAAGGACGGGGTTCTTTGTCCTATCTATGTAATAACTACTTGCTGTCGCTTGCCGACTCTTATTTGCAATGGCTATGTATTCTTCTCGTGATATGCGGGTCATGAGACGCGATACATTAGGAATACAGAAATAAACTTCTTGTATGTTTAATGTGCCACCATTGGTCTCTTTTATGCGCCATATAGGGGCATTTACAGGGGCAGGAAGGACATACCATATCTGCTGACCTAATGGATATAAGACATTATCTGGATTTGGATATGCATCTATAAAGATAATGCCGTCATAGGAATATTCTATAGATATTGTGTAACGTGTCGTTTCATTTGATTGAATGCCGACATACTGAATATTCTGAAAGTCTGTAGGTCCATAATTCCATTCTATCCACCCATCAGCGGCTGTCTGTGTGCACGCTGTAGCGGGGTTCCCATCGAAAGCGTTGTTAGCTGTGCCCGTACTTGAAGTAGCTGTCCCCGACGCATTGAGACGCGTTATCTGGGCTGCTGTAAGTTCTAGGATGTCAACTGTAGCCGGCGGAAGAGAATATGTAGACTGCCCTGCATTGATCTGGATCATATCTTTTTCGATTGTCCAGAGGTTTAGTCCACGATTAACCCATTGAGTGAGCATGAAGTTGAGTGAGCTAAGAGCTGATTGAATTTTAAGCCCGTCTAGAAGGTCCGAAACAATGCCGCACCGCTCATAAGCTTCCCTGATAATATCGTCTGCTTGGATGTCCCCGAAGTCATATGATCCACTTGTGGCCATATTATCCCCCTCGGTTCTTGCCGAACTTCTTAAGTGTTATCGCAAGTGTTGCTCTTTTTTTTAAAAGTGGGTTTTTGCTGTGAGATGTTTTTGCAAGCTTCGCTTGAGGTATCTTACTAGCCTTAGGAACGCCTAATGACTTGTGAAGAGCTCCAGGATTCTTGATAGCATCCTGAATCCACATTCCACCGCCACTTGCTTTGTGTTGGGGAAGACACAAACCTGGTGTATGGCTGTAGCGAAAGTCTTGCATGATGTGGTCATGATCGTCTCTATTGTGCATTATGCAATCCCCTGTTGGAGGATATGAATCTTAAGGTCACCGTCAGTCGTATTCTCATTTATTAGACATAAGATTGTCTGCACGGGGCCGAAAATTTCTGCATATTGACGTGCTGTTGATGGAACGAGTGCCCCTGGGATCGGGAACGAACTCTCCGTGACACTCTCTTGGTTAAGTCGGTTCCCTTCGGGAGTAATGAGGTTCACTTTTTCCAAAGATTGCAAGAGTGAATATTCAATATTATTATCCACAATAACATCTATAGAGACACCAAAACTACTTACATGGGGATTTAGAGTCATAGGATTCAAAACTCCTGACGTCCCCGTTCCCACTGAAAACTCATTTGCATCCGCATCGACTGTAATCGCTGTGATGGATGTAAATTGTGAATTGGCACCCGTCGTATAAACAGTGTTGTTGTTTGGCCCTGCTATTATTTCTTCCACGGGAATATTGAATAAAAAGCCACGTATTGTAAAGTTAACAGCACTTAAGTCGTTAGCACTCGTTATACTAACTGTCCTTGCCCCGTAATCAATGCCAGGCAACAGACCCCTGTTGGTGCCTTTTAGCTTAACGCTAGCACCAGCCAGGACATCTTGAAGCGCGGCATATTCATCAACCGAGGCAGCAGGCCATACTTGAGTGATTAACCTTGCCATATATTAGCTTCCCGAGTTAACGCTACTCCAGAACTGGGCATAACCATTTAGGGTAAGCTCATTAGGAATAGAGGCGTTACTATACATATCCAGATTACGAATTGTTGTGTCTGGTAGTGGGTTGGAACCCAAAACGTAAGCGAAGGCACTTAATCTTAAGATCCCATCGGGGTCTATACTTTGGACTGCTAATGTCCCTCTAACGTCAGGAGTCGTTAAGGTGGAAGCGGAAGGTGGGAAAGGATCTGCTCCCACTACGTTATAAGCAGGGGTGAAGACTACTGAGCCTTGTCCTTCGATTGCAGCTGGGCTAGGGAAAACCGCCCATGAAACTACTGACGTGTCACCATCGATTGTCGTGAATGTAAAACCTACACCATTTTGACGAGTAATTGTTACTTCATCTGGCCCGTTAGGCGTAATGACTGACCAAATAATAGCTGTATCCGCGTCCATGTACGGGATGCCCGTTATAACTTGTGGGGTTGCTGCATCAACAAATGTTGCATTCCCTGTAATTGTGTCGAAAGGTACCTCTGGGATTCCTTCAAATGCATAATTAATGTAATTGGAGTTATCAACCCTCCAAGGCAGACCGAACACGTTCGCTGTTCCTACAGAGATGTTTGTACCGGATGCCGCTGAGAAATAAAGGGCTGTAATCCACTTAAATGCTTTCACGCCGTCTACCGTCTCATCCACAATGCTCGTGATTAACTCTTGCATGCGAATGCCGTATTGGTCATAACCTGTTACAGTTAGTTGACCAACGTTACCGGCCGCCGCTTGAGTCAAAGACACAGCGCGAGGAACGTCTAGTTCCAAAACGTTAGTAAGGCCGAACTTAGATACTCTTGTGACGCCTGCAGCTGGAGCTAATGTCAGATAGCCAGCACCTACGGTTGTGGCCGCTAGTGATAAGTTATTGACAGCAGAAGCAGCTGGGGCGATGTCATAGACTGCCCATGACGCGAGTTGTGTACCTGGGGCTTTATTCAGAGAGGCTGTCTCTAAAAGGACGGGAGGAGTACCCCCGATGCCAGTTGTATATTGCGCTTGGAACCCTGGTCCTACACGGACACCGTCTGAAAACTGTGACCCTTGTGATGGGTTTGGGATATAATTAACTGCCATTGAGGGATACTCCTTAAATTATTTAGACTTATGCACCTTGAGAACCGAAAGTTGAACGGAAGTCGCTGTTACCGAATGAGTAACGCTCGATTGCCCGAACTTTTAGGTTATCTGTGTCAATGTCAGTGAAAATGTCGATGTCTAAGGGTTCGCGTTCATAGTATTTAAATCCATTCGAGTTATCAGTTTGGATGAACCAAGCTGTTGGAGATGTTAAGAAGTGATTTACCATGTATCCTTGAGAGATATAATTGTCATGGTAGATTGCATTGATATCGTTGTTAGCTGTTCCTACGCGATACTTAGAGTTCAGCAACCTGCTTGCAGTAAACTGCAATGAAGGCGGAACGATTAAGCGCTTCGGGGTATTCTTAACCAACAAACCAGCTGCGTTTCTGAATAAGCTAATGTTTGTGATCGCATCTTCGAGAGATGTTTCATTAAGCTGCGCGGGGACAACGAAAGTATTCGATACAATACCGCCATCGATAGGATGGTTGACAGAGTATAGAGGCTGACCGTCACCGATTGGAGCTCCAGGGTTGAAACCGTTGTTAAACAGGTTCGCTGCTTGGATGTTCTTAACTTGGCGCAGAGAGTCTTTCAATGACGTTACAGCCATTGGGAATCTGTCCTTGTACAAGTTATCTAGCAAAGCTTGTCTTGTTAAGATAAAGCCGATACCGAAGTATTGGTGTAGGTACGAAGTAATGAAGCGTTGCGCCATCTTGTCATAAGAGACTGAACCGCCTTCTTGTTTCATTTGAGCAATGCTCAAAAGTTTCATTTCGACTTCGTATTCAACTTGCTTATCTGACACATGGTGCGAATAAATCGATTTCCATTCGTCTTCATAAGTGTTGTAGTCGCCAATAACCGCCGCTAAGCCTGGACGCAAGAGGGCGGCAATATCTGAAGTAGTTGTTGCCATAGTGATTAAACTCCTTGTGTGCCAACGCGATAAGCGCTGTTATTTAAGATTACAGAGATGTTGCCATTCAAAATTCCAGCACCTGTGATTGGGTCAAATGTGTTTCCTGGGACTTGGGTTGCATAAAGCAACTTCAAAGGCAGGAAGCTATTGTCATCGGTGCCCGGGAGGACTTGATAATTGAATGCAGAGTTATCCGCCCCGTTGCTCGAGACAACTGTGAAAGAAACACCAGGTTGAATAGTGATTGTTAAGTT
>Ga0315909_10010195_pt1 | contig 10057 bp, 23 predicted proteins | sample LakEriMetagenome_11_FD_203527 | JGI IMG/M metagenome (GOLD analysis project Ga0315909, IMG submission 203527) | Freshwater fungal communities from buoy surface, Lake Erie, Ohio, United States - Buoy 2 MA125 | ecosystem: Environmental > Aquatic > Freshwater > Lake | place: USA: Lake Erie, Ohio...
CGGCAGGAATAACGCTCTCTTTCGGTCTAGTGTTCCGTCTGGTTCTACAAGGTAGTAGACCGCAATACTGTTTCTGGTCATACCCTCGGGGCAGACTATCGGCCTAGGTAGACCATGCCATTGCCCTTTGGTCTCGAACAAGACCGCACGGTTGAACTTGCACCACACGGACTCGGTAAACGTGTTCTCGTCTTCCCAGAACCCTAGTTCACCGCCGTACTCTGGCTTCCAACCTGGGGTGAGATAGACAATAAGGTTTAGATACCGCTGGAGTTCCAGCTTGGGGTGTATGTCGTAGTCTAGGTGGACGTTTAACTTGCCGCCCCGCGCATGACTGTGTAAGCCACCACCGTGCAGGCCGTAATCTGGCTGAACGTCTCCAAGTTTTGCACAAAACTCTGGGGAAAGAAGGTAAGTAATCGCTCTGTAAGTCGCTGGCCCAAATGCGTTCCAGTCGTTACAAGTCTTTTTAATCTCGATGGGATTGTTGTATTCATGCCAGACATTTGACGAGAAATCTGGAAACTCCTCAACAATCTCGTCAGCATTTGACAAGAAATCGTCTATTACTATCACTTCTTCTTTTTCTCAGGCAGTCTCTTAAGTGAGTCTTGACCTTCTTTTACATACTTCTTGGCAACATCCTGCGGAACCCCTAGTTCCTTTGCCATCTTCGGGTTCTTAGCCGCAGCGTACATAAACCGAGCCTGGGCTTTGCTTGCAAAAGGCATCTCAGATCCCCTTTATCTTTACTGGTAAGCAAACGCCTTCAGACATCGCAACAGTCGGCTCATCGTCCAGTTTGCTCATCGTCTTTAAGACTACAATCTCGCACTCTTTTTTGTTGTCAAAGAGTTCTGTAGTCCAGAAATTACAAGACCCGTCAACCATGCAAAAGAAGATGACGGGCATCCACATTTAATCCTCGTACTCTTCTTCGTCTTCTTCTTCGGGCTCTTCGCCGCTGTCCCAAGCATCGCAAACATTGTCTACGGAACACTTGAACTCGAAGACATCGCAGAAGACTTCGTTCTTGCCCAGACCGCAGCCCTTGAGCTTCTGGCCGTATTCGCAATTACCGCAACGCTTCTCGCCCTCTGCTGGCCCGTAATTCGCAGTCAGAACGGCTTTCTGCTTGTTGCCCTTATTAACTATCTCATCTTGAGTTGCCAGCGGACACTCGTCGTAGTCCCCCGCAAGTAGATTCTCGCCCTTCTTACCCATTTCCTTACCTGGGCCAAGAAGACCGATCATAATCGTCGGGCCTTTCACTTCTTTTTCCCTGGTTTTGGCATCTTCTTGCCTGGCTTTTTACCGTACATGGTTATCTCCAAAAAGTGAAGTGACAATGACCCACCCCAAGTTTAAACCTTTTTGTAAAGCGCCGCAACAGATTCTTGGGCTTTCTTTAGCTGCAACTCATATCGCTCTGTAGAGATCTTCAGCCTCTGGGCGATAGAGTGTGGTCTGTGATACGGATACTGTATGTAAGTCGCTTTTAAAACTGCCCGCTGGATCTCAGGCAGATTCCGCACGATGTTTTCCACAGCCTCCCCTGCTACCGCGTCAGGCTCGTACTTAGCCTCTTCGCCCTCGAAGACTTCCGTGGACTGGTAGTTACCCTCCGCGCTTGCGGCCTGGGTTTGTACTGGTGGCCCGATATGACCGTGGGCGCACCAGAACGCCCAGTTCTTTAGGAGGCTTTCCGTCTCTCTGGAAACCATGCGTCTGCTAGGTCTGGTCTGTTCTCTGCAATCCAGGGATACGCCTCATTCCGCAGCGCCCGCCAATCCCTACCCGTACTCGCTCCTCCTACATGGTGGCAGTACGCCCTCGAAATGTAGTTCCGCAAGCCCTTTTCCCTCATCTGGACACATTGCACATCGTCCGAGTAGTTATTGATTGGCGGAAAGTCTACCCAGGCATCTCTGTGGATATACGCCGCGTATGGGGCAATAATATCCACTTCGCAGATATGGTCTTCACTTGGATGCCTGTTTTGGTTGTTTTCGTCACCCTCGTGCCGGTAGCGGATGTTTTGTAATCCCCTAGCGAAGTCTGCTCGAGCCGCAACCCATCCCCGATTCTTTTCTGGGATAAGTCTCAGGTCTTCGACCATTGTCTGCCAGAAGGTCGGGGTCAGCACTACATCATCGTTTAGAACCAGCAAGTCTTCATGCGACTGCATTGCCTCATGCACCGCAGCATTGTAGGCATCGCCAAAGTTCTTAGCAGGGTTCGGTAAGTTTATGGTTCTGTGCCTAGGTAGCATGATCGTGCTACCCGCTAGATACACCGTCCAGTAAGTCGGAAGGTACATTGTGATACTCGTAGCCAAGACTGGCAGGCAAGTTCCAGCGGTCGTACAAATGACTACTGCGGACATTTTTCGTACTCCTCCACCCTATGCCCTGCCTCCACTCTCAGAAGAGGGTTGGTCATCAGCGGCATATCACAGGTATAGAAACGTAACTTGTAGTTCCACGAAACATAAGAAAGGCTTATCTGGTCTTGGAATGACCACTTTTCATGCTCCTGCCACCACAAGGCGTTTAAATCGTCTCCCCAGTCGTTTCTGCGGCAGATGATACCGGAGGCCCAGAGACCCCAGTTGGAAGGCATACCGGCCTTTCTGTAGGCTTCCGCTTGGGCCATGATCGGTTCACCGTGGTACTTCCGCATATCGTGGGATTCTTCTGCCTCGTCGTAGAGACAGTTTCTCCAAGGATGTTTAAACATTGCCCAACGGTCTTTAGCCTGATCCACCATATATTCCCCAAAGAACCGGCTAAGCACCCGTATAGATCCGTCTATCCAAATCGTATAGTCGTAATCCTTGGGAGGGTTTAGCTTGTACCACCGCGAGTCCATCCGAGCGTTACGCTGGCCCTTTGGTTCGGTGAATAACTGAAAGTCGCAGGGAATGGACTGCTTGGGGAACTCTTTTACGGGGTCATAATCCCCGACTACCGCGCTATAGACTAGGACGCGCATAGACGAATTCCATCTTCGGCCCCATGCCTGGGGTGAGTCTTTCCTTTTTCTCCCGCGTTATCTTTTGCTTTTTGACCAGAGCCAGCAGGCAGATCTTTACCGTGTTGGCTGGTAGTTGTGTGATCTCCGCAATCTGTCGTGCAGTCAGCGGGCCACCCTCTAAAACTTTAAGTATGTTTTCGTTATGTGTCATAAATCTCCAAAAAAAAAGCCCGCACGAAGCGGGCAAACCCCTGTGAGGGGGGAGGGAGGAGACAGCAAACCCTAAGTTTACCCGCAAAAGTCGGGTGGCAGCACGGCGCAGATGCCCGTATGGTCAGGAGGCTACCACCCTGAGACGATTATACATAACATTATGAGAGATCCACAACCTTGTGCGTCCAGCGGTTATTTTGTTTTCGCCAGCCTATAACCCATAGATGCCAAGAGGCTCGCCGTACCTGGGACAACAATTCGGCGTTTTCTATCTTTTTGATCCGCGCACCCATGTTTGAGTAACTGGTTGCCTGCACTCCCAGAGTCATGTCGTTCTTGAGCGCCACTAGGTCTATGAACCCAAACAGATCCTTGCGGATGTTCGCCCCTGGTATCCACCTCTCGACTACCTCTACTGTCCACCCCTCGTCCCGCAGAAGTTTTAGCGTTAGTTGTGTTGGGCTTGTGGCCATAGCGTCTCTTGTAACAGGGTGAGCAAAAAAGGATCTTGGGCGTAAATACTATCTTGGCGCAACAGTCTTTGCATTTTCTGAAACGCAAAGGAGATCCCTTTTCCACAACTCTAATACCGTCCTTTTCCATGCGTTCGTCCACATTTCCTCCCGAGCAAATTTAGGCATATCTTTGCCTTGGTCTATTTCGTAATGACAGTCAACACAGAGCGCCGCAGTATAGCAATCGTGCGCCTTTAGTCCCATTCCCTTGCCAGACCATGACCAGTTGGCGTGTGCGGCCTGGGTGTAGCCTTCTTTGCCGCAATGCTGGCAGGGAAGGGACGCTACTGCTTTTAGAAAACTTTTATTTCTGTGCATCCGTGTCAAACCATTCGTAGATTTCGTTAGTGATTTCCAGAAGTAGAGCATTTTCTATGTCCACCGCGCTAGGTTCATCAGTATGCTTGTAAGCCCGAGCCAGACCGCGCTTGATCCCGTTCTCCAAGCACATTTCAAGAAGCTGCATAAACTTAGGAGTCATGTGTTCTTCTCCTTTAGTTTGGCTTCTATGGCTTTGGACAGCACACGAATATCAAGATGCCCGTACTCCCTATCCACGCTGGCAAACTCCAAGTCTTCAAGCTCATCATCAGTCAGCCCAACCCATTCACGGTCCTCACCCCAGACGCCAACCTCGCCCACCTTGGCTAGATCAACAGGTAGCGCTAGTGCTTGGCGTAGTGCTTTTTTAGCTTCCAGCACATAAAGCCCGTCTCCAGATTCATCTTCAAAGTAATCCCAATGATAGTTAAGACACTCCAACGCCATCTCTGCTGCTTTTCGTAGGTTCATCTCAATCCCCTCCCTATCCGGTTAAACGGGTCGTGCCACTTTATGCACATGGGCTTGACCTCGTAGTAGAGATGCAGACCGCTAGGCCCAATCTTCTTCCGCATCAACCCTTCTGACTCTAGTTCCGCAAGCCGGCTCCGAGCAACCTTTATGCTCACCTTTTTCTTTTTGGCAAACTCTTGGGCGGTCATCATCAGTCGGCCATCGTCGTGATCTGTTGATAGAGAACTGCCTCCAGCGCCGCAATATCCGCGTCTATACGAGCCAGATGACTTGCAAGGTCGTACTGCTTTTGGATCTCAGGTGTCGCAAACCCAGCCCAACACTCGACATCCTGGCGGGCTTCTTTTAGTGCGTCTATGGCTTGCTGGATCATATAACCTCCGCGCCAACGAGTTTGCCGTCATCAAAAACCAGACGCAGATTGGCCTGGAGCGATACCTTCTTAGCATCCGCATGGCGATAGTGAACTCGCAGCCTTTTGTGCTCTCCGATCCCCGCGTCTACCAGGAACTCCATCCGCTTTCTGGTCTGAGATCTGCTCAGTTCTGGTTTGCGGTCGGCCAGCAAAAATGTCACCCAACCGAGGTCTGCATAAAAATATTCTTGGATATCTGTCTTCATTTTGTTTCCCTCATGTTTTTTAGTCTTGCACATTGTTTGTCACAACCGCAATGCGGCTCACCCTTCCAGTCTTTTACCTCTCCCCACCTCCTTTCCATACTTTCTACCATTGACTTACGAATGATCTTGCAAGGTTCCGCAAGGGCTATGGCCGTTCTGCACTCCGAACAGGTTATGTTGTAGATGCAGGGAAAGCCTTGAGTACGACTATAACAGTCTGGACAAGAAGATGCAACAGTCTCACTCATTTCTTTGCCATGTCCCAGGGAGTAGGTTTGCGGGTTGGTTTTTTCTTCCAGAGTTTCCGCAGAGGCGCGGCAAAGTCTGGGATCTTTATTGGCTTCATGCTAGCAACTCCCATGCGCGTCTAGCCACTTCTGAAACTTGTCCGTTTCCAATGGCTTTAAGTCTGTCCAACCTTGCGGCCATCCCATCATCCATTCCGAGAAAACTGGAGGCATAGGGCTTCCAGTCATCAATTGATACGCAGCGCTCAACCTCGTTCCAAATGTGGTTCCCGTGGTTTTGCTGGTGCGAATAAATCTTCCGTTTTTGTAAGATGTTGTTGCAATAGATGGTGTCATCCAATCGGTTGCTACGGGAGTTGGCAACGATCCAGATTCTTTCTCTTCGGTGCGGAGCGCCAACATCTGTTGCTCCCAACACTCCCCATTTTGCATCAAACCCCATTTGGGCCAAGTCCCCAAGAACTCTTCCAAGTCCCCTAGAAGTGAGCATTGGTGAGTTTTCCACGAATACGAATTTTGGTCGTACTTCGTGAATGACCCGCGCCATTTCTCGCCACATTCCGCTTCGTTCTCCGTCGAGACCATCTCCTGATCCTGCTGCGGAAATGTCTTGACAGGGAAAGCCGCCAGATACGACATCAACAATTCCTTTCCACGGTCTGCCGTCAAAGGTTTGTATGTCATCCCATATCGGGAAAGGCGGGAGAACTCCGTCATTTTGTCTGGCGCACAGTACGCTAGCTGGGTAGGGTTCCCACTCAACTGCACAGACTGTTCTCCAGCCGAGCAGGTGTCCCCCAAGTATTCCTCCACCAGCGCCTGCGAAAAGAGCCAACTCATTCACTTGGTCTCCTTTTTCTTTATCGGCATCACATGACAATTGCCATGCAGATTAGTCCACTTTTTTCTGGTCTCGTTAAAAACTAACGAACCTTCATATGGGCCAACGGTATAGATTTCATTGGTTCGTATGAGTACGAAACTTTCTTCTGGCTTCATCATTTGTCTGGTGTAGATCACGCTGCCCTCATCGTCTTGTGCATGACCGCCTGCTTGAACTGCGGCCAGGACTCAAACTGATTCGGATGTAAACCGAGTTCCGCACCCTTCATCTCTATGCCTGTAGAGGATTCATACCAGGGTTTCTCGTTGACCACTCCCGCGATCTTCACCTCGAACTCATCTTCCCATCGCTCACCCCGCAGCCAAGTCGCCGCGTGTGGGATGAACTGACCATTTCCTCTCATCCATTGCTCTGTCTGACTCGCACCTTTTATGGCTTTTAGGACGGTCTCTAGGTCAGGTCTGATCGCCTGGGTCTGGTTCCAGGCTTTGCGAGCTTCTGCTTTCGCTACCTTGCGCGGATACGCTTTCCAGAACATCTCGAACTCTTCCATTCCTCTCTCCTTTGCGGTGTTGTAAATATTTTCACCCAAACTGCCCCCTACCCCAGAGGAGTATGAGACAGGTTAGGCTTCACCCCCCGATAAACGGGACTCTCATGCTAACGGTTCTCACGTTATGCCCTCGGCTTGAGAGTTCTGCCAGCCGCAGGATTCTTACGGATTTGCACCGGCTCACAAACATCGTGGCTTACCTGTACCCTTTTCTTCCACGCAGCGGGGTTACGCTCTTCGTCCGTCTGGAGTACGGCCGGTCAAGTTTCTGGGTTTACATCTTCCAGAAGAACCTGATCGCCCTCAGTCATAACCGCAACAGTAGACATCAAAACAACGGCCCGCTTACCTAATTCCTTAGACAAACGAGCCGCTTCTTGAATAGCTTCTGCGAGAGTTTTGTGTTTAGCGCAAGGAGGCCATTCGCCACCATCTAAGCGAACCATATAAAACTTTGGCATTGACTTGCGTTTAGACATAAAAAAACCCCTTAGTGAAGACTTGGGCTTTGACGAAGCCAGCATCGGGCGCATACCAACGATGACTTCAAGCCCTCACTAAGAGGTTCTGTCGTATGCGCCAAATGCCGGTTCGTCACTTCCGACAATTCCTATGATACAACAATAAAAGAAAAGTTCAAACTGCCTTGCCTCGGAAGTACGCTGTCTCTCCTATAACCTCGCAAAGTTCTGGAGGCAGGAGCATCCCTTTGCTGTCAAAGGTCAGCACCGCAAAGCCAGATGCCCACGGTACGGGATTTCCCTCTAGGTATGCGAATTGGTCGCCTCCTGGCTCCGCAAGGGTTCCTGTATCTACGCCGTATCTACGCCCGTTATAGTCTCCCCAGGCTGAGACTTGCAGGCGGTGGAGGTGGCCGGTAACGATGCTGCGTCCAGACTTCAGCACATTGTTATAGATCGCATGGATACCGTTATGCCAACGATGCTTGATGACCGTGTTCTCGTTGACATGGATCGTGTAACCAAAGTGCCAGCCTGGAAAGAAATCAAACAAATCGCTACCGAAAGCGCCCTCGCACTCTGGGGCATTTATCTTCATATACCGCCACAACCGCGTGTCGTGGTTGCCGTAGGTCCAGAATAGCTTTGCGTTATGCGCGGCCTTTTCGATCTCTCCCAGGCGATCCTGGCAGACTTCCAACTCCTGCCGAACCGTTGGCGTTTCGTTCCTGTATAGCGGGTCGTGCCGGCTTATCCTGGCCCCGTCAAAAACATCTCCATTCATCACTACCGCGTGCGGCTTGAGCTGCTTGCAGAGCTTTATAAAGGCTTTGTGTGCGACCGTAGCTTCTCCTGGCCAGTAGTGTGCGTCCGAGGCGATGAGCCAAACTTGGCCGCGGGCCTCTGCGTGGATTGCGTTCTTGCGGATCTCTACGCTTTTAGTCATCTGAGGAGCCGCAAAGGAATGTAGCTTTATGCCACGCAACTGTTCGATCCTGTTTCTACGTTGGTAGACAGAACGGTCGCTTACACCTATTGCTTTCGCCACTTCTTCTGGTGAGCCATGTTTTCTAAACAAAGCGATAAATTGTTCTTCGCTTACTTTCGGCATCGTCATTACAACTCCTTCGGGTCAAAGCCCAATTCGGTTCCCACCGCGTGAGCCAACTCTGTAAACCTCTGATCGTGCTTATCCCAATCGGGATAGCCTTCAAGACATAGCTTCTGGTGGATCATTTCGTGCGCCATTGTCCGCAGTAGGGTGTCCAGATGGCCGTGTTTAGCGCTTGAGATAGTGATGATTCCTCGCTCGTCGTACTCCCCGTAAAACCTAGCCCAGGCGCGGACGCGGAACTCAACATCTTGGCTGGCGGGAAGTCTCCAAGACTTTATGGGCGCAAGGCTCGCTAGGAACTCGTAAGCGACTATGCAATCTTTACGGGTCACTTTCACCGCGCACACTCTACCGTATAACAATTACAAAACAAATAGTTAATCATGACTGTTAAATGGTTAAGAAAGTTTGATCGATACTGTTTGACATTGTGCCGATAGATTGTTATAGTTCTTTTACGGTCGATGTCTCCAGACCGTGTGAAAAAGGAGAAAGTCATGGATGACCTGCAATACCTCAATTACCAACAACAACTACTGGAGCGAGAGCGTGAGGAATTTCTTGCGGATGGTTCGGTATTACCGGAGGTTCGGACACAGTCTGAGAACCGCAATCAAACTAGCATGGGAGAGACGCAATGAGTTCAGAAATCGCAAGCCTCGCTAAAGCGATGGCAAAAGCCTTTGGGGAAATAGAGTCGGCAAAGAAAGACAAACAGAACCCGCATTTCAAATCTTGGTATGCAGACCTGTCTGCTGTCGTGGAAGCGATCAAGCCTTCACTCAAAGCTAACGGTTTGTGGTTCTCGCAGATAAGCCACAACATTACAGACCATGCCGCAATAGAAACGGTCATCATTCATGAGTCTGGCGAAACAATGTCTACAGGAATTGTTGCGGTTCCGGTATCCCGAGGTGATGCTCAAGGTTATGGCTCTGCCCTGACTTATGCTCGACGATATTCCTTGTCGGCCGCGTTCGGTGTTTCTACAGAAGATGACGATGGCAATGCGGCTACCAAGGCATCGCCCAACAAACCGATTCACCCCAAGCGGCCAGCCCTAGAGGTAGCGTTCAAGGCTCTGGATAGTATGGACGGACTCCAGGCTTTGTGGGCTAACCTGAGTGCGGAAGACAAGAAGATTGCGGCAGACCTTAAAGACCAAGCAAAGGAGCGTTTTAAATGAACGAGGCATATCTGATTATTCAAATGCAGGAAGCGGTAAACAAACTTACGCGCCTGACGCGGGCCTCTAGGAATGTGGACTACTTAGAAGTCCGCAACATCTGCAACCAGATCGAGAACGATGCTCACGCTATGTGGCAATGGGCTATGAACGCGGAAGAAGCGATGGATATGGAGTCTTGGAAACTTATGCGTGAGCGTCACAACAAGGAGACGAGATGAACGAACACTTAGACGGATTCTTGGTGGCGGTCTGTCTCGTCGCTCTTTTTCTGATGCTTAACTTTCTGCCAGGGTTATTCCTATGATCTACGAACTCCGAGATGTAAAGACCGAACAGTTCTGGATGGGCGCGGCTTTGGGAGTGCTGACTACATTGTTGGTCACACTCTCTTTTGATAAACTGTTAGATACGCAAGTCTCTACGGTAGAAATGCCGAAAGATGTTATTGCCGCGTACAACATGGGTATCAAAGACGCTCTTAAAACAAATCCAGCAGGCGCGGAACTAGAGATGGCTTGCCTGGAACTA
>Ga0315909_10010197_pt1 | contig 10055 bp, 13 predicted proteins | sample LakEriMetagenome_11_FD_203527 | JGI IMG/M metagenome (GOLD analysis project Ga0315909, IMG submission 203527) | Freshwater fungal communities from buoy surface, Lake Erie, Ohio, United States - Buoy 2 MA125 | ecosystem: Environmental > Aquatic > Freshwater > Lake | place: USA: Lake Erie, Ohio...
GGTCGGACAGACTTCCGGCGGTTACGACGCCAACGCCGGCTAGGCGACCGGCCCACGAATGTGTGGGTTAGAGGCCGCCGGCCCGCGCCTTCGTGATCACTCGTCCTCGGCAGCGTGGTCGACGACGATCGCCGCGCCGGCCGGCGGGGCGTTGAACATCCGCTTCAGCGGCTCGACGTAGATGCGTCGAGCGACCTCGCCCTGCTCCTCGCTCACCAGCCCGACGACGCGGGGGATGATCTGCGAGTAGGGCTGGCCGTTCTTGCCCTTGGTCTTCTCAAGCCGCAGGCCGATGACGCACTCGTAGTGAAAACTCGGAAGCCGCTTCTGAAACGGCCCCCACTCGGCGAGCGAGCCCGGCCCGATCCTGACAAGGATCGGCCACACGTCGCCCTCGCGGAGGATGGCGATCATGCGCGACTCCTTGCAACGCTTTCCGGCACCGCCTCGGGCAGAGCCGAAGCCGAACTCGGGCGAGTTCGACAGCGCGACCCAGTCGAAACGCTTGTCGCCCGTGCGATAGCGGTCGAGGGCCTTGGGGTCGATCGTCCCCAGGTCATCGCTGACCCGGTAGCCGGTGATGAGATCGTTGGTCACGATCACCGGCCTCTGGTCCGTCGGGTCATCCTGCGGCCAGAGGACGCCGCGCTTGGCGATCCCGACGCACAGGCCGACGATCTCGTCACAGGGCTCGTCGTTGCCGTTGACCGGCACGATCCACTTGGTGCCGCCTCCCGTCGGCGTCTTGACGCTAACGAGGTCACTCTCTCGCATCGGCTCACCGTCGAGATTGGCCTCGATGATGCGCATCTGCCGAGAGTCGGCCCGCAGGGATGGGATGTCGATCAAGGCCGCTTCCGCTTCGGCCGCCTTCGGAACTGTCAGAGTCTTCGACATGATGTCGTCTCCAGTAGCCAATCGAACCTTCGCAGCGTCAGACACTCCGATGCCGCAGGACGGGCCGGACGTACTCGCCGACCACACCCTCGAACTCCGTTCCAGCCGAGTAAGGCTGGCGGGCATCCTTGCCCGCCTCCTTCGCCTTCTCGGTGAGCAAGGTCTTGAGCCTTGCCGTGTTCACCGTCGTGACCGCATCCAGCAGTCCGGCCTTCCTGGCCGCTTCCATGACGGCTTCCTTCCGCGCCTCCGGCGCAGAGAACGAGTGGGTCCATTCCACTCGCCATGAGCGGCCGGCGACTTTGACGCCGTCGAGCCGCTGAGTAGTCAGTTCTTCGACGGCGATCGACTCAAGCGAGTCGCGCCGTGCTTTGAGTTTGTCGATCTGGTCGTTGAGCGTGACCAGTTGCTTGTCGAGGTCGCTGATTTCAGCGAGGACTGCGTGCAGGCTTTCGGTATCCGTCGAGGATTGCATTGACCACTTCCTTTCGATCTCTAAGGGCTTCGTAGACGCGGCCGTCAACCGTTTTGCGGCCGCTCAATGTCGCGACGAGGTGATAAACGAACGTGTGCTTCTGTTGACCTGGGCGGTGAAGGCGGGCGACGGCCTGCTCGTACTCGGAGAGCGAATAGCCCAGCGAGTAAAAGAAGCAGTAGGAGGCCATCGACATATCTACGCCGATGCCGCCCGATTGAATCTGTGTGATGAGCGTCTTTGTGGTGCCGTGTTGAAAAGCAGCCAGTTCGTTTGCGGCACCCGACAACTCACCGAATGACCTCCCTAACCGTTCGCAGACCCGGATGCACGCCTCAATGTCCGAGCGAAACCGGACGAAGATGACGACCGGCTCGTCGAGCGGAAGGTCTTCCAGCATATCGGCCAGGGTGCTGGCCTTGCTGGGAGTGTCCGCAATTTTCGACGCGACAGCATCGTCGTCGTACCGGACATAGCCACCGCAGATTTGCTGGAGCCGCAGGAGTTGCTCCAGGGCGTTTTTCGGCGTCACCGCGCCGGCCTCGACGACCGTGCAGAAGTCCGTCTCGATCTCGCGGTAGAGCCGGGCCTCGGCCGGTTCGAGGTCGCAGGCAACATCCTCGTAGGTGATCGGAGGGAGGTCGAGGACGTCCCTGGACTTCACCTGATGCGTCGTGGCGGCCACCTTCTCGTGAGCGTGGTCAAGGTTCCTGTAGCCGACGATCCAGTTCTGGCCGTTCGCCAAGACGGCGTAGCGTGCCTTGTGGAGGGTGAACGTGTCGCCCCAGGTCACAAGGTTCGGCGATTCGAGGGCTCGATAGATCGCCCAAAGGTCGAGGACCGAGTGCGGGATCAGCGTGCCCGACAGCCCCACCTTGATCGCCTCGGGGTGGTTCTTGCAGAGTTTGCCGGCCCATCGGCTGGCCCGGCCCGTCGGCGACTTGAGGCGGTGAATCTCGTCGTGAACGATGACGTCCCAGTTCACCTTTTCCAGAGCCGTGATCCGCCACGCCGAGTCGTAGTTCACGACGACGATCATCGGCGAGGTGTCGGCGAGGGCCGCCTCGACGACCTTGGCCTTCTCCTTCGAGCCTCCTTTGTCGAGCAGCACGACGCGGACGCCGGGGAGCCACAAGCCGCCCTGTTTCGCCCAAGCGGTGATCACTGCCTTCGGGCAGCACGCGAGAACGCGGGTAATCCCCCTCGCCGCCATGAGTCTGGCGATGAACTCAAGCGTGGTGCGGGTTTTCCCGCTGCCCATGCCGTGCGCGAAGATCGCGTACTTGTGACCGTTGGCGAGGCGGGCTTCCGCCCACGCGATCGCGTCTTCCTGATGTCGCCAAATCCGAGTCACCGCACGACCTCCTTGCCGGCGGGGCAGGATACGCTGCGGCTTGGCTACTCGTCAAGACATCTTCTTGAGTTTCTGGCGAGGGCGGCCACGTTTTGTGCCGGCCGCCTCGGCGGCTTTGATTTCCTTGACGTTGGCGAGACAAGAACGTCGGGAGACGATCCAGAGCCGAGGGCCGCCTTTGCTGCGAGGGCTCCACGCGACACGACCGACGATCTTCCCATCCCGAAGCATCCTCGGCACGAGGGTGTGATGAACCCCGAGGATCGCCGCGGCCTCGCCGAGGGTGACGGCGTCGTCGAACGCGATGGGCGTCTTGACGCCCTTTAGGTGAGCGACGACCGGGGGTCGATGATCCAGCCCCGCCCGCGGCCGACGATCGTTCTTTCCGCCACGGGCCGCAACTTTTTCGTCGTACTCGCGGTAGTTTCCGTCGCACTCCTCTGAGTCGTAGAGCGCGTAGAACCGCTCGGGCTCGTCCACGTTCGCCGACTCGGTGGCGACGTGAGCCGAGAGCAGTCCCTTCTCGGCCATCCTTCTCGGCATCACGAAGTGAACACCCATGATCGCCGCCGCCTCGGCCGCGCTGACGGCCTGGGGCTCGATGTAGTCCTTGGGTCTGCGTGCCATGGTCGCCTCCGGGTTGGTTTACCTACCTTACCCAGACATCCTACGCGGGAAGTGTCCAGAGAATCCCGAGAGTCGGATTCCTCGGGTTTCCCGCCTCGGCCGCAGGCTCCTCTTGTCCTAGTGGAGGATAGGGGATTACGATCGTCAGCACGGGGCAGGGTCGCCCCTGGAACGAAAGGAGTCTACCCGTGCGGAACAGGATTTTTCGGGCAATCGTGATCTGGAAGGACGGCGAGGTCGAGGACGCGGACGAGATCACCGTCTACGCCCCCGACGAGGTCGAGGCCAAAAGAGAGGCTAAGAAACGATGGCGAACGACAGTTGCGGTGAAATGGCCTCACTGCCGGTTGCAGGAGGTGACCGTCGCGCCCCCCCAATGAGGGGCGCGCGCGCTAAACTTGGGGGATTGAGATGTAGCCATTCTTGGGGATACTCCCCCGAAACCACTGTTTTGCGTGTTTGCGCAATCCAGTTGGAGGGAGGCATTCTGCCGTGAAACTGTCGACTTTGCTGCGAGACACCTACGCCCCCCTGAACGGAATCAGCGAGCGGACAGTCAGGATTTACGGGTTCACCCTGAAGGCGTTCGGCGAGTTTCTGGGGGAGCAGGCCGGCGAGGGATACATCGAGCCGACCATCGACCACCTCGAAGAGTTGGTCGTGGCCCGCTTCCTAGCCCATCGGCTGCGGACGCGGTCGGTTGGGACAGCCGCCAAGGACCGGACCCAACTCCGCGCCATCTGGGAGTTCCTGGCCCGCCGCGGCGTGGTCAAAACGTGGCCGTCGATGCGGCCGATTCGCGTGCCAGAACGAGTGCCGAAGGCGTGGTTGATAGATGAGTTCAGGCGTCTTCTGTCGGCGGCAAGCGAGGAGCGAGGCGAGATTGTAGGAGTGCCCGCCGCAGCCTATTGGAGGGCTATCCTCCTGACGGCTTTTCAGTCAGGCGAGCGCATCGGCGGCCTTCTCTCGATCGAATGGGACGACGTCTCGCCAAACGGCATCACCGTTAGAGCGGAGGGCAGGAAGGGGCAGAGGAGAGACATATGGCGAGGTATCTCGCCGGACTGCTACGAGGCCATCATGGCGACCAAGAACGACCGCAGGCTCGTATTTGACTGGGACAGGAGTTACGGCATGATCTGGCACGACCTGGGTCGCATCTGCGAGCGGGCGGGGTTGCCGAACGACCGTTCCAGCAAGTTCCACCGCGTGCGAAAGACGACCGCGTCCTACGCAGCCGCCGGCGGGCTCGATCCGCAGAAGGTCATGGATCACGCCTCGCCGCTGACGACGCGCCGCTACCTCGATCCGAGGATCGTCCGGCAGCCCGAGGCCACCGACGTCCTGCCAAAGGTCAGTTAGCGCGGACCTCGTCGATGCGGCGGCGATACGCCGCGGCGTCCTCGCGGACGTGCGGGTTGCACTGCCGCCAGTTCAGGAGATGCCCGAAGACGAAGTGACATGGGTCGCCGCAGACCGTGACCAAGTTCCCGTCATCGAGTTCCAGTTCTGGGTGATCGTGAAAAGGCCGAACGTGATGGACTTCCAAGTCTCTCGACCGGCCGCAGGCCACGCAGGATGGCTCTTTCTTGAGATGTTCGCGACGCACTCTGGGCCACGACCCAGATCGCGGCTTTCCTGCACCGAACAGCGAGTCTCTGAGCCAGCCGAACATTATTGAGGCGGCTCCGGAAGCGGCATCCAGTGTTTGACGCCCGACAAGTCGCGGAACGGCTCTTCGATGTAGTTCGTGACATCGACATACGAATGCTGGCCGACAACGCGATGAATGAGCACGCGAGAATAGTTTTCTGGCTTGTCTTCATCGAAACTTCGCCACTGCATTTTGGCGATGAAGTCTGCCGCCGTCGACACGACGTTTGGGCGAATCGGCCCGCTCATGTCGCGGAGTTTTTGGACGAGGTCGTTCATCACTCTTCCAGCACCAACTCCGGCCCCGCAAACTCCAGACCAGCCAGCGGCACCACCTCCACGTTCGCCATCATCTCATGCGTGATGTACGAGAACGCCTGCGACAGGATGCCGCCCTCGCCCACCTCCGAGAGAACGTCGCCGCACATGGCCCATCGGCCGTCAACGAGTTGCCGCCCAACCGGAACGTGGCGTGGATCGCCATGCTCCTCCTGCACACCGTACAGGGCGACAGCGATCTCGTAGGGATAGACCAGTGCGAGGTCTTTGCAGTCGGCGTAGGGAACTGGGAGTGTGAGTTCGGAGAGGAGCATCAGACGTTCCTCCCGAGAGCGGTCTGAAAGGTCTGCAAGATCGACCTGTATGCACTGGCTTGCGTTGAGTTAAGCCCAAGGCCGATGGAGTAGGCTGAAATCCAAGAGTTGTGCCACCTGTCGACAGTGCCGTTCCGATTTACGGCGAAGACGGCAAACGCAGCGTTGGACACGGCCGTCGCAATCCCGGTGGTGTTTGTCGCGACAACGCTTCCGTTGTGGTAGTGCGTGAGCAAAGAATCCGTTTCTCGCGAGAGGATTCTGTGTCCAGCAGGGCCGTGACCGTTCGCGGCCAGCGACTGCGATGCGCCTTGAACACCGCCGTATATACCAAGGGCGGATGCCGTGGAGAAGGAATCCGTTCCAAAGTAGAAGCGGTTTCCAGTAGTTGCGTCGTTCGCGCCCATGTAGTAGCGGTTGACGTTCGCGCCACTGCTCAAGCCGTGATACACAGACATATGCCCGCTGGCCGCTGTCCCGATGTCGCTGACCGTCAGGCCGGTGTTGAGATACTTGCTTGTTCCGTTCCCCAGCAGCCCGCCGCCCGCGCCTGTCTCGGTGTAGTCGCCACTGACAAACGGCCCGACGTTAGTGTCGGTGGTGTTGCCGTACTGCGTTCCGCCCAGCGACGGCCCGCGATACAGCGGGACGAGGCAGGCGTTGAGGCCGGTGCCGCAGAAGAGGTTGAGCCGATAGAACCGATCCCGCAGCGATGCCGCATCCAGTGAGTCGCACAGCGTGTTCACCGCGCTCGCCGTACTGGCACTCACCGACCCGCCGTTGGCATAGACGCGATTGATCCAGTCTTGCGCGTCGGCGTTGGAGACTTGCGGGGCGAGGGTGATGCCCCATCGGTTTGCCAAGTAGACCTCAAGGCGGCGGCGTTCTGCGGTGGACAGGATTCTCGGGAACGCAAGCACCTCGCCAATGTATCCGGTGAGGCCCGTGTCTGAAGCAGAGTTGTTGTTGTTGCCGAGAACGTGCGAGTCGCCGCCAGCGTATCCGCCGACATTGACTCCCGCGAACACCTGAGCGCCATCAAGTCGCACAATCTGCGTTGCATTTCCAGAGTTGTCGTTCCTCATGCTGACAACGTGATTGCCGCTGGACGGCATGGATACGGAAATGCCAGCCTGCCTGCCCGTTGAGAACGTGCCGAAGTACGACAGACCGTTCCCGTTGCGGAAGTAGGAAGAGTTGGCCCTCGTCTCATACAGCCCGTACGATGTGTCGTTCGTTGGCGAGTAGGCAACCAGCACTTCGCCAGCAGCCGGGAACACAGCCGACAGGTTGCCAAGCGAAAGCAGTTCCGTGTTGCCACCAAAGAACTGAATGGATCGCCGCGAGTTGAGTCCCGCCGCGTTGGCCTTTGGCCGATTCGCCGCCGTACTCTGCGTGGCGTGCCTCGCGTTGCCCGACTTGTCTCGCCAGTAGCCGACCGGATCGCTTGATGCGGTGGCCTGTGCGTGGACGCCTGAGACGCCCCATCGCTGGGCTAAGTAAGCCTCCACGCGGGCGCGGTCTGCGGTGGAGAGGGCCGAGTTGAAGACAACGATCTCGGCGACAGTGACGCCAAAGAACTGCGATCCACCGGCCCCCCACGCTGCGACCGTCAAGCCATCGGCCGCAGTGGTTCCCGTGTTGCCAGCAGTGTCCACAAGCCCGCCGCTTATGGCAGCAGACGACGCTCCGTTGAACACAAACGACCGCACGCCCCACGCGGGCAGCGAGGATGGCAGAATGTTGCTCGTCAACTGCGCGCCGCTATACATCGCCAGATTTGACCCTGACGTAAAGACTCGCAACTTGTTTCCGGCACCAGCACCGTCGATGAGGGTGAGGTTTGATCCTGGTGTTGACGGACATGCAAATGCCATCAAGACAGTGCATGGCTGCGACAGGGTGAAAGATCGCTGCAAAAAATCGTCTGTGCCGTCGAACGAAAGGACGTTCCGGCCGTTGCGCGTGGAAGCAGCCGTTGTTGGTCGCGATGCGCTCGTCGCTTGCAGCAAATCCGCAGCGCTTCCCAGCGTCCCCTTGTTCGCCCAGCGACCCACCGTCGTTGTCGCAAGCGTGCTGCCGGTGTCGGCAGCAAACAGCGTGCTGGCATCGCTCGCATCCCACCACCCCACGCACCCCGCAATCTCCGTAGGCGAACTCACCGCCGTCACCGGACCAGCGTCGGTGGTGTAGGTGGAGGTGGTGTCGCTCGCGTCAAGCCAGAGGGCGAGGCCGCTGATGGAGCGAGGGGTGAATGCTCCAGAGGCTACCATCCTCGACTTCGAGGACGCCGACCTGTCGCCGTTGATTGACAGGAAGCCCATTTCAGTATGCCTGCACGGCCAGGGTCGTGGTTGCGCCCGTGTCACAGACCGCCGACACGCCGCCGGTGAGGATCGGCGTCACGTCCTGATCCAGAAGGATCGACGCCCCCGACGCGAGCGGGATGCCGTTGGCGACAGTGAGAGTCACGGTCGACGGCACCATCTTGAGATAGGCCGTGCCCGAACCGTTGTTGGCGATGGCGATGAACTCGTAGTTGTCGCCGGAGGCTGGAACAATCGACGTGATGGCCGTTCCGACCGTTCGTGATGTGTGGACGAGTGACACTTGAGACTCCAATCAGTAGTTTTGGTGAGCGAATCCGTACCAAGAAGTTCCGTCGCTGACGAATCGAAGCACGTCAACCTTCCCGTTCGTCGCCGTGACCGTTGGGGCCGAGCCCCCAGGCCACTTGACACTCGTGAACGTCGCCGTGTTGCCGGTGCCTCCTTGCGTCAGGATCAGGATCAGGGATGCGCCGGCGGTCGCCGTCGGCATCGTAAATGTGCAGTTCGCCGAGAGTGTGGCCCGCTGCACACTCGCGGAAGAGAGCGACAGAGTCAGCGACGAGCCGGTGTTGCCCAGTGAAGACGACTTGTCCTGAATGACGGGTAGCCTGTCGATGGACAGTGTGCCGGACGTCAGCGCTCCGGCCGAGCCGGTGAATGCCGTGTTCTGCGACGACAGGTTTCCTGAGAACACAATGCCGGAGAGGTAGGCCGTTCCTCCATTGATCGACCCGCTTGTGTCGTTGTCGCCGATGAAAAACATTTCGCCGTTCACCGTCCCGTCGCCTGCGATCGGGCCGTGCGAGTGGTCGCCATCGGCCGCCGAGACGTCCGATGCGGTGAGCGATACAACTCCGGTCCTCCCGTTGACGCTCACGACGTTGGCCCGCAGCGAGGTGCCGCCGACCATGGACAGCCCCGTGCCCACGGCAATGACACCGACCGCGGTAGTCGTTGCGGCAGGGAGTCGAGCCCTCCCGACCGTCCCCGACGACAGGCTGCCGGCATCGGCCGTCGTCGACAGGATTAAGTTCAGGTCGCCGGTGATGTTTGACGGTTCCGCGCCAAAGACAGACTCAATCTGCGACTGCGAGATAGAGATTTCGTCGGAACCGCCCGCACCGTGCGATGCCGCATGGCTGGCGGGCTGGTACGCGCTGCCGACCGCGACGATGCTGCCGGCCTGGGTCGCGGAGACGCTCACGCTGCCCGCGGACGAGACGGTAGCGCCGATCGCGGTGCTGGTGACGTTGACGCTGACCATGGTTACGGATTCGCCGCGGTGACGCTCCCAGACAGGACCGTTCTCGTGGCGCTGTCAGTGTCAATCCACCGGAGATACCATCGATAGGCGACGCCGGGCGACAGGAGTGAAGACTTGTTCTCGGGGAGCGTCAGGAGAATCTGCCCACTCGCAGCGTTCGTGACGGTCTGGTCAAAGGACGTCACGGTGGCACCGATGGTCGTTACAAACCCGCTGCCGCCGCCGCCGGCCGCATAGACGTTGGTGACGTAGATCGAGTTGGTGACGGTGTAGCCGGTGATGTTGACGTCGAAGTCACACGGCACCCGCAGTTCATCGCCTGGGATCAGTGTGACGTTCAATTCCCCTGGAATCTGAATGACATCTGCCACGTCACCGGCCTCCCTCGTCACCCTGCCGGCTGGTGACGATGATCTTGAGTTCCTTCTGGTTTTCGGCGATTTCCTGCATGGTCGAAGCCTGTTGCAACTGCGTCCGGCTGATCTCGGTCAGCGTCTCGCGAGTCGTGTCGAGGAACTCGGTGTGCGACTTCACGATCGGAACGACGACCGTGCCGTTCAGCGAGGTCGCCGCCTCGCGGATCATCCAGAGCAGGGCTATCAAAACGAAAACGGGGACGCCGAATCTCTCGGCGACCCTGATGGCGACCTCGGTGGTCGTCTGGGGCGCTTTTTCGCTCATCACGCCCCTCCTTGGGCGACAGAAACTGCCTCCCTACATTATATCGGCGTATAGACTAACAACGGCCGCATCCACGGCGGCTGCGAGGTCGTCGAGCGTGCCGGCATTCTCAATGGTCGAGTAGATGTGATCGGCCGCGATACCGCTCTCGCTTTCGTGGGCGGCGGTGGCGTCCGACAGG
>Ga0315909_10010199_pt1 | contig 10055 bp, 9 predicted proteins | sample LakEriMetagenome_11_FD_203527 | JGI IMG/M metagenome (GOLD analysis project Ga0315909, IMG submission 203527) | Freshwater fungal communities from buoy surface, Lake Erie, Ohio, United States - Buoy 2 MA125 | ecosystem: Environmental > Aquatic > Freshwater > Lake | place: USA: Lake Erie, Ohio...
CTACATCGATCTGACCTGATACTTTCACACCATCTGCCATCGCGGCTGTCGAAGCCACGAATGCCAGGGCAGCCAATGCGATTTGAGTTTTTTTCATTATCTAATCTCCAAAGTGTGTACATGAGACCGCGCGCCCTAATGGCGCACTCGGCGTCGCACACATCAATTCGTGAAGAAAAAGATAACTTTTGCTAAGGCGGCAAAACGTTAGCTGTGGCTTGCTTGAGCGCTTTGAAATGAGGGAAATAGGCAAATGGATTAGTAAATTATCGAATTGATAATCTACCCACTACCCCTTTTCACTGTTTAAACTCGCTGCGCTTTACCCCCGGCGCTGTAATGAGCTAGTCTATTGATGTTGACTAAAACCAAGTATTTACCAAGTTGAAAAAGGCAGGAGGTGCATTATGCGTGTGCTATCTGTGGAAGATATTGATTTAATGATCACATTAGTCAGCAGCCAAAAAGTGCTGAAGGATGCCGGTCGCCATGAGCAGCAATTGGACAAGCTGATTACCATGGGCATCATCCGCCCAGGTGGTGGTGTACTAGCACTGACTGAATTGGGTCAGAAAACAGCCCATGCCTTGTTGGGTCGAAGCCTGGGCTCTTCTCAAGACGCAACCTTGGCTGAAGCTGCTGTGGACGAAGCAATTCCTTCAGATAGCCCTGCCCCTACAACAGCCGTTGAATCAACCCCTGATAACGATACGCCCGCGCTTGAAGCCAACCAGACATGATCTGGATTACCTAAGCATCACTGCCACGAATCAGCCCTTCGCTTTGTGTAGGGTTTTTTACTCGCAAACACTATCTATGATTCAGGGCATACGTACGTATCTGGTCGGTCTGTTGATCATCATGTGGTCTTGGACTGCGCTAGCTGATGCAGGCATACGCAACCAAGAAATTCTTCAGTGTAAAGAAGCTGACATAGTGACCTGGGGTGACGGGCAAGATCGCCCCACTGCGGCCACATCACTCATATTTTTTTATAAGCACAGTGGTGCTCCTTCTTGGTTTCAAGAGCACCAAGTCATCAACCTTCTGGCACGCGCATCTGCGGAATGGTCTAAGTGCGGCATCCCCGCTCAAGTAACACCATGGACCGGTCCTGTTCAAAACACCAAAGGCATCGTGGTGGTTCAGTGGGATGGAAGCGGTAGCGGAGGCCATTTCGGTCTGGCCAATCTCACACAAAATCAACTGTCGTTGGGAGCGCAGGCTTTCCAGCTGCTCAATCAGCGCAACCCCAGCCATAATGCGCTCGACACACTCCAAATGGTGTTGGCTCATGAGATGGGACATTTTTATGGAATGCTGGCGCACTCGCGACGCTGTATTGATGTTTTGTCTTACTACAACGATGGCAAGGGTGGGCAATGTTACGCACGAGACCCCAGCTTGTTAAAGCAGTTTCCTGAATACCGTTCTTCCCTACCCACGGCCTGTGATATTCAACGCTGCAAAATACTCAACCGTATTCCCTAAACAGCGTGTTGGCTATTCTCGATAGTCTGCACGTTCAATAGCCTGTTGCGCATACCAGCCGATACGACCCTCAGGATCCATGCGCGTTATATCGTCCAGAGCAACACGCAATAACTCATTTTGCTGCTCTAGCAAATAAACACGATTTCTCAAATTGCTGGCATCAAGCCATGAGCCTACAGCACTAATCAAGCGGGCTATTAAATAACTCCAGTTAGGCATGATCTATGGTCGGTAGTTTAGTGCAGCATCAGTGTACCGCGACTAAAGGCAGCTTCCATTTGCGCCAGGCTTACAGCTACGGACTGCTACTAAAAATCACGTATTTTTTATAACGGACTAATGCAAGCTAAGTTTTATTTTGTTTTAGTGAGTGCAAGGTCACTGTCTGTCAGGGTATGAAGAAATGAAACCAGATCATCAATTTCCTGCTCTGACAATGCGGGTTGTTGACCAGGTTTACGGTCGTAGGGTGCCTCATTAACATTGATATTTTTTCGATGTACTAACGGCTGATCATTAAATTTTTGTACTTTGCCATTCTCTACGGGATACCACTCCTGCGGATGGGTATCGCGACTGACATAGAAAGCCACAGCGTCGCGCAAATTCTTGATTTGACCATTATGAAAAAAAACCTTGCGCGTAGCAACATTACGCAGGGTAGGCACTTTGAATTTTCCGCACTCTGATGGCATAGCCGCTCTACCTTTACGACCCGAGTTGCACAAACCCAGATCAAATCGGTTTTTGTCTGCGTTGGCTGCAATGCTATCGTTACGAGGTATGCCCAACGCATCGTACGTAAAGTCTGTAAATAACGGTGAGCTTCCATCAGCCGCCAGTTCACCAGGATGGCACGCTGCACAGTTAGCTCGTTTTTCTTCATTAAATAGTTTTAAGCCCCGCATCTCGCTGGGTGTAAGTTGTGCCTTGCCTGCCAAATACAGATCATATTTAGAGTCGAATGGATGAAACTCTACTGCCTGAAGCTGATATTGCTCTAATGCGTTTCCTAAATTTGCAAACGCCGTATCAACATCGTTAAGGCTCTGTTCACCATAAATTTTTCTAAACGCAGATGCGTATGCTGACAGCCGTAGTTTCTCGACTACGCGTTCACGTGTACCGTTAGCCATTTCGTTGGCTGCCAATAAAGGACGTTCAGCCTGTGCTGCAAGCGTTTCAGCACTGCCATCATGATTAAAGCCGCCGGATGGGGTTCCTTCATGATTAAAACTAAACGCAGGTGTTTTACTGAGATAGCGTAGCGATGGAACCGCTCGCGTACCCGGCTGATCAAAATTTATTCCACCCAGCTGAACAGACAACGCATTGGGTTGCGCGTGTGCGTGATCAGGCGAATGGCAGCTTGCACAGGATTGTTTGCCAGAGGCAGACAGGGAGGCATCATGAAATATCAACTCACCCAACTCGACAGCCGTTTTAGGTAATGTAACGTTAGCGGTATGAGGTGTTTTTTCGCAGGCGGCCAGGATCACAGCAACCGTAATCATTGCCAGCGTGCGAAAAACAAAACCATTTATTGCGAACATAATTAAGATATTGGATTAATAGCTAGTCACCAAGATTAATTTTAGCAATTTTGATCAAACTGAGTGCATAACCCCTCGGGAACAACGCTGCAAGCACGCCTTCGGCTTGCGTTATACTGAGAAGTGGTTTTTTCTTGCCGAACTGGCACCCTTCTTCCTACGGTGATTCATGGATACTGTGCCCCTGTGGGTGCAACTGTCAGCTCTCATTACATTGACTCTGATATCTGCTTTTTTTGCGATTTCTGAGACTGCTCTGCTGTCGTTGAACCGACACCGTATCAAACACCTCGCACGTAGAGGATCACGGCTAGCAGTAATGACACTCTGGTTGCTTGATCATACCGATCGGGTATTGTCATTAATACTTATCGCTAATACGCTGCTCAATGCATTAATTACCGCATTGGTGACATCGATTGCTATTTCAGCGTTTGGCAACAACCAAGAAGTCATTACTATTGCTACCGCTGTGGTGGCATTTTTCTTGATCGTCTTTGCAGAGATCACTCCCAAAGTAATAGGCGCTACCTATCCTGAGCGGATTGCACTACCTGCTTCGGTCATCATCAAACCGTTAATATTGCTAGCTCGCCCAGTCATTTGGTTTGTAAATTTGTTTGTACGCGGATTGTTGTCCTTGATGCGCCTGCGTACAGGTCAGGATGTGCGTGATCAACGCCTTTCACCTGAAGAGCTGCGCTCTATGGTTCTTGAGGGCGGTAACTTTATCCCTGTAAAGCACAAAAGTATTTTGCTTAATTTATTCGATCTTGAAACAGTCACTGTTGAAGATGTAATGACGCCGCGCGCGCAAATTGAAGCACTCAATTTAGCTGTGCCAGTCGCAGAAATAAAGCATCAACTAACCACCTGCTATCACAATAAATTGCTGGTATTTGAAGGTGAAATAAATCATATCGTTGGGATACTGCATGTACGCAAAGCCATGGCCCTGCTGAATCAGGAAGACGAACTAACGATAGATCATTTTCGCCAATTACTAACACCGCCTTATTTCATTCCCGCAGAAACCAACCTCTTTACGCAGCTCCAGTATTTTCAGGAAAACTATGAGCGACTAGGCATCATTGTGGATGAGTATGGTGAGGTACAAGGCCTGGTCACTCTGGACGATATCATTGAAGAAATGGTTGGTGAATTCACCACCTCTACGCCAGGAGCGACCCGCGGCGATCAGTTTGGCTGGAGCAGTCAGGGCGATTGCCTGCTGGAGGGCAGCACGTCTTTACGCGAAGTTAACAAGCGCTTGGGACTTGATCTGCCGATCGACGGACCAAAAACATTGAATGGGCTGCTGCTAGAAACACTGCAAGACATACCCGAGGCCAGTGTGAGCTTAAAAATTGCCGGTATAGTTATTGAAATTGTGCAAGTTCAAGAGCACACCATACGCATGGTTAAACTCTTTCGACCTTAGTCATTCTACAAATCCTGCTACAAATCTTCTCTTCAGATTTATCGGGCTACCTGTTGTAGCTTCGCATCAGCAAGGTCCGTCTGCAGCAGATCTGGACCTTGCTCTTTATCTGACATCACCTACCTCGACCATCGCGAACAGTGCTCACGCATCATTCGGGCGCCGCTTAGATTTTTCGTTGATAGGAAACTCATGTCCATTACCCTTCCGTCACAGGTTGCCAACTTTGGAAACTCGTCAGGTTTGGCACGCGTATTATTGCAGGCCAGCTTAGTCAACGATTCCCAACTCGAGTCAATTCAACGTACCAGCGCTTCGGAAAAAATTTCTTTTGTCGATGCTCTCATCAAAAATGGCGTGTTGAGCGCAGACACTGTCGGCGAATTTTGCTCAAAAACCTTCGGCTATCCCTTGCTTGATGTTTCTGCAGTTGATGCCACTGCCTTACCGCAAAAACTAATTGACCCTAAATTAATACTCAACCAAAACGTAATTGCTCTGTCACGGCGTGGCGATAAAATTTACTTGGGTATGGCTGACCCTACACAGCAACAAATTATTGATCAGATTAAATTTCAAACCGGCTTGGCGGTCGAACCTATTGTTGTCCTTTTTCCCCAATTACAAGAACTCATACGAAAAACTTCACAAAGCGCAGAGCAAAATCTTACTGATTTCATTGGCGATGATTTTGAAAATGTGGCCCTAGTTAATGAAGATGAAAATACAGGCGAATCTGAACCTGGCGGGAGCGAAATTGATGATGCGCCGGTGGTTCGATTTTTACAAAAAATATTAACGGATGCGATAAATATACGAGCATCTGATCTTCATTTTGAACCTTTCGAAAAATTCTATCGCATACGTTTTCGTGTCGATGGTGTTTTACGTGACATCGCTCAACCACCACTTGCCATCAAAGAAAAACTTGCATCGCGTATCAAAGTTATTTCCAGACTAGATATTTCAGAAAAACGCGTCCCGCAAGATGGACGCATGAAATTACAAGTCTCAAGTACACGCAGTATTGATTTTCGTGTTTCTACATTACCGACTTTGTTTGGTGAAAAAATTGTTATGCGCATACTTGACGGCAGTCAGGCGCAGCTGGGCATCGATGCGCTGGGCTATGATGCCGATCAAAAAAAATTATTACTAGATGCCATAAACCGGCCTTATGGCATGGTGCTAGTGACTGGGCCGACTGGTTCTGGCAAAACCGTCTCTTTATATACCTGTCTTAATTTATTAAACAAACCTGGCATTAACATCGCCACAGCTGAGGACCCGGCAGAAATTAATCTTCCCGGCGTCAATCAAGTCAACATCAATGAGCGAGCAGGACTTACTTTTCCTGTTGCGCTGCGCGCGTTTTTACGTCAAGACCCGGACATCATCATGGTTGGCGAAATCCGCGATCTAGAAACTGCAGATATCGCCATTAAAGCAGCGCAGACAGGTCATATGGTGCTCTCGACCTTGCATACCAATGACGCTCCCTCAACCCTTACCCGGCTTTTAAACATGGGGGTTGCAGCATTTAACATTGCCGCCGCTGTTAATTTGATTACAGCACAACGACTGGCGCGGCGGCTTTGCAGCTGCAAACAGCCTGTCGATCTGCCTATCGATATGTTACTCAATGCGGGATTCACCGAATCACAACTCGATGGATCGCCTTTGTACCGTGCTGTGGGCTGTGAGCATTGCAGCGGTAGTGGCTATAAAGGACGTGTCGGCGTGTATCAGGTCATGCCCATCACTGAAGCTATCGAAAGCATCATCCTGGCGCATGGTACAGCTCTCGAAATCGAAGCTCAGGCACGACGCGAAGGTGTACGCACATTGCGTGAGGCGGGTCTTTTAAAAGTAAAGCAAGGATTAACCTCGCTAGAAGAAATTATCAGCTGTACCAATCATTGATCACCTTAGTTAATAAATTCCAATGCGGGAGTATCAAATGACACCAGCGAGTCCATCTCAAGCAAGCAACGTCAATGAACTAATTTTTGTATGGGAAGGCAAAGACAAAAATGGACGAGTCGTTCAGGGTGAAATGCGTGCTGCAGGTGCCGAGCGAGTCAATTTGCTGCTTCGTCGCCAAGGCTTAACTGCTATCAGTGTCAAGAAAAAAGCCACCGTACGACAACGCCGAATCAAGGAAAAAGATATTTGTATTTTTACCCGTCAACTAGCTACTATGCTCAAATCCGGTGTGCCGCTGTTACAAGCCTTTGATATTGTCGCTCGTGGACACAGCAATCCATCCGTAGCGCGCTTATTGTGGGATGTGCGAGCACACGTTGAAACTGGTTCGAGTTTGTCACAATCACTTCGGCGTTATCCGGCTTATTTTGATGCTCTGTTTTGCAATCTGGTGGCCGCTGGCGAGCAGGCCGGCATACTCGATGATGTATTAGCCCGACTAGCCACCTACAAAGAAAAAACGCTTGCTCTCAAAGGAAAAATTCGCGCTGCTATGTTTTATCCTGCTGCCGTTTTAGCAGTTGCATTTATTGTGACTGCTGCCATCATGATTTGGGTGGTTCCTGCATTTAAAAATGTCTTTGAAAGTTTTGGTGCTGAGCTCCCCTTACCTACCCAATTTGTCATTTGGCTTTCCGATCATTTTGTTAGTTACTGGTATTTGATTTTTGGTGGTGTCTCGCTAAGCTCATTTCTTTTCGTTCGGACATGGAAGCGCTCACCCGCTCTGCAAGCCACTACTGATCGTTGGTTACTGCAACTGCCTTTGTTTGGTGAGATCGTGCGCAAAGCTGTTATAGCGCGCTGGACTCGCACGCTTTGCACTATGTTTTCTGCAGGAGTTCCCTTGGTAGAATCGCTTGATTCTGTTGGTGGTGCATCAGGTAACGCAGTCTATGTCGATGCCACGCGACGTATCACTGCGGCTGTTAAGAGTGGCACTAGTTTGACTATGGCCATGCAGAACACGCTAATGTTTCCGTCTATGGTCACGCAAATGGTCGCTATTGGAGAGGAATCTGGCGCTTTAGATCAGATGCTGCGCAAGGTCGCTGAATTTTATGAAGACGAAGTCGATACCGCCGTTGCTTCGTTAGCATCCTTAATGGAACCCATCATTATGGTTATTTTGGGTGGCTTAATTGGTGGATTGGTCGTTGCCATGTATCTTCCCATCTTCAAACTGGGTTCGGTGGTGTAAAGAGAGTCGGTCTTACTATGAATGATGTGTTTTTTACTTTTCTGGCAGCACCCTCCGGCAACCTGTCTGCATCAGTGCTCTGGTGTCTGATCGGTCTTGTTGTGGGCAGTTTCCTCAACGTGGTGATCTACCGTATACCCATCATGATGCAGCGCGAATCAGAAAATTATCTCGCTCTGGAAAATGATCAGCCCGCGCCCCATGCCGATCGCTACAACCTGGTCTTGCCCGGCTCGGCTTGCACTAGTTGTGGTCACACGCTTGCATTCACAGACAACATCCCCGTGCTGAGCTTTATCTGGCTTAAGGGTCGCTGCCGCTACTGTAAAGCCCGTTTATCGTGGCGCTATCCAGCCGTCGAATTGTTGACGGCAATATTGTCGGCGGTCGTGATTTGGCAGCTAGGCAGTGGAATCGCGGGTGTATCGGCCTTGCTTTTCTTGTGGGCTCTGATCGCCATGAGTTTCATCGATCTCGATACGCAACTGCTTCCAGATGAATTAACACTGCCCTTGATGTGGCTGGGTTTGCTAGTCAATCTTGAGGGTACGTTTATTCCCCTGCGCGATGCAGTGCTGGGAGCTGCAGCAGGTTATTTGTCGCTTTGGCTGGTGTATTGGGTGTTTCGTGCAGTGACGGGTAAAGAAGGCATAGGATACGGTGATTTCAAGTTGCTGGCGGCCCTGGGCGCCTGGATGGGCTGGATGATGCTTCCACTCATCGTACTGCTGTCTTCGGCTGTTGGCGCCACCTTCGGCATCGTAATGATTGCTCTTAAGCGCCATCAGCGTGATCGCCCTATACCCTTTGGGCCGTTTCTTGCCGCGGCAGGTTTGCTGGCCTTGTTATTTGGCCAGTCCTTTATAGATGCATGGCTTGCATACGCATGAGTATCCGTATCAACATACTGACGCAATGACTGACTCATTCAAAAAATTTTCCGTGGGGCTGACTGGCGGTATAGGCAGCGGCAAATCGGCCGTGGCCACGCTTTTTAGCGACCGCGGAGCCAGTATTATTGATACCGATGCCGTATCCCACGAGCTTACTGCTGCTGGCGGCGATGCCATGCCCGAGATCGCAAGGATTTTTGGTAATGTATTTTTGACATCAGAGGGCGCTTTGAATCGCGCTGCTATGCGCGAACTGGTATTTACAGATCACGCCGCCCGTGGACAACTAGAATCACTACTGCACCCGCTAATTTCACAAAAAACTCGCGCACTTGCCAACCAGGCTAACGGCCCGTATCTGATGTTCGTGGTGCCCTTACTGGTCGAATCTGGCCGCTGGAAAGACAGAGTTGACCGTATTCTTGTCGTAGACTGCAACGAAGAACTGCAAATTGAGCGTGTGATGCGCCGCAACCATCTCTCGGATCAACAAGTACGCGCCATCATGGCCGCCCAAGTCAGCCGCACCCTCAGGCTGGCCGCAGCTGACGATGTTCTTGTTAACGATCGCTCTCTTGAGACGCTGGCAAAGGAAGTTGAACGCCTGCATCAGCACTACCTGCGGCTAGCCCAACAAAAACAATCGAGTACTTAAACACAAAATCGTAACAATAAGCAGCAGGATGTTTGTATTTTCGGAGCGCATGGGTCAGAATCACGGTATTCACTTATGCTCGCGAGGAACGCTGCCTTGATCGTTTACGAATACCCGTTCAATGAGCGTATTCGCACGCTGCTGCGGCTTGAAGACTTGTACGACAAGTTCAAGTTCTTTGTTGTCCAGGATAATCCCCTGCAACACCATGTGGCACTCGCGACTATCTACGAAATGCTCGAAGTAGCCGGCAGGGCAGATCTCAAATCGGATTTGTTGCAAGAATTAGAACGCCAAAAACAAACGCTACTGGGTTTCAAGTCCAATCCCAATGTAGAAAGTAGTCGCCTCAACGAGATTCTTTCGGATATAGAACGAACCAGCGCCGCCCTAATCGGAATACAAGGCAAAACCGGCCAACACATACGCGAGAACGAATGGCTCATGAGCATACGCGGGCGCACCATTATTCCCGGCGGCGCTTGCGAATTCGATCTGCCTTCTTACCACGCGTGGCAACAACAATCGACTGAACAACGCCGTGCTGACATCAATCAATGGTTTGCACCACTTGAACCACTGTTTGCCGCCATCAACATTATTTTGCGCTTGCTGCGCGAGTCTGGCCGCGCCACAAATATCGTGGCAGTAGCCGGCAGCTTCCAGCAAATGTTGCAAGGTCGTACCTATCAGCTGCTGCGCGTGAGCATAGACCAGAGTCTGGGTGCCATTCCTGAAATTTCAGCTAACAAATACGTACTCTGGATACGCTTTACCAGCCAGGGTGGCGACATGAAGCCCAAGGCTTACGAGGGTGATGTGCCGTTTGAAC
>Ga0315909_10010202_pt1 | contig 10054 bp, 5 predicted proteins | sample LakEriMetagenome_11_FD_203527 | JGI IMG/M metagenome (GOLD analysis project Ga0315909, IMG submission 203527) | Freshwater fungal communities from buoy surface, Lake Erie, Ohio, United States - Buoy 2 MA125 | ecosystem: Environmental > Aquatic > Freshwater > Lake | place: USA: Lake Erie, Ohio...
GGACCGATGTGGAGTCGCTGGGGATCAACGGTTTCGCGTGGTTCGACGAAGTCGAGGAGATCGGGGGCATCTGGGTATCCGGCACTCGTGCGGGAAGCGCGGCGAGCAATGTCGGGGTGGAACCCGGCGACATCCTCCTGAGTCTGGCGGGTCGTGACGTGGTCACAGCTGCGGACAACGCCACGAAGCGCGGCTATTGCGATGTCCTGCGCACCCAGGGTGACACGAACCCGATGGACATCTCCGTCTATCGGCCGAATACGGGCGAGCTTCTCGAGGGTGAGATCAATAACGACGTCAGGCCGCTTGAGGTGGTCGGCAACGTGAGTGCTGACGATGGTGATCCCAACGGCGATGGCACCACCTCCACATCGGTGCCGGCGGGGTTCAGGAGGGTGACCGACAGTACGGGACGCCTCACGACGGTGGCCCCGAACTCCTGGGAGGAGATCCAGCGAGGAGCTTCGGAGACGGACTACGGACCCGCTTCCCGGATCACACTGAGCCCTGACGACCAGAACTTCCTCGAGGGAAGTTCCACCGCGCCCGGTGCGCTCGTCTACTTCTTCGGAGGTGTCCCGAAGGCAAAGCTCCTCGACGTGCGCAACTTCCTCATCGATGACTTCGGATTCGCCAAGGCATGCGACGACGATGGCGGCACCAATAAGGCTGAGCGCGCAACCGCTAAGTCAGGAGATGTGTACTACTGGGTGGAGAAGTACTACCGCGACTGCGGCTCTTCCGGAATCGACGGCTACATCACGGCGATGTACTACCCCGAGGAGGACGCCATGGCTGCGATGGTGGGGACGAGCAACAATGACAAGCAATTCGAGACGCTCACCAAGATCCTCTTCGCGATCGACATCAGTTAGGCGGAGTACGTCCGCGCCCCTGTGCACTTGGGTATCCCCCTACATCAGCATGCAGCGTGCGACCGGTATGGCCGATATGCCAGAATCGCGCCAGCCACGCAGGCGACCACGCAGGCGGTGAGGTGCCGAGTTGGCGCCTCCATATTCTTTGGAGGATTGATGCGCAAGAGCACCGCATTCCTGAGCGCCGTCACCGCGGCAGCACTCGTCGCAGGTGTAGGCATCGCCGCTGCGCCCGCGCAGGCCAAGGTCACATCCCAGGTCAGTGGATCTACGACCATCACGCTCCTGCCCGAGGTGTACAGCCAACTCAGCACGGTGGGCGTGCAGTTCCAGGGTCTTCCCCCCGCCACGAGCACCAACCCCTCGGGCACCCAGGCTCTTCACTTCCCGGTGACCAAGCCCTTCAAGCCGGGCGCCGTCGCGAACACGGGAGTCATGACCATCGGTGCTTTGCTGAACAGGATCGATCTCGCGTCGCCCCACCTTGAGTACGCCACCGGGGCAGGAGCCACGACCGGCCGAATCACCTTCCAGGATGATTACGCCGCAGTCGGGGGCGACCGAGTCACGATCTTCGGCGTCAACACCATGACGGTCAAGGTCACGAAGGGCAAGGTCGCCAAGGCGGGAGCCGTCTGGAAGCGGACCGACAGGCAACTCATCACCGGTGGTGTCTCCATCGTCGACGATCCGCAACTCGTGAGCGCTCTCAACGCCTACATCGGGACCACGTTCTTCACTCCGGGCATGGCGTTCGGCACGCTTGACTCCAAGGTGACCACCACGATCACCTGCAAGACGCGGCGGGAGTGCGCCTAGTCCGCTCTGTCCCGTCAACTAGAGGGATAGTTCGAGATTGCCCTTCAACCCATCACCTGTGACCGCGCTTCTCGCGCTAGACTTCGGGACTTCCAGCGGCACAGAAGGGTTCGACCATGGCTCGTAGAGCACCCGTTCAACAGCGAAGCATCGAGTCGATGAACCGCATGCTCGACGCCGGAGAGGAGCTTTTCTACGAAGGCGGAAGCCCTGCCCTCACCCTCGAAGCAGTCATCGAGCGTGCCGAAACATCCACCGGCTCCTTCTACGCACGGTTCGGTGACATGCGCGGATTCCTCGATGCCATGCACGAGCGCGTGCTCGAGATGCTGGCTGCCGAAATTCTGCCAATCCTCGGCAAAGCTGCCCTGGAGCCCGATCTCGAGTCCTCCATGCGCAAAACCTTTACAGGGACTTTCGAAGTGGTCGAGCGGCACCGTGTGCCACTGTTCTTCTTCGCGGTAGGCAACTCACACGATCCCGAATGGCGTGAGATGGGCTCCCAGTTCACTCTCGCGATGAGTGATGCGTTTACCCAGCTCATCAAGCAATACCTGCCCAAGTTCACGAGCGCGGCCGACAAGCGTCGCATTGAAATAGCCGTGCGCATGGGCATTGCCGTTACGTTCCAGCAAATCATGCTCGACCAGAATGAGTTCTCGCGCGTAAACATGAGCCGCAAAGTCACCGCAACCGAATACGCCGACATGGTGTGTAGCTACCTGCGCGCGAGGCCGGCTAAGTAGCGACACAACTCCGACCTACGCCCGCCAGAGGGATGGTGCCCAACCGGGATCCTTCCTGCCAAATCCCGACTAATCTCCTGCACAAAACATCACCCTTCTTGCCCCACTGTGCACCCCGTCGCACACTTTGGCGGTATGCCGGCCCAATCGTGGTGACATGGCCTCACCTCACGAGGGGGACGCCTCCCCCACGCGATTCGGCCCTGTCTGGGCCTCTGGGACTGCCCCGGCTTTACCCCGGTGGGTTGGGCCGTTACGGTCGCCGAATGCGTCCTTTGTCTGGTGTGGTGTCGGTGTTGGGTGGGGCGCTGGTGGCGTCGGGGCTAGCCGTTCCTGGGGTGTCGGTGGGTGCGCCGGTGACCGCTCCGGCGGTCGGTGCGGCGTTTGCGCCCACGCTCGCCTACGTCCCGTGCCCGGTGGCTGTGAAGCCCGCGAACACGAAGTGCGCGGAGCTGACGGTGCCGTTGGATTGGCAGACGCCTGATGACGGTCGCACTACGACGATCGCGCTGCGTGTGATCCCGTCGGTGCGTGGTGCTGGTGGCTTCACGTTCAATCCGGGTGGGCCGAGCGTCTCCGGCATCGATCGTGGCGCAGCGTTCTACTCCCTGCTGCCGGCCGCTGTGCGCAGCCGCTTTGACTGGGTCTCCTGGGATCCGCGCGGTGTGGGCCTGAGTGGTCCTGCGCTCAGGGATTGCCCGCTGCCCGAGAGTGTGGATCTTCCGCTCACGGGCCCGGTCGATTGGCGGGCCTATTGGGAGGCCACCTTGGCAGCGCAGGCCGAGGCGAATACCGCGTGTTTGGCTGCCAATCCCGATGCGGCGCCGTATATGGGGACCTGGCAGGTCGTGCGCGATCTTGAGGCGATGCGGATCGCTCTGGGGTATGCGCAGTGGAATTTTTGGGGGATGAGTTACGGCACCCGCGTCGGCAACACCTATGCACGCACCTTCCCGACCAGTTTGCGCGCGTTGATCATGGACGGCAGCGTGATGGCCGGTGAGACGCTCTACCGGTGGGGAGCGGCGTACCCGGCGGGGTTGGAAGTCACCAAGCAGGTCTATTCCTCGGTGACGGGCAGGGGGCAGGCGCACAAGATAGATACCGTCTTGGACTACCTCAACGACAACATCCTGGTGGTCGATGGTGAACCCCTTGACCGCTGGGTCTTCGCAAAGCGCCTGTTTGAGTCGTGGTACTCCCAGGCGGCGCTCCCAGCTCTTCGAGCCTACGTGAATGACGTGTACGACCTCGTCACGGCCGATACGCCGGCACAGCGGGCTCGCGCCCTGCGCGATGCGCAGCGCTCTGGGGCACGCCTGCCACGGGTCAATGAACCGACGACCATCCAGACGCTCGTCAACTGTGCCGACCTGCACGATCGACCCACGGCCGAGCAACTCGCGACCGCCGCGATCGCCGCCGAGCGCCAATATGGCACCACAACGCCGGCCATCTCGGGCAATGGCGGCTACTACTGCGCGGGCCTCCCGTCCGACATGTCCCCGGCGGTCCCGACCGGCACCGGCACCATCGCGTTGGCGACGCCCCCGATGTTCGTGGTGTCCACCGGTGATCCGGCGACACCATGGCTCTGGGGTCGTGGCTTGGCCAACACGTTTGCGGGGTCACGTGTCATCTCCTACGCCAGCACCCAGCATGTGTCGTACTTGCTGGCACCTTCGGCTTGCGTCAACAACACTGTGACGCAGTATCTGCTCACGCTGCAGCGCCCGAGCGGCGACATCTCCTGCCGATTCGTGGCCAGTCGACCGCCCGCAGGCTAGGGACTGCTCCGAGTGTTGCACGAGTGCGCCGTGGGGGAGTAGGCACGACGGTTCTTCAGAACGCACAGGGTCCGACGCCAAGGTCCGGGGTCTTGGAGTGTCCGGGACCCACGGTTTGGTGCGTTCTGGGGTAGACGCCGAGTGTTCGGGCCGTGACGGTCGCGGGATGCGTCCTTTGTCTGGTGTCGGTGTCGGTGTCAGTGTTGGGTGGGGCGCTGGTGGCGTCGCTGCTCGCGGTTCCTGCGGTGGCGGCTCCTGCGCCGGTGGCTGATTCCCTTTGAACAGGTGCAATCGTGGCCGAAATCGATGACCCGGCGAGGGTGGGGCACCACGCGCGGTCCGGTTAATTGACGGGTTAACGAGAATATCGGGGTGGTGGGCTGGGGGGCTACTACTGGCCGCAGTCAGGCCTGGTTATGCCGACTTTTTCACAAACACGGCCCGAGCCAGGAAGCTCATTCGTCTACGTCGAGCATCGTTCGTGGTGGGGTGTCGATACGAATGCGGTGACGTGGTACGCGACGGACCGGTGCACCTGGTTCGTGGCAGGCTGGTCCCCCGACGGCCGTTGCTGGTGCGGGCCGGGGCGCTGCAGGTGCACTTCAAAGCGCACGGACTCACAAACGTCCTATCCGCGCCCGGATAGACACCCAACTCCCCTGCTTTCCGCCTCGGCTGCCGCCCCGATGGCTATCGGCGTCTTCCCAGGTCGAAATCAAGGCTTAACCAGCCCGCAAGTTCGCATCTGGGCTTGAAAAGGCGCTGCCAACCCAGGCAAGTCGCATGAAAATGCGGCCCGATAGTCTTTTGTTCCCAAGATTCCTTCGGGACTGCGGGTCGCTAGCTCAATGGTAGAGCTGCGGACTTTTAATCCGTAGGTTGCCGGTTCGAGCCCGGCGCGACCCACCGAGCATCGTCAGCGCGTGATGGTCACCACCTGTGCCTTTCGGGCGAGTGTGTTGAGGTGATGGAAGACCAGCAGGCGAGGGTTGTCACCGACCCGTGCCGGATCCATCGTCACCGTGAGGCCCGTGCCCGTGGCCGATGGCGCGGGGATGCTGCCCGCATTGGTGAAGGCCGTCAAGGCCGGTGAGAGCACGTCGCTGCGCAGCGGGACGCGGGGATGCCCGATGACATCGACGATGGTGCCATCGGGGCCTAGTGCCTCAACCCAGTAAGAGACGGTGGACGTCTCGGCCGTGATGTACGGCGTGAGGGGGGTACCGGTGACCAGGTCGATGGGGTTGGCGAGACCAGCGAGATTGACCGGCAAGGTCATCACATTGCTGTGGAGCTTGACAGTGTCCTTGTCGCCCGCGACGTTGTTGATGAGTTCCATGGAGGGGATCGCGAGTCCGTCGCCTGGTCGCACCCCGAGAGTGAAGGCGACGAAGACGTCCTGGCCCGCGTTGACATTTGCGACCACGAGGTCGGCGGTGCCCTCGTTATCCGTGTCGAGATAGACGACGAAGCTTGCGATGTCGGCCGCGCTTCGCCAGGGCTGCCAACTGGCAATCCCGAAGTAGGCCTTCCCGGGAGTGTCCGCCGACAGGGGATCGCCGCCATCCGCAGAAATCTCACGGGCGTCGGAGGTGAAGCCGACGTAGCGCATGTCGGCGGACGCCTGATCGGCAGTGGTGACGCAGCCTGTGCTCACGCCGGGCATGCACTCGGGGAGTCTCGGGCTTTCGCCCATGAGCTGCATCGCCGAGATGCGCGAGCGCTCGCGCTCGTAGGCTTGCGCACCGCGCACGTCCACGCCGCGACCTCTCAGTGTCATGGATCCCTTGACGAGGTCGCCCGCGCCGGCAACCCTCACGGTGCTCGGAGCCGCCAGAGTCGAGGCAGGCCGCGGTGCGGCAAAGACCGGCACACGCAGCGCACGATCGCTACCGGCGGGCTTGACCAAGAGGTGAGAGCTGATCACGCTGAGGAACTCGCGCATCTTGCCGTCCCCCAGAGGATCCAAGGAGATGGTCGGATCGGCCTTGTGGATGAGCCGGCTGGGATCCACGGTGAGCGTGACGCGCACGGTCGCTGACTTTCCTGGCTCCAGCGTGACGCTGCGCGGCGACACGGCGTAGGTCGCCCCGGGAAGGGCGTTGATTGCTCCGAGGCTCACGGAGTAAGCGCGGGCCCCGCCGCTCGTGCGCAGATCCTTGATGCGCACCGACTTCGACCGTGATGTCGCGGAGGCGACGTTCATGACGCCGAAGGAGACGCTCACCGCGCCGGGATCGTCGACGACGTAGGCGACCGCATCCGTGGACACCGCAGCCTCGGCATCGACGCGGCCGGAGCCCATGCGGAGGTTGTCGTATCGCGGACCCGTGCGGCCTGGCTTCAGGAAGAGGTCATGGTCGGCGGTGTTCATGATGGCTGCCTTGACCTGCTGGGGGTTCCAGGTGGGATGCGCAGCGAGCACCAGAGCGGCGACTCCGGCTGCCGCCGGTGCGGCCATCGAGGTCCCGCTGTACGACGCTCCGCCTGACCCGGTGCCCACGGCAGCGGAGAAGATCGTGCCGCCGGGTGCGCTCACGTCAGGTTTCACATTGCCCGCGAGCGCGGTGCCTCGCGAGGTGAAGTCCATGGCGGTGTCCGTCGGGTTCTCTGGCCCGGTGACGATGACCCGCTCGCTGTTGCGAAGGCTCCCGTCGAGCGTGGCGGTGACCGAGCGGCCGGCGAGTAGCGCGGCGTGCAGTGCATCGGTCGCTGGGCTGAGCGTGAGGAGCGAGGGGATGCGCGCGTCGCCGGCGATGCCCACGGTGAAGAGGTCCTGCGGGCCACCGAGGATCGCGCCGATGGCCCCGGCATCTGCGGCGTTGCCAACCCTCCCTGCTGATCCGCACCGCCGAGTCACGTCGTTGCCATCCCACTGGAAGAGGACGATGCGCCCGACCACCTTCGCCGCATCTGCTGAGCTGAAGGCGTCGCAGCCGTCCGGATTGTTGCCGCCACCGGCTGGGGCCGCCCAGTCGCCGATCTCAACGACGGTGCCGCTGGCCGACTGACTGGTCCAGTCATTGGCGTCGGCAAGGGAGGCGGGATAAGTCTTTGAGGCTCCCGCGATCGATGCCGTAAAGCCATCGCTGATCTGCCCGTTGTCCTCGCTGGCTGCTACCGAGAGCGCCTTGGTCGCGACACCGGGCGAGCCGGTGATCTCGTAGGTGTCGCCCGAGTTACCTGCGGACGCGATGACGGAGATACCGGCCTCGACCGCGTTGTCGCTCGCGACCGAGTCCGGATCCTGCGCGGATCCGTACGTCGAGCCGAGCGACATGTTGACGACGTCGAGGTGGTCGGAGAAGTCGCCGTCTCCATTGGGGTCCATCGCCCAGTCGAGTCCCTCGACCACGAGATTCGTCGAGCCCTGGCAGCCGAAGACCTTGAGAGCGTAAAGGGTCGCCTCCGGTGCGACGCCGGGGCCGATGCCCATGGTGTCGAAGGGAGTGGAGGCGTCCCACGGTCCGCGATACGTCGTGCCGTCCGCGGCGACGCCGTATCCACCCGCCGTGCCGGCGACATGCGTGCCGTGGCCACCGCAGTCGAGGGGGTTGTCGTCGGGCTGCGGGATGGCGGTGGCGGGATCGCTCGCGTTGTAGGCGTTCCCTGCCAGGTCGATGCCGCCTGCGACCTTGACTGGATCGGGGTAGACCGGGGACTCCCCGGCTTCCTTCGCGGCAAGTGCTGCCTGGTACGCCGCGACCGTGCCGGCGCCGCCGAAGTCGGCATGGGTGTAGTCGATGCCGGTGTCCATGATTCCGATGGTGATTCCCTTGCCGGTGCCGGCCGATCCGGTCCACGCGGCAGGCGCGCCGATGAGCGGCACAGCAATGAAGTTGTCGCGCTCCTTCGGCACCAGGCGATGCACCGCCCTGACTCCGGGGATCCGCGCGAGGCGACCGAGATCGTCGGCATCAGCGCGCACGGCGACGCCGGCGTAGACATTGGTGGCCTCGAAGATGACGTTCTGCTTGCCCACGGCCCGACGTACTCCCGCCGCGAGCGCCTCGACGCGCGCGATTGCCGCGCGGGCGGACGCCTGCTTGGACCGCGTCGTGGGTGCTGTGGCCCAGGCCACGGCTGCGGGCACCGTGTCGAGTTCGAGCATGACGCTCACGGTCTGCGGCGGTGTGGGCACCGCGAGCCGCTCCAGCGAGCCGGTGCCCTCCGGGGATCCCGCTTGTGCCGGGACCGCAAGGGATGCGAAGAGCAGAGCCGCCATGGATGTGAGTGCAGCTGAGCGTGCGATCTTGGCCATGGCGTCAGGCTAGACCTCATCGCGCGCGCAATCTGGCGAGTGCCTCATCTGTGCGAGGATCGGCACGTGAAGGCAGTCGACGTGGCCCGCCTCGAGCGTCAGGAACTCTGCGATCTCTTCCTCGACGTGGGGCCGGACGCTCCCACCCTCTGCGCTGGCTGGACGACACGTGATCTCGCGGCGCATCTCGTCGTGCGCGAGTCGCGTCCGGATGCTGCCGTGGGCATCATCGTGAAGCCACTCGCGGGATACGCCGACTCTGTGCAGGCAAAGGTGGCGATGCGCCCGTGGTCCGAGCTCGTGCGGGATGTGCGCACTGGCCCTCCGCTGCTGTCTGTCTTCCGCCTGCCCGGCGCCCAAGGGCTTGCCGATCCGTTCGAGTTCGCTATCCACCACGAGGACGTGCGCCGAGCCCGGGCTGACTGGGTGCCGCGTGAGTTGCCTACTGCCGAGCAGGATCTGCTCTGGCAGCGCCTCGCGCGCGCCGGTCGTCTGCTGGCGCGCTCGAGCCCGGTGGGCGTCGCACTGCGCCGCAGCGACACCGGGGAGATGATCATTGCCAAGGCCGGCACTCCGTCGGTCACCCTGATCGGCGAACCGCTCGAGTTGGCGCTGCGCCTCTACGGCCGTAGTGAATGCGTCGTAGACGTCGAGGGCACGGCGGATGCCGTGGCTCAGTTCGAGTCCGCACGCTTCAGTGTCTAGGCGGGGAAATCCCGCACCCGTAGCATCGTCGCGTGACTTCTTCTTCTCCTCGTACCGGCCGGCTTGCCCGGCTGGTCGACTCGGACGCCTTCAACCTCGCCATCGCCGGTGTGATCGTCATCAACGCGATCGTGCTCGGCCTGGAGACCTTCCCCTCCGTCATGGCCTCGTACGCTGACCAGCTCATCCTCGCCAATGACATCTGCTACGGCGTCTTCGTGGTGGAGCTGGTCTTGCGGTTCGCGTCATATGGCAGGCGTCCGCAGGACTTCTTCAAGAGCGGTTGGAATGTCTTCGACCTCATCATCATCGGCGGCGTCTGGATCCCGGGAGTGCGCGAAAACGCCACGCTGCTGCGCATCCTGCGACTCGCCCGCATCGCTCGACTCCTACGGTTCCTTCCCGATGCGCGTGTGCTCATCGCGACGGTCGTGCGCTCGATCCCGCCGCTGGCCAGCATCGTCGTGCTTACCTTCCTCATCCTCTTCATCTACGGCATGGTCGGCTGGGCACTTTTTGGTGAAGCGCTCCCGGAGTCGTGGGGCACCATCACGCGAGCGATGCTCACGCTCTTCATCCTGCTGACCCTCGAGAACTTCCCGACGTATCTCGAGGAGGCGCTCGCCGTCACCCCATGGGCCACGCTCTACTTCGTGTCCTACGTCCTCGTCGCGGCGTTCGTCATCTTCAACCTGCTCATCGGCATCATCATCAGCTCGATGGAGAGCGCGCGTGAGCGCGAGGCACTCCGCGAGGCGAAGGAGTCCGGCATCACGGGCGACGCCGTGGCTCGAATCCATGAGATCCGCGAGGCCCTCGATGCGCTCGAGGTCGACGTCCAGATCCTCCGGGAACGCG